>Ga0326727_10024946_pt1 | contig 11260 bp, 7 predicted proteins | sample MB2enrmetagenome_FD_207643 | JGI IMG/M metagenome (GOLD analysis project Ga0326727, IMG submission 207643) | Lab enriched peat soil microbial communities from McLean, Ithaca, NY, United States - MB29MY | ecosystem: Environmental > Terrestrial > Soil > Wetlands > Peat | place: USA: New York... | reverse complement strand
CCGCCGCCATCCGCCCGAAGTCCGCCTCCCGGGGGTCCGGCAGATGCAGGGGAGTATAGAGCAGCGCCTGCCGCGGGTAATCGAAATGCGAATCCAGGATTCTTTCCCTGGCGTTCTCAATTCCCAGACGCCGTTTCAGGAAGTCGAAGCTGCCACCCACGGCAATTGTGGCGGAAGTCAGGATCACCGTGTCCACCATCCCGAACAACCGCTCGCGAAGAATGGGAGCAACGTCAATCGGCGTGGCCTCAATGAAAATACCCCGCCCGCGCCGCTCCCACCAGTACACAACGTTTCGCTCTTTGCCTTCCAGAACAGCCTGGAACGCCTGACGAACTTCTCCCGCGCGCCGCATCAGGTTATTGACTTCCTCCGGCCGCTCTTTCAGCACACCCAGTTCTGTCTCGAGATGCACCAGCGCATTAAGCAAGCTCGTGTACGGACCCCGCTGGACTTCCAGGAAGCTCTCCCGGTTATGAAAACTCGAGCGGTTTTCGGCATTCGGGAATAGTTCAAAGAAAAGATCGGAACGGCGCCGCAACTCAGCGACCGCGCGCAAGATCTCGGCGCTTCCCAATTTCTTGACCTTCAGCGTCACTTCCGTGTCGCGGGCCAGCTCTTCCAGGCGATAATTGCTCACCTGCAATCCGAAGTATTGCGTCGCCACGTCCTCGATGTCGTGTGCTTCGTCGAACACCAAGGCCTCGTAATCAGGAAGCAGGCTCGCATACTCCAATCCCTTCAGGGACAAATCAGCAAAGAAGAGGTGGTGGTTCACGATAATGAGGTCGGACACAGCGGCGCGCTGATGCATCAAGGTGATGAAGCAACGTTCAAATTGGGGGCACTTCTGGCCCGTGCAGGTGTCGCGCCGTGCGTCCACTTTCCCCCAAAGCTCGCTCGAATCCGGCAGCCCGGTAATCTCCGCGCGGTCGCCCACTTCGGTTTTCGCTTCCCATTTCCGCAGCAGGGGATACTGACTGACTTCGTCCAGGCCGCTCAGCACCGGCTGTTTTTCTATGTCGTAGAGTTTCTGCCGGCAGAGATAGTTCTGCCGCCCTTTCATCAGAGTGACGCGGATATCGGGGAACAGTTTTTTGAGAAGAGGGATATCCTTCAGAAAGAGTTGTTCCTGAAGGTTCTTGGTCCCGGTTGAGATAACCACGCGGCGTCCGCTCCGCATAATCGGAACAAGGTAAGCCAGCGTCTTGCCGGTGCCGGTCCCTGCTTCCACAATGAGATGCCGATGATTCTCGACCGCGGATTCGACACTCTCGGCCATCTCGAGCTGGCCGGACCGATACTCATAGTTCCGGAGGTGGCGCGCCAGCCATCCACCCGGACCGAAGACCCGGTCGAGGGAGACTTTCTCACTCTTGTTTTTGTCCGCAACAGCCATTACGTTTGCTCGCTAAGTCAACTTCGTTGCATCGAGAGCCAAAAGTCAAAGGGCCAGGAATCTCAGGACACCGGGAAACTGCGCCCCCACGCTCCACCGCACGGCCACAAACGCTCGCTCTGTCACTGCGAGACTTGAAAGCTGAACGCGGTGTCCGGGCCGAGCTTGCTTCCCGCAATGGGTGATTGTGCAAGGATGATGCCCTTGGGGGCGATGGCGGCGGTGACGTAAGTAACACCCGACACCGTGAAGCCTGCCTTTCCGGCGATGCGGCGGACGTCGGCCACCGGCCGGCCGACAAATCTTGGGCATAAGTAGGCGTCAGGCGCTTCCCCAACGGAAACCAATATATTCACGGCAGGAGTTCTTGCTCGGGTGTCTTCCGGTGGCGGGTCCTGGGCCACCACTTGATCGGACTGGGCGCCGGGCCAATGAACTCCCACCAAATCACCCACCGTGAGGTTGCGCTGAAGAGCCGTAATTTTGGCGGCCCGAACGCTGCTTCCGATGAGGTTGGGAATAGCCACCTCAGGGGGCCCAAGGCTCACCAGGACATGGACATGCTGTCCGAGCTTGATGCGGGTTCCTGGAGAAGGCATCTGGGATACAATCGCCTGGGCCGGGTATTGGGCGCTGAAAAGCTTGTCTTCAACCTTCATTTCAAGACCCAAGCCCGTCGCCATGCGCTGGGCGGAATCGAAAGACAATCCCACCATGTTCGGCATCGTCTCCTGATGGCCACGGATGGTAAGCTTGATGGTCGTGATAGCACTCACCAACGCCACGGTCACAAGGACCGTAACCAACAGCACGAGGCGGAAAAGAACTCTAATGCGTTCGCGAAGGCTCATTCTTGACTCTTGATTCTACCATGCAACTTTCCTTCCGCGGGCCGGCTGATTTGACCCCGGCCATTACTTCGGCGCGCCAAGGAGCAAAGGGGGCAAGCCCTCCATCGAAACTGCTCTTGACTAGAATGCGTGCAAACAACTAGACTTTGACCCCAGACGAACGGAGGTGACATATGTCGACAGACCCGCGCGAACAGGCCCTGTGGAAGAGCTTGGATACTTTCCGGATTGAAATACCCTCCTGGGGATTTGCGAATACCGGAACCCGTTTCGGCAAATTCATCCAGCCCGGCGCAGCAACATCCACCGAAGAGAAGTTCAGCGATGCCGGGCAAGTCCATCACTTTACGGGTATCTGCCCGAGCGTGGCGGTGCACGTCCTTTGGGACTTTCCAGAGGGCCTTAAGAGCACCGGCGACGTGAAGGCCTACGCCGAGAAATACGGAGTCCGGGTGGGCGCCATCAACCCCAATGTCTTCCAGGACCAGATCTACAAGTACGGGTCCCTGGCCAACCCCGACCCTGAGGTCCGCAAGGCAGCCGTGCAGCACATCCTTGATTGCGTGGAGATCGGGAAACAGACGGGGAGCCGGGATATCTCCCTCTGGTTTACGGATGGATCGAATTATCCCGGGACGGCCAACATCCGCCAGCGGAAGAAGTGGTTTGAAGAAGGGTTGACGGAAAGTCACGCCAGGCTTTCAACTGCCCAGCGACTGCTGGTGGAATACAAACCTTTCGAACCCGCTACTTATCATACGGACGTTGCCGACTGGGGAATGGCTTTTATATACGCCCGCAAGGCTGGCCCGCGCGCCAAGGTCCTTGTAGACGTTGGCCACCACTATCAAACACAGAATATCGAACAGATTGTCGCATGGCTCCTTGCCGAAGACATGCTGGGCGGCTTCCATTTTAACGACCGCCGTTATGCCGACGATGATTTGACGCTCGGTTCAATCGATCCCTACCAGGCCTTTCGCATCTTCCACGAAATGCTTTACTTCGAGTGGGAGACCGGACGGCGAGCCGACATCGCCTACATGATTGACCAAAGTCACAACCTGAAGGGCAAGATCGAAGAAATGGTCCAGACGGCAATGACCGCCCAGGAATTGTATGCGAAGGCCACTCTCGTGGATCACGAGCGCTTGGCCCGCCACCAGCAGAAATGCGAACTGGTGGATGCGGAAGAATGCCTCAAGGAAGCCTTCTCTACGGATGTGCGGCCTATGATTCGAGAGTGGCGACGTTCGAAGAGCCTGCCCGAAGATCCCTTGGCCGCTTTTCGCGAGTCCGGGTATATGCAGCGTATCAACCGCGAGCGTGGTGAAAAGAACAAGTCTGCCGCGGGAAGTTACGCGTAGCAGGCCGTGCACGCTCCACGGGGGCCTGCGGCTTTAGTTCCGGCTGGCGGAGCGTCCAGCATCCACTGCACACCGGCAGTAGTAACGAAGGTACCCTCACTGGCTCGGTTCCCTTGCTGGGATTCGGGGAGGAGTTTTGGGAATGAAGAACGGAACCTATATTGTTGCGGTTGATTTGGGAGCGGAAAGCGGCCGAGTCATCCTTTGCCATTGGACGGGAGAGAATGGAACCCTGGAACAGATTCATCGGTTCCCCAATGGCGCGCGCGAAGAAGCAGGCCACTTGGTATGGGATCTGGACCGCCTGTGGCAGGAGATTCTCAAAGGATTGCGCATGGCCGCATCCAAAGCGGGGGGACGCATCGCCAGCGTGGGTATCGATGGCTGGGGCGTCGACTACGTGCTGCTCGACCGCACGGGAAATCGGATCGGGCATCCCTACTGCTACCGCGACGCGCGAACCGTTCCCCAGATGGAACGTGTCTTCAGCCTCATTCCCCAAAAACGCCTTTACGAAATCACCGGGATTCAGCTTCTCTCTTTTAATACGATCTACCAGTTGATGGCGCACGCCGCCCAATTCCCCTCGGAATGGGACCGGGCGGAAAAGTGGCTGACCCTGCCGGAGTATTTCCTTTTCCGGCTTTCGGGAGTGGCGACCGCCGAGTATACGGAAGCCAGCACCACACAACTTCTGGATGTCCATAAGCGCTCCTGGTCAGACGAAATCACCCGCGCTCTGAAACTTAATCGGGAGAAATTCCCTCCTATTGCGCAACCCGGAACGCCCCTGGGAAAGATACGCAAAGAGCTCGCCACGGAACTCGGCCTTTCAAATGTGCAAGTCACCACCCCGGCCTGCCATGACACCGGATCGGCAGTGGCGGGTATTCCCTTCCCCCATGAGAAGCTCGCCTTCATCAGCTCAGGAACATGGTCATTGGTCGGCACGGTCCTTCCGAATCCCGTGGTAACCGATGAGTCTTTTGAACAGAACTTCACCAATGAAGGCGGTGTGGGCGGCAGCATCCGGTTCCTCAGCAACGTCATCGGGTTGTGGCTGCTCCAGGAATGCCTGCGCGAGTGGACAGCACAGGGTTTCGAACTGACAGCCGCGGAGTTGGCCGAGCAATGTTCGGAAATCCCTGCCGACGGGCCCTCCTTCGAAGCGGATGAGAAAACCTTTCTCGCTCCGGGCAACATGATCGCCCGGATCAATGCTGCTCTCAAATCACAGGGCTTCGATGAAGAAACCCGTCCCAAGGAGCTTGCGGCCATAATCTTCCGGAGCTTGGCGCGCCGCTACTCCACGGTGATCAGAAACCTTCAGAGAATCACCGGCAAGACCATCGAGCACATCTGCATCGTCGGGGGTGGCGTAAAGAACGAAACCCTCAACCGGCTGACCGGTGAGTTGACAGGACGTGAAGTTCTGCGGGGGCCAAGCGAGTCCACAACCATGGGGAGCATCGCGGTGCAGATTGCCGCGCTCGAAAAGACCAAATCGCTGGACCAGATCCAGTCCATCAGCGCCAAGCTTAAGTTCTCAGCGCAAAGCTAGCGGGCGGCAGCACTCCCGTCCCGGCATGTCGTGGGTGTAAGAGGGCGCCGCGTGATTTGACATGACCAAACTTCGAGTCGCACTATTCGTAACTTGCCTGGGAGATCAATTCTTCCCCCAGGTTGGCGAGTGTGTGGTCAAGGTCCTTCGGCGGTTAAATGCCGAAGTCACCTTCAATCCTGCGCAGACCTGTTGCGGTCAGCCGGCCTTCAACACGGGTTACCGTGATGAAGCGCGGGTAGTGGCCGCAAAGGTCCTCAACCTTTTTGATGACGCAGACTACGTTGTCGCACCCTCGGGTTCCTGCACCTCGATGGTGCGAGTGTTCTACCCTGAACTCTTCCTCGATGATCCTGACCGTCTCCGGAAATGCCGGCAACTGCAAGCGAGGTTCTTCGAATTCTCGGAATTCCTGGTGAACGTATTGAAAATTGAGGACGTGGGGGCGGCATTCCCCCATCGAGTGACCTACCACGATTCCTGTCATCTCCTGAGCGAGCTGCACATTGAGCAGCAGCCGAGGACACTGCTGCGCAACGTGCGCGGCATCGATTTCGTCGAGATGCAAGGGTACAAGGTGTGCTGCGGATTCGGGGGGACTTTCGCCGTTAAGTTCCCCGAAGTCTCAGCCGCGATGGGCCAGGACAAGCTGCGTCTTGCCTCCGAGACACACGCCGAATACCTTGTGGCCAACGACTCGGGGTGCCTGATGCACCTCGCAGGGATGATCCACCGCCAGGGATTGCCGCTCAAAACGATGCACCTGGCCGAGGTACTGGCGCAAGAATAGAACGGGCGCCGCACGCACGGGCAGGATTGCCCGCAAATTTATGAGTAGCTCCGGCGTTTACAGCAACGAGATTCATGAGCGCGGCAACAAGACGCTTGCCGACGCCCATCTACAGGAAGCCTATCAGTCTTCGACCATCCGGCTCTATACGCATCGCCTGCAAGCGATGAGCGAAGTCCCGGGTTGGGAACGGCTGCGAGATCGCGCCCGCGAGCTCAAACGCGAAGTGATGGAGCACCTGGACTCCTACCTTGAGGAGTTTGCCGACAATGTCGCACGGCGCAGCGGCAAGGTGCACTGGGCCGCCACCGCCGACGACGCCTGCCGGATCGTTCTCGAGATCGCGAAGCAGTGCGGCGCCAAGGAAATCGTGAAGGCGAAGTCGATGGTCGGGGAGGAAATCGAACTTAACCCTGCACTCGAGGCGCAAGGGATTCACCCCTACGAAACGGACTTGGGCGAGTTCATTATCCAGCTTGCCGGCGAGCGGCCCGCCCACATCGTGGCGCCGGCCATGCACCTGACAAGGCACGATGTTTCGGACCTCTTCGCCACCCACATCCAGTCTGAACGTACCGACGTTCCGGAACGCCTTACGGCGATTGCCCGCCAGGTCCTCCGCGAGCGCTTTGCCAGGGCTGAAATGGGAATGAGCGGCGCAAATTTCCTGGTGGCGGACACGGGCACGGTGGTCCTGATCGAGAACGAAGGCAACATCCGTCTTTGCACGACTGCGCCCCGCGTGCACGTGGTTGTGGTGGGAATCGAGAAGCTAATTCCCCGATTCGCGGACCTCGGAGTTTTTCTGCGGCTGCTGGGACGTTCGGGCACCGGGCAATCGCTGACCTCGTACACTTCCCTGCTGACCGGCCCGAGGCGTCCCGGCGAAGACGGTCCGGATGAGATGCACGTGGTGCTGGTGGACAACGGGAGGGTGAACGCGCTGGCGGATCCGAAGATGCGGGAAGCGCTTTTCTGCATCCGCTGCGGCGCCTGTCTGAACGCTTGTCCGGTCTATCGCAAGATCGGCGGGCATGCTTATGGCTGGGTCTATAGCGGTCCGATCGGAGCGTTAATCACTCCCCAATTCACAGGCATCGGGAAGGCGCGGGAACTTCCATTCGCGTCATCACTTTGCGGCGCGTGCCGCGACGTCTGTCCTGTGAAGATCAACATCCCCGACCTCCTGCTCTATTTGCGGGGCAGGGCGCAGGAAGAAGCCCCGGCGCCCAGGCCGAAAGGCGCTCTTCTGAGAGAGAAGACCATGATGCGCCTGTGGGCCTGGGCTATGTCGCGGCCGTGGGCCTATCAGATCGGCGGACGCATGGCTCGATGGGGCCAGGGCATCCTCGCTCGCTCCGGCTGGATTCGAAAAGTTCCTATGTACCCCGCGTCCCGCTGGACGGAGGCACGGGATCTCCCCGCGCTGGCGCGGAAGTCTTTTCACGACCGGTGGAAACAGATTTCTTGAGGGCTCGCGCAACGCTGGTGTTGTGTAACATAAGTTCATTCATCAGGTCAGCCCGCGTAGCGGGCGCCCCCGTCCCCAGGCCGCGGGAGTTCATCACGAACTTTCTTGACAAAACATGGTGCGGGATCACGCAATATCCCAACGCAGTCAACCTTCCTTTCGGTGCTTGCCGGCTTGTATTCCACTTTTCAGAGGTGAATGATGTGCAATTCAAAACTCCGCTACACCTTCCTCGTCCTTGCCCTGTGCGTGTCGGGGGGCCTGAGCTTGACGGCGCCGGTTGTGTTTGGCGCCGGCGGTCCGCTCGCGCCTGCCGGTTTGCGGTGTGAATACCTCAAGGATCCCGTAGGCATAGACGTGCGCCAGCCGCGCTTCGCCTGGGTGCTCAGGCATGCCGCGCGAGCACAAAGGCAGTCGGCCTACCAGGTCCTTGTCGCCGCTCGACGCTCCGCGATTGAGGAGAACCAGGGCGACCAATGGGATAGCGGCAAGGTCACGTCAGACAATTCCACCCAGGTGGCCTATGGCGGGAAACCCCTCGCGAGCGGCCGCACCTACTACTGGAAAATCCGGTATTGGGACAAAGACGGAAGCACAAGCGCCTACAGCCAGCCGGCACAGTTTGAAATGGGGCTCCTCGGCCGCGAAGAGTGGAAGGCCCAATGGATAGGAGGAAACAGGTTACTGCGCAAGGAGACCAACCTCACGGGCCGGGTGGTGCGCGCCCGCGCCTATGTTACAGCGTTGGGCTACTATGAGCTGCGAATCAACGGCGCCAAAGTCGGCGCGAACGTGCTCGATCCCGCCTGGACCACGTATCCAAAGCGCGTCCTGTACAGCACCTATGACGTCACCGCACAACTGAAACAGGGTGCGAATGCCTTGGGCGTCATGCTGGGAGGCGGATGGGCCACGCTCGCCGGAAAGCCAAGCACCTACCCCTTCCCGCCTTATTACTCTTCACCGGCTCTGCTCTTGCAGGTCAATATCGAATTAGAAGGCGGAAAGAAGGTGACTGTAGTAAGTGATCCGTCATGGAAGACCACCGGCGGCCCCATCGTAAGCGACAGCGTCTATGACGGGGAAGTCTACGATTCACGCCTTGAGATCCCTGGATGGGACCAGCCCGGCTTCGACGCTTCCAGGTGGGACCCCGCAAAGGTCGTGGAAGGGTCTAACGGAATCCTCTCGGCTCAGATGATGCCGCCCATCCAAGTCGTTGACGCGTTCCCGCCCCTCGCAGTCACCAACCCGGCGCCCGGCGTCTATGTCTACGATTTTGGGCAGAACTTTTCCGGCTGGGTGCAATTGCGAGTGAAAGGGCCGCGCGGAAGCGAAGTCAAGCTGCGCTTCAGCGAGCTCGTTTACGACACCGGCATGATCAATCGCGAGAATATTCGCGCGGCCAAATCAAGGGACATTTACATCTTGCGAGGGGAAGGCACAGAGGTTTATGAGCCTCGCTTCACTTATCACGGTTTCCGCTACGTGGAGGTAACCGGCTACCCCGGAACTCCCAGCCTCGATTCGTTGCGCGGGAAAGTCGTGCACACTGCTGTCGAATCCACAGGCAAATTCGAGACTTCGAAACAGATCCTGAACCAGATCCAGCACAATATCCGCTGGGGACAGGCGACGAATCTCCACAGCGTTCCGACCGACTGCGATCAGCGCGACGAGCGCCAGGGCTGGATGGGAGACGCGCAGGTGACTGCCGAAGAGGCCATGCTCAACTTCGACATGGCGGCTTTCTATACAAACTTCGTTCGCAATATCCACGACATCCAGGGTGACGATGGGACGGTTACGGATACCGTCCCGCACCGGTACGGCAGCCGCCCTGCTGACCCGGCCTGGGGGACGGCGTATCCGCTGCTTTGCTGGTACATGTATCAGCAGTACGGAGACAAGCGCATCCTGGAAGAGAATTACGAAGGCCTAAAGAAGTACATCGAGTTCCTTCGCTCCAAAGCGCAGGACAACGTCCTGCGTTACAGCTATTACGGTGACTGGGTTTCAATTGAGCCGACGCCCGGCGCGCTGGTTTCCGACTTCTACTACTATTACGACGTGGACCTCCTGGCGAAGATTGCGGATGTCCTTGGCAACCCGGCTGACTCCGCAACGTATTCGCAGCTCGCAGTACAAATCAAGGATGCATTCAACCACGAGTTCCTCAACACCAGGACCGGTAATTACGCAACCGGCAGCCAGACCGCCAACACACTGCCTCTTTTCCTGGAGATGGTTCCCAAGGACCAACGAGGCCAGGTAGGCGGCAACTTGTTCTACGATCTCGTCTATGCTCACGACTCGCACGTTACCACTGGCTTTATCGGGGTCAAGTACCTTTTCCCTGTGCTCACGCGAAGAGGCCTGTCGGATTTAGCCTATGACATTGCGACACAAACCACTTTCCCAAGCTATGGCTACATGGTCGCCAACGGCGCCACGACGCTTTGGGAACTCTGGCAGAAGCGTGCCGGCCCCTCAATGAACTCCCACAACCATCCGATGTTCGGCAGCATAGGCGCGTGGTTCTACCAGGCGCTGGCAGGGATCAACGTCGAACCTGAGGGAGTTGGATATCAACGCATTCGCATTGCCCCCCAAGTGGTGCGGGATCTCACCTCCGTGAATGGCAAGATCGAAACCGTCCGAGGCGCCGTCTCATCGTCGTGGACTCACTCCCCTGACACAATCACGCTCGATGTGGAAATACCCGTGAACAGCAGTGCCAAAATAGTGATCCCGAAGGATACGGAAATGACCGAGGTGACGGTCCGGGAAGGCAATAATATTGTGTGGGGAAAGGACCGCTTTGTGCCCGGAACTCCGGGAGTTACGGCAGCAGAAGCGCAGAAGAACGGCAGTATCCAGTTTGAGGTGGGCTCAGGCCGGTATTCCTTCCGGCTAACCGGCGAGTAAGAGGACGCGTTGGTAAGGGAAGCAGCCGCGACTTTACGTTGCCGCACAGGCAAGATGAGTTCTCGCCGCTGGCAAGAAAGGGCGCGGTGCCTTGCCCCGGTCTTTGCAAAGACACACTGCTTCGCCGCTGCAACTATTCTGTGATTTCTGAATCTAAACAAACGTAACTCTGGAGTTCGGCTTCAAAAAGCAGGAGTCGGACATAGGGGGTTGGCATGAAGAAGGCCGGCACAGACAGTTTGAAATCTCGCGTCTGCGGGGCAGTTCTCGTTGCGGCAACCGGATGCGCAGCAGGGAGTAAGCTACAGGCGCAGATTCCTGCCTATGAAGGAAAATCGCCATCCATCGTAAGCAAGGGCAAACAGACTGCCGTTCTCGGGGGAGGCTGTTTTTGGGGTGTGGAGGCCGTATTCCGGCGCATAAAGGGCGTCAAGACCGTCACGGTAGGGTATTCGGGAGGCACGGCAGCGAGCGCGAAGTACGAGGTGGTGAGCAGCGGCAAGACGGGGCATGCGGAATCGGTGGAGATCACTTTCGATCTCTCGCAGGTCTCTTACGACCAATTGCTGCGTGTCTTCTTTTCAGTGGCGCATAATCCGACCGAACTGAACCGGCAGGGTCCGGATGAGGGAACCCAGTATCGTTCGGTGATCTTCTATGCAGACGAGGATCAGAAGCAGGTTGCACTTGCCTACATCGATCAACTCAACAAAGCCAGGGTTTTTCCAGGGCCGATCGTGACACAGGTGGTTCCGCTTAAGGCTTTTTACCCCGCTGAGGCATACCACCAGGATTACCTGGAGCATCACCCTGACAATCCTTACATTGTCGTCAATGATCTCCCCAAGGTGCAGAAACTCAAGAAGGAGTATCCTGCGCTCTGCAAACGGTAG
>Ga0326727_10024945_pt1 | contig 11260 bp, 10 predicted proteins | sample MB2enrmetagenome_FD_207643 | JGI IMG/M metagenome (GOLD analysis project Ga0326727, IMG submission 207643) | Lab enriched peat soil microbial communities from McLean, Ithaca, NY, United States - MB29MY | ecosystem: Environmental > Terrestrial > Soil > Wetlands > Peat | place: USA: New York... | reverse complement strand
CAGGATGGTTTTCGCCAACTATCGTTTCGTACTCATCCATCATCCAGGCCATGATCTGAGGTGTAGTATATACGTCAGGGGCCGGAACATCCTTTGTTACACCAATGGCCCCTGCCATCGCGCGGACGTAGGCCCTGGCCAGACGCTCTTTTTCGGTTTCGGAGAGTTCCTTTGGATTGCAGACAACGCCTCCCTTTCCTCCTCCGAGCGGCAGATCGGCAACCGAAGTCTTCCACGTCATCCACGCGGCAAGCGCCCGAACCGTGTCCATCGTCTCCAGTGGGTGCCATCTCACGCCGCCCTTGGCGGGACCGCGCGCAGTGTTGTATCGTATCCTGAACGCATGAAAGATCCTTGTCGAACCGTCATCCATTTTGACGGGCAGGGTCGCTTTGATCTCCCTCATCGGCCACCGAAGCAATTCATGAGTTGCCTTGTCAAGCTCCAGCTTTTCAGCCGCCTGGTCTATCTGCTGCTGCGCAACCGTAAATGGGTTGAATGGCTCCGCGTTCATAAAAGCTCCTATTGAAATTTGTCATCTACATTAACTGCTTACGAATCACAATTCGCAATTCAATGTGTCAGGTTCCAGCCCATAGCACACAAACCGGTCGCGATCAGCACGATTTCTATAAAAGCATCGTAGAGGGGGTCCTCTCTGAGCTTTCTTGTGGAACCTATTTTGATAAAGAGACCGTAAATGAGGGCGGGGGCGATAAGGAAATAGGAAAAACCGGTCGAGACGCCGGCAAAGGGACCGCAAAGAGCCGTGATGCAGAGCGCCAGAATTACCCCGACGGTGAACAGGACGGTCTTCCTTTCTCCTGCGAGCACAACGAGGGTTTCCTTGCCGACCAGCCTGTCTCCCTGGATTGCGAGAAAGTCGCGCAGAGTGGTTCGAACCAGAGACAGAAGAAAAATGGACCAGCCTGCGTATGCAACCCGGCTTTGGTCATAGCCGCCACCTGCAAAATAAGGCAGCACGCATACGGCCGCCCAGGCCATCGGAACGAAAAAAGACTTCGAAGTGGGGATATCCTTGAGTTTGACTGGGAATTTCTCCCATCCTGCCGGCATGAAAAGTTTGACCCCATACAGAAGACCCAGCAATATCAGGAAAAGCATGGCCAGAAAATTGGGAAAGCCCGTCACATAGGCCAGCACCAGCGCAGCCGTAAGAGACACAGCGCTGGAGAACATGAAAACCGGGCGCCATTTAAGATAAAACGCAGCCCTGCTCGGATCGTTTAACTCTATGGCGTCCTGGTCCAGATAATTATTGAGGGAATGCATCGCAAAGGCATACCCTGCGGCCATAAGGCTGAAAGCCGCCGAACCGGCAAAGTCCGTAACAGCTTCGACGATTTGGGCCAGGAGCGCCGTTGCCAAAGCGATATAGAAGTTACCGTATGCAAGCCGCTCGAGAATGTGTTTCCATCGGAACTTTTTTCCGGCTTCGGGTGTGATGGCCTCCAGAAATTCGACAACATCACGTATTATCCAGTTGGGAGTCGAAGCCCCTGCCGAAACTCCGACGCAGGCGTACCGGGCCATTGCCAGGGCGTCAAGTTCGGATTCCTTTTCGACGTGAAAAGTCGGTATGTTGCAATCTCTCGCCACCTCCGCGAGCCTCAGGGTGTTCCCGCTGTTCAGCCCCCCCACTATGACCATCGCCTGCACCTTGGAACACATCTGTCTGACTTCGGCCTGTCGTTCCTGGGTTGAATCACAGATGGTATTCTTGACTATTCCGTCCGAATATTTCTTTAAAAACGCTTCCTCGATTTCCCGGAAAACCTCCTCGTTCTGGGTCGTTTGCGCCACCAGAAGCACCTTGTCCCAGTGCGGAGGGAGTTCGTCGATCTGCTCGGGACGGTTTATTACAACACCGCGGCTTTCCGTGTACCCGAGAAGCCCGATGACTTCGGCGTGATCTGCGTCACCTACTATTATTGTATGGTATCCGTGCCTTGCATGTCTTTTTATCGCGGCATGCACCCTGGCCACACGCTTGCACGTTGCATCCAGAAGAGTTGCCCCCTGCTCGTGAAGCTTCTGCCGGCTGTCAGGGGGGATACCATGAGCACGGATCACCACTTTTTTCCGGGCGCAGCGCTCAATCCGGTCTTCGTCTACGACTCCCTTTTTTCCCAGCATCGTCAGGACCTGCCTGTTATGAATAAGCGGTCCGAAGGTGCAGATATCTTCACCTTTCTCACGGCGCTGGATGGCGTTCATCGTAATTTCGATTGCATCCCGGACCCCCTTGCAAAACCCTGCTGTCCTCGCGATTACGACTTTCATTGTCTTCCTGCGGTCAGGTTGAGATCGTTAGCGTTTCGTCTTCGAAAAAAAGCATTTTTCCGAAGAAAAACAATCTGCACTGCTGAAAATCCTATCAGCTTTGATAAACTCTGGCAACCCGCCAATTTGGCTGCTGAATTTAATTTCAAACGGTGATAAAAGTTCTATGTCAGATGAGTTTTTTTACGGAAAAATGGAATGGAAAGAGTCGATCTTGTAATTCTTGGAGCAACCCCCGCGGAAATCACCGCGCTCACCCCTTTTCCAACGCCCGTCGACAGTGTCGCAGCAGCGGACCTTGCCCGCGATAAACCCAACGTCAAAATTGCCGGAAATCCCTTTTCAACATATATTTATCACGATCTTAAACTGCTCGCCGGAATCACAGGGCTGGGGAAAGTTAATGCGGCCGCAACCGCGGCGGCTGTGCTTTCAAGCTTCAGGGTGCGCCAGGTATGGAACGTCGGCTGCTCAGGGGCCTATGCGGGCTCGGGCCTGGAAATCGGAGACGTTCTGATCGCCGACAACTGTATTTGCGCAGATGAGGGAATTTTGGGAAAAGAGGGGCCGATACCGACCAGCGGTCTCGAGATCCCACTGGCTGTCAAAAACGGTCGAGCCTTCTACGACTGTTTCCCGCTCGAAGAATCTTTTTCTAAACAAATACGCGCCATCCTTCCGGCGGGTATGTACATCCGGAGCCCATCGGGGGGCATTCGGGCGATGGAGGCCGGCGAGTCCGCTGAAACGGCCGGTCGATTCAAAGTCATATATGGGCCCAGCCTTACTGTGAGTATGGCGAGCGGGGATATCGAAACGGCCGGCAAGCGTTTTCAGCGCTTTAGGGCCCTTGCGGAAAACATGGAAGGAAGTGCTATTGCTCAGACCTGCCTTCTTTTTGACGTTCCATTCCTGGAATTTCGCGGCATCAGCAATATGGCCGGGGTGCGCGACAAAGCCAGGTGGGACATGGCCGTTGCCATCGCAAATTGCTCTGCGGCAATGATGCACGTCCTGCAGTGGACAGTGGATGGAACGCAGGAGGACAGATGATTGAAGACTGAACCAGACGAGGTGAAGAATTGAAACCGCTCACCCTCGGGTATTCGCCCTGCCCAAACGACACATTTATCTTTTGCGCCCTGGCGGAGAAAAAGGTTGAGATCCCTTTCGCGCTGGATGTCCTGCTTGCAGACGTGGAGATGCTCAACATGAGGGCAAAACGGGGGGATCTCGACATTTCCAAGGTCTCCGCGAACACCGTTGCGAGCATTCTGGACAATTACCGGTTGCTGAGGTCGGGAGGGGCCATGGGCAGAGGGTGCGGCCCTCTCGTGGTGGCAGGTCGCCCTGCCGGGTTCCACGACCTTAGCGAAGCAACAATCGCGACTCCCGGTGATTTGACTACGGCCAGCCTTCTTCTAAGGCTGGAGGGAACTCACCGGGGCCGGCGGGTGCCGATGCAGTTCGACAGGATAATGCCGGCGGTCGCGGCCGGAGAGGTGGACGCAGGGGTGATAATTCACGAAGGCAGATGGACCTATCAGGCCTACGGCCTTAGCATGGTGCTTGACCTTGGCCGGTGGTGGGAGGCCCAAACCGGGCTGCCGCTCCCCCTGGGCGCAATTGTAATCCGGCGCTCCCTCGGCCCGGAAGTCGCCGGTGCGATCGATGAGAAGATCAGAGAGAGCCTGGTTTACGCCCAAAAACACTTCGACCGGGTCTGGCCCTATATCAGGCTGCACGCTCAGGAAATGGCGCCCGAGGTGATACGTCTCCACATCGACGCTTTTGTCAATGAATTTACCGTGGATGCCGGGATCGAAGGACAAAGGGCGCTCAAAAGCCTTCTTGAAGCGGCCTGCGCCCTGGAAAACAAGCCTTTCCCGGAACAAGAGCTTTTTTACTCTGTTGGCAGTCCAGAATTGCTATGAGGTCGGGGACTGTATTGAAGATCCTTTCCCACTTTTCGTGGCGAGGCGCAAATTCTCCTTTGCCTGATTGCTCTCCGCTTCCAACTGCTTCCGTTCAGTGATATCCCTTGCAATAGCCGAAGCACCGATAACTTCCCCATCGCTGTTCATAAGGGGGGATACGGTCAAAGAAATATTAATCCTTTGACCGTCCTTCCTTAACCGCACGGTTTCAAAGTGAACAATCCGTTCATTCCGAGCTATTGCTCCGAGTATGCAGGACATCTCATCGGAGTGATCCGACGGCGTCAATAATGATACGGATTGTCCGATCATTTCCGCGGCGGAATAGCCGTACATGATCTCCGCCCCCCTGTTCCAGCTTGTGATTATACCATCCAATGTTTTTGATATGATTGCATCATCGGCGCCCTGCACAATGGCCGCCAGTTGATTCTTGGCGCCCTCTGCCATTTTGCGTTCGCGAGTGTCGCACGCAACTGACACGGCCCCGATGATATCGCCCTCGATGTTGCCGGCCGGCGAGCATGTGACTTGGTGGTACACCAGTTCCCGGGTTGCCGGAACCCTGATCGTTTCATCATGGTTCTTATACATATTATCACCTCAAAATAGTTGCCGTCCCGGAAGCTTAATCGTTCACGCGTCTGTCAGTAGCTTGGCTGCGTCTTGTGATGCCACACCGCATCGAGAGCCGGAATCCCGGCTGGTAAACTTCATGGCAAGATCTGTTCCTCCCTGGTTCAATACCCCTTCCTCCAAGGCCATAATGAAATGAGGAAAAGCTCTATCTGACCGGTTGTCCGATCGTTTTCCTGCAAGTGACCTGATTTCATGCATCTTTGGACATATCGACGTTTCTGGAGAATTTCCCAATATTGAAAGATAGTGATAATTTTTCACTAAAATTCGCCTCCGCCAAAACCTTTCTTTTCTTGTGAAACAGGAATCTAAACCGTGCGGCAGGAATTTTCCTGTGAAACAGGAAAATCGTCGGTTGGCCGCTGCGTCTTAACCGGGTTCTGCAAATGTGATCGGGCAAAGCGGCTTCGCAAGTCAAAAGCTAAAGCAATGATGCTGGTGAGGAAAGACTTGGGGGCGCGTGACTCAGCCGCAGTTTCGTGGTAAAAGCAAGCCGATGGGAGCCGGTGTTGCCTTCGTTAGGGCCCCTATTTCAAAAATCTGCATGGACCCCGAACCCGCTCTCCCATCCCAAAACCACTGCCGGGATGGCGTACCGATGGAATGACCAAGCCCTTAATGCATTCAAGTATCGATGAATTTGCGAAACGCTGCGCTTGCTGCGCAATAGAAGGAAGCCTGACATCATGACCGAAACCGAGACCTTGACCTACTTCCTTTTTCCTCATACGACACTTTCCGCAGGTGATTTCCGGAACCTGGGCATTTTTCTGCCTCGTCTGAGCGTTTTGGAAATCGCCCGGCCTGCCGCGATTCCCGAATGGGGGCGGGAAAGGATCTCAGGTTGGCCCGTTTTGGGCAGCGAGGAGCTTGCCTCCCGGATAGGTTCCTGCCTCGAAAGATACCGAACCTTCGCGCGGGTTCACGGCGGCCCGGGCGGGATGCTTGGTTTCTTGAACCAGGCGCTCGAGGAAATCGATGAACCTCGATACCGCATCCAGGAAGAACTCCGTGGGAAATGCCACCCTGACGCGGATATCACTTCCACGCTCAGTCCCGAATTGTTCCGGGCCGCGCTTTTTTTGGAAATGGCCCGCGAACTGGACGAAAAGGAACTGGAGATCGAATCCGGCTACACTCGTCTGAACGCCATCGAACAGGAATTCCGGGAAATACTGGGTATCGAGGATGATGAGCCGGAACGGGCGGAGACCAATCTTACACCTGCGCTTGCCCCGGATACGAACGGCCTGCTCTATATGCTCCCGAAACGAATTGGAAGCTGGTTTCAAATGCTTGCGCTAAAGCCTCCGGAGAACATGCCGGTCTTCGTGGCCTGTTTTCCGGAGGTCATCGAGGAAGTTGTCGAGATGGTCAGGTCAGAATGCGAGCGGGATGGAAAGAACCTTTCAACGGTCACCCATGTGCTGGGCTCGATTCCCGGGACGGACGCCCCTGGCGAGGAACAGTTCCCGTCACTTATCGATGGGCTCTTTTCATGCCGTCACAACCTGGAAGACTTCATAACAAGGGCCGCCGGCGGTCAAGACCCGGCCGAACTGGAGAGCGAGAGACGGTTGCTGCAAAGCTCTTTCGAAAGATTGTGTCAAAAATGCGAGACGCCTGAAGGCGGTAAAACAAACCTTGTCCTTACCGTTGTGACAAATGTTTCGCTCTCCGGTGTCGCCGGCTTGCCGGTATTGGCCGCAAGTTTTGAACCCCGGCCCCTTGTTTTCCTGACCGTCACGGCAGGACCATGAGATTCCAACTATTATTGTTCACCTTTTCCACACGTATTTTCTTTTCGCCAGACCAGGACAAATGTGACTTCCCGCCCGCTTATTTGAGCAGGTGGGGTCCGCAGCGTGAGCGTTCCGTTTTCGAACTTGTAAAACCGGACCAGTGGTGTGCCGATCCAGTTGGGCAGGAGACTCCCTTTGACCTGGTGGGAGACCGAGCCGGCTTCCGGGTCCACTGTGAAAGTGCCGAAATAGGCTGAATAGCCTTCAAACGCCTCCCGAACTTCCTCGGCCGTTCCCGCTCGTTGATTTCCGGACGCGAGGGACCTGCGGCCGGGCCACATAATCTGAGCGGCCATGTTGCCGCAAGTGTCGTAAATTATCAAACCTTCCAGGCGCTCTTTTCGCACGGAGGTCTTTTCGCCCTTCTTGACATGAGTTTCCATGGATTCAAGTCGCCACGTTCCAATGAAAGGAGCTGCCGATTCAGCGGTTCGAGTCTTTTGCATAGCGTATCCTCAAGCGTTCTATCGTGCGATTAATGTTTATGTCCGCAAAAGCATATTTATTCTGTGGACGCATGGATCGTCCCGGGATTTTTATATGAACCGGACTAAAAACTCAAACGCAAAAAATGTGAATAACATATAGAAAACGTCGCTTAATGACGTTTGAAAGCCTCACCGCCGGTGCCGGAACAAGCCGCAACGGCGCGCGTCAGGCAAAGACCCGGGCATCGATGATTATCCCGTTGCTCCCGCCTTCCACGCTGCTCACATAGGCAGCGGCAACTTTTGCGACAGGCATTCCGGCTGCCGGGTCATCTCCCATGGCCGCCAGGGTCTCGCTCACCCATGGAGGGCTAACCGCGTTGACCCTGACTCCCCGGGGCATTTCCAAAGCAGCCGCGCGCACAAAACCTTCGATCGCGGCGTTGACCAGGCTGATGGCAGCGCTGCCCGTCATCGGTTCTCGCGAAAGCGTCCCGCTGGTAAGTGTAATGGACCCGTTATCGCGAATGGAACTCATAGCCTCACGAACCAGGTTAACCTGGCCCATCAGCTTGTCCGAGAGACTCAGGCGAAAATCCTCGTCGCTCAAAGTCTCCAGCCTGCCAAACTTTGCCCGGCCTGCGGCAGAAACCAGAGCATCGAAAGGGCCAAGCACCTCCAAAAGCCTCTTCACGGACTCTTTATTCGCAATATCAACCTGATAGTCGCCCCTGGCGTGCGCCACCTGTAAAACTTCGTGACGCCCGGACAAAGCCTCTACGACAGCCTTACCAATTGTCCCGGTTGCACCGATGATTACCACTCTCATGCGAGTCTCCAGCTGTTTCGAACGAATGTGCAGATCGTCTGGCGCAGTTAAAGTAAAAGGTATACACATCAGCAATGTAAAAATGCGGGGATGCAATCGCAAGTGTCCTCAGGGGACGCTATTCTGACAGGAAGAGACAGTTATGCAGCAATTGAGGTATCGGACTATCGAGGCATCCGGATTTCCACCCGGTGCCAGTCTCATCCCGCGTGCGCGGCATGACAATCAGACCGTTTGATTTACCGGACTTACAGGAATCTACGCGTGACAGGTTATTTGGGAAGGCTGAAGGGTTTCATCGGGCCGGCCGCATTTCCGGCTCCTTCGGTTTCCTTGTCGACGGATTCCAGGATAATTTCGTTCTCGCGCACCCAGCCGAGTTCCCGGCGAACGAGTTTTTCCTGTGCTTTGGGGTCAGTTTTTAAAGCCTGGATCATTTCGTAGAGTTTCTGGTTTTCAATCCTGAGCTTGAGGACTTTTTCCTCAAGTTCTTTTACCTGCCGGTTCTGTTTTCGGTAGCCGGGAAGCCCACTGGGTGAATACAAAATTGTAAGCACTAGAACAACGTTTAACGCCAGGATAAAACAAACCAGCAGCCGGGCGATATAGACGCCCTTGACTGTGAATCCCGGCTTGACCGCATTTTGCTGATACCTGTTGGCTTGTGTCGGTCGGCTCATCTCAACCCCTATCGCTTGTCGTTTCTTCTAACTGTTCCTTTGTGCCTGTACGGATGGAAAAAGCCTCGTGTCGGTGTGAGGAATGAAAAGCGCCCCTCGAAACTCGTTCATTAGCTCGACGTTTACATTGAGTTCAACGTAGGTGATCATATTTCGAACTTTTTCGGCTTCCGCCAGAAGTGTCCGGTCGCAAATGAGCATAGTAGCACCCAGCAGACTGGAGTTACCGATACCATGGTATATTTCCAGCGGTAAATCGGGGATCATGCCGATTCGAACCGCCATTTCAGGGTCCACGTGATTGCCGAAGTTTCCGGCAATGTAAATTTTTTTTAGCTTTTCGAAGCTCAGTCCAACCTTTCGACAGATGACCGACAGTATAGTGTACATCGCCGCTTTTGACTTCAAAAAAACTCCAATATCGATCTCGGATATCAGGATCTCAAGTCCGTCGCTGGTCTGAGAAGAAAGCGCCAGAGCGTAAGCCGGGCCGTTCTCGGTATTTCTCAGGCGCGAACAGCTAAGTCCTGTGTCGAACTTGCCCTGGATGTTCACGATTTTTGATGAAAACATCTCGGCCACGAGTTCTATCAGGCCGGATCCACAGATGCCTGAGGCTTTCCCGCCTCCGATTACCCGAAAATCGGGCTTCAACGTCTTCCTGCTGATCCTTACGCTGTCGATTGCGCCAGGAACGGCCTGCATTCCGCGCTCAACAACCCCGCCTTCGAGTGCCGGACCGGCCGCACCCGCGCAAGCCAGCAGCCACTCGTTATTCCCCAACACTATCTCGGCGTTTGTTCCTACATCCATGAGCATGCGCACCTCCGGCGAGCTGTTAAGAGCTGCTGCGACCACCCCCGAGATGATATCGCCTCCAACATATGAGCCGACATTGGGGAAAAGATAGAGTAGCGCGTTGGGCAGGAAATCGAACCCGAGTTCGGCTGCGCGGGCCATGGGAAAGGTGTTGGCCGCCGGAATGTATGGCTCCCGGCAGATGTTCGACGGGTCGAGGCCCCAGAAAAAATGGCTCATGGCAGTGTTTCCCGCACAGGACAGGACGTAAACGCAATCAGCGGGGACTTTTGAATCCTCAAGCGCTTTGAGTATTGCATTCGAACAGGCCTGCACGAGCGAATCCCTGAGGACGGCCAGGCCCTGGCGGTCTCGGGCAAAGATAATACGGCTGAGGATATCTTCACCCCAGGCAGCCTGGGGGTTCCTTACGAGCACCTCGCGTATGATCTTTTTGCGTGCAATGTCAATCAGGCGGAAAACCAGGCAGGTGGTGCCCAGGTCTATAGCGAAGCCGAAAGCGGCCTGATCGGGCGACCGGGCAATCACGTCAAGCACTTCCCAATGAGTTCCGGTGTATCCTGCCACAGCCCGGAAGCGCAAATCGTATCCGCGCATTTTCCGGACCAGCCCGTCCATAATGCCGGGTGCTATCCGAACGGGTGAAAACCCCAGTTGATTAAGAGTCCGGGCAAGCCTGTCGAGGTCTGCGGTATTGTCGTTCAGACTTGGTGCGGGCACATCGACGGTGATCGACTCAATCAGAGGAGCGCTTTCAAACTTAACCGGGACAACAGAATTCACTTGATTTACCGGTGTTCCCCCTTTCTTTCCGTCCCAGGACGCGTTATACGATTGAAAAATGAGGACGCGACGCTGGCCTTTGATGGATTTCTTACCCTGGCGCCTTATTTGCGCCTGAAATCAGTAGGAAATCAGTTGACAGCATAACCGATTTCTCATAATTTCACAAATACTCGAGCAATGTTAGCTGTCAGGTTATATTACTCCATGCTCCCGCGATCAAACGCCGTGCTTTTCCAACATATTTTGTGCCTGACTGGCCAACCGGTTGATTTTACTGAATTCCCTCAGATTCAACGGATTTTTGGCAGACGGTCATCGGAAGGGAGCCTGCGTTTATGGAAGACATTCAAATCAAAGAATTAGTTGAATACGTTGCGCGTTGCCTTGCTGAACATCCCGAACAGGTTGTAGTTAAAGAGATTATGGGCCAGCAGATATCCGTGATAGAATTACGGGCGGCCAAGGAAGACCTTGGAAAAATTATCGGCAAAGAAGGCCGGAACGCGCATGCCCTGCGAACCATCGTGAATGCGGCCGCAACTAAACTGAGAAAGCGTGCAGTGCTTGAGATCCTCGAGTAAAGGCAGTGCGCCCGGAGAGCGTGCATGAAAGATACGTTATCGAGTACTTCCCAACCGGGGGCCTCAGGTGCTCCGAGGTGCTTCGGCGACGGGGACAAGGTATGTCCTCTCGACGAAGAAGGAATAATGCAGCCTCAGAGAGGATGCCTCCCCTGTTCATACTTGAGGGCATGCCTTCAGAGTGTACTGGTCCGGCGAGGGAAGCTCAGGATAGTTGAGGAACACCCCGGTTCGAAAGTTACAGGCTTTTTCAAGAGATGGTCCGATCGAAAACTCAAGAATAACGGGCCAGTGGCTTAATTATCTGTCAAGCAGGCTTTTCACCTGGGGGGATGAACCGGTAGTCATGGTCCTCGATAGCGACCTCGTCGGGCGCTGTAAGCGTTGATGGCCTTTTTGGTCTTGGTCAGGCTCTGTATCTCGGCCGCTACCCGGTTGTTTTTCCTTTCAAGGAT
>Ga0326727_10024944_pt1 | contig 11260 bp, 7 predicted proteins | sample MB2enrmetagenome_FD_207643 | JGI IMG/M metagenome (GOLD analysis project Ga0326727, IMG submission 207643) | Lab enriched peat soil microbial communities from McLean, Ithaca, NY, United States - MB29MY | ecosystem: Environmental > Terrestrial > Soil > Wetlands > Peat | place: USA: New York... | reverse complement strand
CGGCGGCCGCCGCGTCACGACTGGCGAAATGGTCAACCTGATCAACACCAACGCGATCGTGGTCGACGTCCTCAGGGACAACACCGGCGGTCACCGCACGCTTCCCGGAGCGATATATATACCAGGTGCAGGTGATCCCGGCACGTTCAGGGATCGCATCCAACGCAGGCTCTCCTCGGTGCTCTCCCAGTTGACCTCGCAGGACGTCGATCGGCCGCTGGTGTTCCTGTGCGAAGGTTCGAAATGCTGGGAAAGCTACAATGCCGCGTTACGCGCCATGCAATTGGGATATCGTAACGTCTTGTGGTACCGCGGCGGGCTTAGCGCCTGGATAGCGGCGAAACAGCAATTGCAGTCGCCCGCAGCCGTTCGCGAGGTTGCCAATTAGGTTCTTCGGATGCTGCCGATAGGTGCCGCCTCCCCCGCACCGACATCCGGAAGTCCTCGATGCCCGCGCGCGCTGATTTGCCCGTCGGGCAGTTTGTCGATCGTTGTTTCCGGAATGTCGTCCCGCGTTCCCCTATTGCAGCAAAGAATGAGCGACGGGAGACGATCGCTCCTTCGGGGGACAATATTTCCAGATTTCACGGATGGGTTCGGGGGCGGTCGGCATGATCGTAACGCTCGGCCGCTGTTGCTGGTCGGAGGGCACGCGGTGAAAGATCGCCGAGCTGCTCTATCGCCTGAAGCACCCCATGGTGGTCGCGTTAGCCCACGAGACCGGCCAAAACATGACGCCGGTGGATAGCGCTCGCCTGAAGCGCATACTGATGCATTGGGTCGGCTTCGATAGCGATTGCGGATATGTTGCCGTGCTGCCACAGCCCCAAACAAACGTGCTCTTCGCCGGGTCTCTATCCGCAGGGCTCATTGACGCCGACCCCACCGGGTTGTGTGCTTCTGCCACAATTAGGGCGGTTTCGATGCGGGGGCAGTTTTGATGCGGCGGCGGCTGGAAGCGTTAATTCCAATCGTCCTGTTAGCGGTGTTGGTGCAGGTATTTGCGCCGATCGCGGCGTTTCGCGTCGTTGCTAACGCCGTTGCCGACCCGCTTTATCTGGAATCCATTTGTACCGATAGTTCGGATGCGCAGGTCCTTCCCTCGAATGCCTTGCATGCGCGGGGCAAGTGCTGCGGATTTTGTTCGATAAGTCATGCCGGCGCAGCCGCCGTTGCCCCGCCGGCACCCATTTTTGTAGCTCTGCAGCGGCAATTCCAGCGCGTTTTCTGGCTGCAAGCCTCAAACCCGGTCGCGACCGTTCGCGTCGGCTCCAATACCCAGGCGCGCGCACCGCCCTTCCCTTCCTGACTTAGCAAACCTTCGCAATCGGTGCGGCTGCGGCCCGCCGATGAATCGATTTGTCGGGCTGGCCACCGCCAGCATCAGGAATTTTCGCCATGTATCGTATCTCCGCCCTCAACAGCGTGAGCGCTGTCGCGCTCCAACTTCTTGTTCTCGCCGTCTCCAATCCCGCTCGTGCCCAATCTACACAATTGCCCAGCGTGACGGTCCAGCCACCGGACCAAACCCGTCGTGTCGAAGCAGGCAAGAAATCTGAAACCAGGCGCGTCAGGCGCGCACGCGCGAAGCCAGCCGAGCTCCCTCCGGCAGTCAAAAAGGACGCAAACGCTCTCGGAGCGTATGATCCCGCGCTTGATTTGCCGGGTCTCAAACTCCCGCCAGGGACCACCGTAACGACCGCGGGCCCTGTCGATGGTTATCGCGCGTTGTCGGCGTTCTCCGCCACCAAGACCGCGACGCCAATCGAGCAGATTCCGCAGTCGATCCAGGTCATCCCCCGAAGCGTCATCTCCGATCAGAACAATGTCACGGTCACCGAGGCTATTCAGAATGCCTCGAACGTTCAGGGGACAAATACCCTCGGTATCGGCACCACGGGTCCGACAGGCGGGGTAACCGTTCGCGGGTTCCTGGCCCAGCAATACCTCGATGGCATCAACGTCATGTACAACGCCGGCGACCGGGACTCGCTGGTGAACGTGGAACGCATCGAGGTATTGAAGGGGCCGAACGCGATCCTGTATGGCGGCGGGACAGGTACTCCGGTTGGGGGCGCCATCAATGTCGTCTCGAAGCTGCCGACCGACCAGGCGAGCGCGGAAACCGGCGTGACGTTCGGGACAAATAACTACGTCCAGCCGTACTTCGATGTGAACCAACCGCTCAACGCCGACAAGACCGCGCTGTTCCGTTTCACAGGCTCATATACGGGGACAGATAGCTTTGTCGATGTTGTGCATCAGGATCGCTACTCGTTTAACCCGACGCTGACACTGACGGACAAGGAAGACACGACGCTGACGATCCAGGGCCGTGTCTCGCGTTACGAGCAGCAGGCCTACGAGGGCTTACCCGCGGTCGGCACCGTCGCAGGGAGCTTCCGCCTCAATCCCGATCTGTATATCGGTCCTTCCGACATCCCGAAGAGCTACAGCGAGGTCGAGAGCGTGACGGTGACGTTCGACCGCGCGCTCGATTCGATCTGGTCCTTCAACCTCAAGACACGTTGGGCGGACCAGAGCTTCGATCAGAAGAGTCAAACAACTCAAACCGCCGCGCCCGATGTCGCTCCTCCATCAACGTGGAGCCTGTTGAATGTCGATCTCGCCCAAAAACAGCAAGACTTTACCATCAACCCCAATTTGCAGGCACGGTTTAAACTGGGCCCGACCGAGAACGTTTGGCTCACCGGCGCTGACTATACCCGCGTGACGGACAGCGGTCACATGTTCACTGACTTTGGCGTTCCGCCGGTCGACTTGCTGAACAACCCCGTTTTCCCGACGCCGTACACCGATCCCAACCCCGCGTCGCCGACGTTCTTTCCATTTTACCAGTTCAACAGCGTCTACACGACCATGGGTGCCTATACGCAGTTGCAATCGACCATCTACGACAAGGTTCATATTCTTGTCGGCGAGCGGCTGGCGAACATCAACATCAACTATCTCGAAGATTATCCATCATATTTGGGCGGTGCTTATTCGCCGACGACATTTCTGAGCGATACGACGAAAGCTCTGCCCCGCGCCGGGGCTGTTATCGATCTTCTTCCTGGCCTGTCAGTTTACGGTAACTACACCGAGGGAATGATGGCCACGCCCTTTACGCAGGCCGTGTCTGTCAACATCGCCCCCGAGACTTCCAAGGAGCGTGAAGCTGGCTTCAAACTTAACCTGGGCGGCCAGCTCACCGGTACGGTTGCTGTGTTCGATATCCAGCGCCAGAATGTGCCCGTCGTCGTGGGCGTGGGTGTCGCGGCCTTGTCGGCCCAAGAATCGAAAGGTTACGAGGCCGACCTGATCTGGCAGCCGAACGCGAATTGGAAGGTGCTGGCAAGCTACGGCCATACGGATGTCGTGTTCTCCGATTCGAATACGGGAGTCCCACAGGGTAACAGGGTCCCCGGGGTCCCGGAGGATTCCGGCCGCGTTTGGGTCAATTACACTTTCGACTGGGCGCCGCTCAGAGGCTGGAGTGCCGGCGCCGGTGTCTACGTGGCGTCCTCGCAATATGTCGACACCGCCAATTTGTACCAGACGCCTGGCTATTACACGGTCGATGCCAAGATCGCTTATGAAACCGAGCATTGGACGGCGTCGTTCAACATCAAAAACCTGACGGGCGAGAAGTACTTCGTACCCTACGCCTGGTTTGGCGGCGAGGTGGCGCCGGGCGACGGGCGGGCCTTTTACGGCAAGCTTGCCTACAGATTCTGACGCTTTGCACCCGACGGCAAGGAATACGCAAATGCCAATCACTCGGCCGAACTCGGCACGCTTGGGATCGCATAGAAGCCCGAGATCACAATCCAACTCCACGGAGGTCAACCGATGCTGACGAGACGGGATCTGGCAGGGCTGGTCGCGAGCGCGCTTGCGGTGCCGGCTGCACGTGCCGGCGATGCGCCCGGCACGCAACATGGTGTCCATGACATGTCGTCGATGCCAGCAAGCTGGACGGGCAAAGAGCAAATTGCCTTTCTGATCTATCCGGAATTTACGGCACTCGACATGGTCGGTCCGCACTACATGTTCACCAGCCTGATGGGGGCAACGACCCACCTTGTGGCCAAGGACCGCAATCCGGTTATCAGCGACGCCGGACTCTCCTTCAACCCTTCGATGACATTCGAGAACTGCCCGGCCGACCTGGATATCATCTGCGTTCCCGGTGGATCGTTGGGCACGCTTGCCGCCATGCAAGACGAAGCGACGATCCGGTTTCTCAGGGATCGTGGAAGCCGGGCCAGGTTCGTCACCTCGGTTTGCACGGGGTCGTTGATCCTTGGCGCCGCCGGATTGTTGACGGGATATCGGGCGACCTCGCACTGGGCAACCAGGCCGCTGTTGCCGATATTTGGTGCGATCCCAACGGAGGGGCGCGTGGTGCGCGATCGAAATCGCATTACCGGCGGCGGAGTGACTGCCGGAATCGATTTCGGGCTGCAGCTCGTCGGCCAACTCCGGGATCGCGAATACGCGGAAGGCGTGCAACTTCTGGCAGAATACGCGCCGGAGCCGCCCTATGATGCCGGCACACCAAAGCGGGCCCCCTCTGAAGTCACAAAAATGATGAGCGACATGTTCGTTGATTTCAACAAGCAGGCGGAAGCGGTTGGACGGGCAGCCTATGCGAAATACAGAGACGGCTAAGCAAGGTTCTTCGATCCATGACGTTGATGAAGAGCTGGATTAGCCCCGACGTTTGGTTGTGCGATGCACGTGGTCGTGTCCATGGTGGCTGTCTTCGACGTCCGCCGGCATAAATACCACGTGACCGTGACGCACGCCGCGCTCGGCGATGACATGGTCGGCGAACGCCTTTACCTCGGTACTACGTCCCTTGAGCACGGTCACCTCGAGACAGCTGTCGTGGCTGATGTGAACATGGAGCGTTGCTTGCGCCAGGTGGTGGTGGTCGTGGAATTCCTGCGTCAGGCGCTTGGGAAGCTCGCGGGCCGCGTGATCGTAGATATAACTCAAGGTCGCGATACAGTCGCGCCCGCGCGCCTCTTCGAGATTCGTTTGCTCCAGACCGCCACGGATAAGATCGCGCATCGCCTCCGAGCGATTGGCATAACCCCGCGTCTCCATGAAGCCATCGACCTCGGCTACGAGGTCGTCATCTATCGTGATCGTCAAGCGCTGCATTTTATGCCTCCGATCGACCCGCAAAAGTATGACGATTATCGATTGACATCATACTTGGCCGCCCCTTATTTTTATCGAGCGATATGAGCATGATGCACGCGGTAATGTAAGACGCGCCCGGTGTCTCGCCTCTATCGGTGTGGCGGGGGTTGCGACGTGTCGAAGGGTTTGCGCGAGCTGGCTGTGATCGCGTCACTCCTGCCAGCGCTGCAACCGGCAGCATCAGCGCGGGCACAACCCATATCCGAGCCGGCCGGCGCTGTTTCCGAGCCAAAGAACTCGCCAAATTCCGTGCCATTGCCGGCCGTAACCGTGCAGGCTCCGCGGCCGCCCCCGACGTCGCATGGACCTCTCAGGCGCCATGCCCGCGCCCCGCAAGCTCCGAAACGCGCGACGGCTTCGAACATGGCGGCACCCGCAACGACAGTTCCGTCCGGCGCTCCGAATGTAGGCAGTGGGCCCGCCACGCCGCCAAACCTGGCAAGCCAGATGACGGTCACCGGCGAGGAGCTGAATGCGCGTCCGGTAACGCGACCCGGAGAAATTCTGGAGTCCGTGCCCGGACTGATCGTGACCCAACATAGCGGTGAGGGTAAGGCCAACCAGTATTTCTTGCGCGGCTACAACCTCGACCACGGCACCGATATGGCGATCTGGGTCGACGATGTACCGATCAACATGCGCACCCATGCGCATGGACAGGGTTATTCGGACTTGAACTGGTTGATGCCGGAAACGGTCAATCTGGTCGAAGTTCGCAAAGGGCCCTATTTCGCCGATGAAGGGGATTTCGGCTCGGCGGGCAATCTGCACATCGGCCTCATCGACAGTGTCAACAGAAGCATTGCGGAAATAACCTACGGCAGCTTCGGGTATCAGCGAATCTTCGGCATGGGTTCGACGAAAATCGGCGACGGCAATTTGCTCTTTGCCGGAGAGGCAGGAACCTACAACGGGCCATGGGTTAACCCAGATGATATGCGCAAGATCAACAGCATGTTGCGTTACACGCAAGGGACCGCGCAGGACGGCTTTTCCATCACCGGCATGGCCTACTCGAACAAATGGAATTCGACCGACCAGGTGCCGGAGCGGGCGATCGCCTCGGGGCAGATCGGACTTTATGGCGAGGAGGACCCGACCGATGGCGGCAACACCAACCGCTTCGCATTGTCGGCGCGGGCGGCAGGCACCGACGACGAGGGATCATGGAAGGCCAATGCCTTTGCGGTCAAAAGCGGGCTCGACCTGTTCAACAACTTTACCTACTTCCTCACTAACCCGACCCTCGGCGACCAGTTTCACCAGCACGACGACCGCATCATGTCCGGCGCGAATGCGTCGCGAACCCTGGACGGATCGTTCGCAGGCAGGCCGATGCAAACCACATTCGGTATCCAGACGAGATACGACGATATCAGTCTGGCCCTGACCGACACTTACCAGCGCAGTTTTCTCGCCAATGTCCGTAGCGACAAGGTGGGCGAAGGCAGCGTCGGTGTCTACGCCCAGAATACGGTGAGCTGGACCAGTTGGCTAAGGACGACGCTGGGCTGGCGCGGCGATTATTACGCCGCCAAGGTCGATTCCATATTCGACGCCAACAATTCTGGGAGCACAAGCGCCGCCATCGGCAGCCCGAAATTCACCATGACTGTCGGTCCGTTCGACAAGACGGAACTGTTTCTTGGTGCGGGGACGGGCATGCACAGCAACGACGCACGCGGGGCGACGATTACCGAAGAGCCGACCGATCCGACCATCAAACTATCCGCCTCACCGCTGCTGGTTCGGACGAAGGGCGCGGAGGTTGGCGTCCGCAGCAAGATCGTACCGGATCTCGATTCGTCGATCAGCGTTTTCATCCTCGACCAGGCGTCCGAGATTGTCTTCAACGGCGACGCCGGAGACACTTCGGCAAGCCGGCCCAGCCGGCGTTACGGCGCGGAGTGGACCAACCGGTATCGTCCGCAGTCATGGCTTGCTCTCGATGCCGATCTTGCGATGACGCACGCCCGCTTTTTGGGATATGACAGCGATCAAGCCGCGCTCTATGCGTCGCTTGCCGGATATCCGCAAGCACAGATCGGCAACGCCCCCGGCAACTATATCCCCAACGCGCCGGCAATGGTGGCATCCGCAGGCATCACGCTCGGCGAGAAGACGGGCTGGTTCGGCACCCTGCGCTGGCGCTATCTGGCTGCGAGCCCGCTCACGGAAGACAACGCGTTCCGCTCACCGCCGACAAGTATCTTCAACGGACGTTTGGGGTACAACTACAGTAACGGCTGGCGGATTCAGCTCGACGTACTCAACCTGTTCAACACCAAAACCAACCAGATAACCTATGCCTACGGATCGCTGATCAAAACCGACAGCTTGTTCAATCTTTGCTACCCGGTGCAGGTTGCCCCCGCGGCCGTCTGCCAGAACGGCGTCATGGACTACGTCCTGCATCCGATCGAGCCCCTGGCGGTTCGACTCACGCTGGTCGGCGCTTTTTAGCGAAGAGCATGATGTTGTCGCCGCGCAGGAGCGCAGATTTATATTTCTGAAATTCCGAATTCGACTTGACCGAATCAAAATCTTAAAATATAAATTCGCCATCCCGCCCTCACCACGAGGGGCGTTTCGCGATCGTCACGGACGTTGGGCGCGGGAGGCGATGGACGCGGGCGGCGCCAAGGACGAGGGCGCCGGACGCGGACGGCGAAGTCGTGTGGTTCTGACGCCTCGACGCTGGCGTCAAGTTCTTGAGAAGCAAGCTTCTTGGGGGCGACGGTGACAACAAGCCGATCACCGGGAAGAGCACGAAGGAAACCGTTAAAACCATTGCGCGGGGAATGCCGGGCGTTTTTCGGTGTGACCGTGGTGACTATGCTGGTGCGCTCTGTTTTTGTTGGCGTACCAGGCTGCGGGCGCATTGGGCGCCCGACATTCCCTGCGCCCTCCAGTTTCGAGAGGCGAACAATTCATGCATTGCTCGGGCGCCATCCGCGTCGCGAGATCGCGAAGCTGCGTCGTGCCCTCATTGCGAGTGACGGCCTTATCGCTCCGAACAAAGACAGGGATGCGCGCAACAAACGCGGACATGAAGGGGCTTGCCGCGCCGGCAAGTCCTGAAGCAAACTCTGCTCGCCACCGGTCGCGCCCAAACAACAACAAGAAGCGCGCAGCGGATGCCCGGCCAAAAACCGGTAGTGGGAGGGAAAAATGGTTTTGACTGAATCCTATGTCGCCGGACCGGCGTCGCCGGCGGTACGTGACATCACGCTCGGCCAACTGCTCGAGCAGGCCGCAAGATCGGCGCCGCAGCGGATCGCGCTGATATCAGGCGTCCCCGACCCGGCCGCGCGCCGGCAGTGGACCTACTCCGAGCTTTACACAGAGGCGCAGCGCACCGCGCGCGCCCTGCTCGGCCGTTTCAAGCCGGGCGAGCGGGTCGCGGTCTGGGCGCAGAACTTGCCCGAATGGATCATGCTGGAGTTCGGCGCGGGCCTCGCTGGCATGGTGCTGATCACCGTCAATCCCGGTTTCCGGGTGCGAGAACTTGAATATGTGCTGAAGCAGTCGCGGGCGGCCGGCGTATTCGTGGTCCATTCCTTCCGCGGCAATCCGATGCTGGAGACGGTCCACGAAGTTGCGCCGCGCTGCGCGGAGTTGCGGGAAATCATCTGCTTCGACGATTGGGCGGCCTTCATCGCCGCCGGGGACGACAAGAGCATCAGACTTCCCGAGGTCAAGCCGACCGACCCGGTGATGATCCAGTATACTTCGGGCACGACGGGCTTTCCGAAGGGCGCGCTGTTGCATCACCGCGGCCTCGTCACCAATGGCGCCGACACCGCGGTGCAAATGGGGGTCGATCCGGGCGACGTTTTCATCACGACCATGCCGCTGTTCCATACCGGCGGCTGCGTCTGCTGCGTCCTTGGCGCCGTCTCCAGGGCCGCGACGCAGGTGCTGCTGGAGGCGTTCGAGCCAGGCCTCGTGCTCGAACTTTTCGCCACCTACCGCGGCAATGCGATGGTCGGTGTGCCGACCATGCTGGTGGCGATGCTGGAGCATCCCGCCTTCGCATCGACCGATCTGTCGTCCGTCAAGGCGATCTGCTCGGGCGGCTCCACGGTGCCGGCCGCGCTCGTTACCTTGTTCGAACAAAAGCTCGGCGCGCCCTTCACCATCGTGTTCGGGCAGACCGAATGCTCGCCGGTGGCGGCGATGACCAAGACCACCGACACCATCGAGGACAAGGCCGGCACCATCGGCCTGCCACTGCCGAACATGGAGACGAGGATCGTCAATCCCGACACCGGCAAAACGGCCGCGATCGGCGAAATCGGCGAATTCTGCACGCGCGGCTACCACGTGATGCTCGGCTATTTTGAAATGCCGGAGGCGACCGCTGCGGCAATCGATTCCGAAGGCTGGCTGCATACCGGCGATCTCTGCGCGATGGACGCGCGCGGCTATTGCACGGTGGAGGGCCGCCTGAAGGACATGATCATCCGCGGCGGCGAGAATATCTATCCGCGCGAACTCGAAGAGCTGTTGTTCCGTCATCCCGGGGTGGGCGAGGTCGCGGTGATCGGACTGCCGCACGAGAAATGGGGCGAAGAGGTCGCAGCCTTCATCCGCCCCACGCCCGGTGCTTCGATCGACAAGGAGGAACTGGCCGCCTGGATGCGCGCCTCGCTCGCCCCGCACAAGACGCCGAAGCACTGGTTCCTGGTCGAGAGCTTTCCGCTCACCGGCTCGGGCAAGATCCAGAAGTTCAAACTGCGCGAATCCTGGACCAACGGCGAGGTGCAGGCGCTGTGACGGGCGCGGACGGCGGAGATGGCCTTCTCCCGCCCCCTACTCGTCGCGATAGACTTTCTCGCGCTTCTCGTGGCGCTCCTGCGCCTCGACCGAGAGGGTTGCGATCGGGCGGGCTTCCAGCCGCTTCAGCGAGATCGGCTCGCCGGTCTCCTCGCAGTAGCCGTAGGTATTGTCTTCGATACGCTGCAGCGCAGCATCGATCTTGGAAATCAGCTTGCGCTGGCGGTCGCGGGCGCGCAGTTCGATGGCGCGGTCGGTTTCGGAGGAAGCGCGGTCGGCCAGGTCGGGATGATTGACGTTCTCCTCCTGCAGCGTTTGCAAGGTGAGCCGTGATTCGCGCAATATCTCGTCCTTCCACGCCAGCAGCTTGGCGCGAAAATAATCGCGCTGGCGGTCGTTCATGAAAGGCTCTTTTTCGGAGGGTCGATAACTTTTCAACTTTTCCAAGGCCAGCCCATCTTCACGTACAAGGCGGACGGAAACGGTCGGTCCGCGCGCGCCTTATATAGCGAGGCCATGTGACAGACAATATCGGCCAGGGCCGCGAAAATAGGCGATACCGGGCTTCCTTGAGGGGAACCCGTGAGCAAGGTGAATGCCCGTAGCGCCAGGGCAGACTTTTAGAACTGCGCAGCCGTTAGAATTGCCCAGCCTTTAGAATTGCCCAGCCTTGGCCAATTCGACCTCGACCCGCAATTCGATCTCGGACAACACGGTGTCGAGGCCGGGATCGCCGGAGCTGGATTTCAGGTTGGCGGCGGCGTCGCGCAGCCGACTGACCGTGGAAGCATCGAGATTGCCGGACAACAGGCCGATTTTGAGGTCGTCCAGCACGTCAAGCGCACCCCTGCCGCGCTGTACCGAGCGTTTGCGGCGCTCAACAGGGTCCTCGACGCCCTGCATCGCCAGCAGCGCATCGATGGTCGTCGCCGCCTTAGGCGCGACCGCGGCGCGGCTCTCGGAAGCGGTGGTCGCCTCCGGCAAGCTAAAGCCGGTCGAACTGGTTCGCCTGACGTTGCCAGCCGGGGACCCCAGTGTGGTGCCGTTCGGTCCGTTGATGCGCATCATGTATCTCGCGGTGTGCCCATCAAGCTTCGCCCTTTTATGGTTAACGGCGCGTAAATGGCCCGGCAAAATCTGCCGCGACGGGCAGTTTTGCCTTTGAGAGAAGTCTCGCCCACGGCCGGCGTGAAAAATTTTCTTTAACAATATCAATATGATGCTCCCTCAAGAAGGGATGGCACGGTGCTCGCATAGCATCTGC
>Ga0326727_10024943_pt1 | contig 11260 bp, 8 predicted proteins | sample MB2enrmetagenome_FD_207643 | JGI IMG/M metagenome (GOLD analysis project Ga0326727, IMG submission 207643) | Lab enriched peat soil microbial communities from McLean, Ithaca, NY, United States - MB29MY | ecosystem: Environmental > Terrestrial > Soil > Wetlands > Peat | place: USA: New York... | reverse complement strand
AGACGCTGATCTCCGGCAGCCGCGACAAGACCGTCCGCATCTGGGACGTCGCGGGGAAGACGCCGCCGAAACAGTTGGCCGGACACGAAGGTACCGTGTACGTGGTGGCCCTTGCTCCCGACGGCAAGACGGCCGCCACCGGGAGTCAGGACAACAGCATTCGCGTGTGGGACCTGACCGCGGGAACCCCGATCAAGACCCTGCCTGGAAGTGAGGACGCCGTCGTGACGCTCGCGTTCAGCAACGACGGCAAATTGCTGTACAGTGGCGGGATGGACAAGCAGATTCGTGTCTGGGACGCGGCGGCGAGCAAGCAAGTCAAGCAACTGACGGGGCACCCGGATTTTGTTCTCGCGCTGGCTCTGCATCCCGACGGCAATCGGCTGGTTTCCGCCGGCTATGGCGGCAATGTGATGGTCTGGGATCTGGCGTCCGGCAAGGTCCTGCTGACCAGGAAGCCGGCCATGGGGGCTTACTCGGTCGCGATCACACCGGACAAGAAGGCGATCCTCAGCGGCCATGAGAACGGCGTCTGTTACCTGACGGCCATGCCGCCCGCGTAGGGGTCAGGCGAAACCTTCAGGGTATCCCTCACGCCGCCTTCCGCCTCGGCCCCCTGGCCGGGCGTCTGCTGGCAGGCGGGGAGGCAGCATATCAGGAGTCCATTATGAAGAATGCACTATCCTTGTCGCTGACAATCCTGTGGTGTGCGGTGGGCGCCGCGATCGCAAGCGAGTACCACGTCGCTCAGAAGAACCTTGCCGCCGACGACAAGAATCCCGGCACGGCCGACAAACCGTTCAAGACCATCAACGCCGCCGTCGCCGGTGCTCGGCTCAAGCCCGGCGACACGCTAAACGTTCACGAAGGCGTGTATCGCGAAGCCGTGGAACTTAGTTGCGCCAACGCCCATCAAGGCCAGCCCGGAGCGCACATCCGCATCATCGCTTCGCCGAAGGAAGTCGTTGAGATCAAGGGCAGCGATGTCGTCACCAACTGGAAGAAGTACGATGGAGACGCGCCCGCCACGACAGCCGCTTCCGCCGCGCCGCCCGCGTCAAACGGGAAGATATACGTCAGGGAGAAGTGGCCACACAATACGCAGCAGGTCTTCTGCGATGAAAAGGCGCTAACGCAGATCGCCGGGTTCGTCGGGGAAGGATATGTTCAAGAGGCATGGGAAGGTCGAAAGGGCAAGGGTCTGGCCGATCTGGAGGCCGGGTCGTTCTATTACGACCGCGGCACCAAACGACTCTACCTTTGGCTGTGGGACGGCGAGGACCCTGCCAAGCATATCGTCGAGGCGCAGGTTCGCTCGGGCGGCATCAGCACCTGCGACCTGAACTACTACGACATCGCCGGTTTCAAGGTCACGCACGCCTCCGCCGGCATGGGCGGATCGTTCGGCTCGTACAACACGCTCGAAAGCATGGAGGTCACCTACGCGGACTTTTGCGGCATCGGCGTGGGCGGAGCGTTCAACACGCTGATCAACTGCAAGTCCAACTACAACGGCAATACGGGCATCAGCACCTACAACCGTGGCCATCGCGTCATCAACTGCGAGGTCCGCTTCAATAATCGCCGCCGCTGGAGCGCCGGCTGGCACGCCGGGGGCATGAAAAACTTCTCCAGCGACACGGTCGTCAGCGGTTGCGTTGCGGAGGGCAACGTCGAGAGTCCGGGTATCTGGTTTGACGGGTCCAACACCGGCGTGACCATCGAGAACTGCCGCTGCTTTCGCAACGGCCTGGGCATCATGTACGAGATCGGCGAGCGGGCCATCATCAAGAACAACATCTGTTACGAGAACGGCGGCAGGGGCATCTACGTCTCCAACTCCGCCTACTGTTCGATTGTAAACAACCTGTGCTACAAGAACGGCATGTCCGGCATCGTCGTGATCGGTGTGGAGCGCGAGGGTGGGACGGTGGGAGACGAGGAGACCACCTATACGCCTGCCCGATGCAACGTCGTCTGGGGCAACATCCTCATGGACAACTGCTATCCAGGCCTGGCCATCAAGGGCTGGGAGGGCCGGCCCGAACTAATCATGCCGGACGAGAAGATCAAGTCGAACCTGGGCAACGTCTCGGACTACAATATCTTCTACCGCTCCGCCAAGCGAGGCATCCCGTTTTGGTGGAACTGGGGCGCGATGAACTGCTGGACCCTGAAGCAGTGGCAGGACAAGACGGGCAACGACAAGCATTCCATCCTCGCCGAACCGCTCTTCAAGGACGCGGCCGCGTACGACTTCCACCCGGCGGACAAGTCGCCGGCAATCCTCTTTGCCCGGCCGCAAATGAGCGTGGCGATGGACTTCGACGGTAAGCGAAGGAGCGATAGCCCCCTGCTCACTGCCGGTCCTTACGAGGCCGATCCGAAATTCCTGCCAGGCTCCCGTCCCGTGGTGGTCCCACAGCCCAAGACCATCGGGTTTGACTACGCTAAGCCGCTGCCCAAGGAGCTGGCCAGCTTGTCGGACGCGATGGGCAGGGAGTTGCCGTTCGGCAAGCTTGCTGACGGCAAGACGGGTTTCACGCTCAAGGACGTGCCCGTCATGAACGAAAACCCGCCCATCGCGACCGTGCTGAACAAGAACATGCACTCGCTGCAAATCTCCATTGTGCGGAACGCGAAGACGATGTACTTCGCGCTGGGATTGGTGAACCCTGGCAAGGGCGTGCAGGCGCACTGCCGCATCACCCGCCAGGACGGCACGGCCGTGGAACTGAAATGGGAGGCCGGAAAGAACATCAGCCCCAGCCTGGGCAAGTGGGACGGCAAGCTCGCCGGCGACGAGAAGGACGCCAAGACCGAAGTCGGCTGGCAGTCCAAGGACGGCCAGGCGAGGATATTCCTGACCACCTGGAACAACGACAACGAGTGGTATCCGGTGAAGGACATGGAGTGGATTCTGGACGATGACTCAGCCACCGTGCTGATTTTCGGCGTGACAGCTAAGTGACAGGAGACGTCACGCCGCCTTTCGCCTCGGCGCCCTCTCCCGCGGCACTGCTTCCCCACCCCGTCCCTCATACGCCTCTGAATGCTCGGCGTGAACCTTCCATTTGCCAACGTACTGCTCCGCCAGCGTCGCATCCCGGATCACCCCCGTGCCAGCCAGCCTAGCGACCATGTGGGCCGCAGCGGACGCCTAGCACGGGACCGCCGCTTTGTCACAAGGGGTTGCCACGGGTCTTGCGAAGACCGCACAGTCCAACCAGCCTTACTGTCGCTTCGTGGCGACCGCGGCCAGGAGATCCAGCGTGGGGAGGTCCAGACCGCAGAGCCGCGGCGCGGGCTGCCGGTTGCCGGCCCGCGCTGTGGTGTCCCCTGGCCGAGCGTCCGCGAAGCGAAGCAGGACCTCGTCGCTCGCCTCGCCGGATGCGGCGGCCCGCAGGGCAGTAACTCGGGCCGTTGCATCCCCTGCCGGTTGGCCACCGGCGTGATCTACCAACGCGGCGTCGGAATACGGAACCGGCGAGGCCGGCGATAGCAAGGATGAAGGAGAAAGGATGAAGGATGAAGAACGCGAAACCGGGGCAGCCGATGGCAGGGCCAGCGGGCTCCCCGGGGATGCCCGGCCGACGATGGCGGAGGCCACCGCGTTGGATTCCGGCACCGCCTGGGCGGCCAACAGACGATCCACCGCTGCGGGGGCCACGGCGGCTGTTGGCACCGCCGCCGCCGCGGCGGTGAGGGACAAGCCGCTGACCGCCAGAGAACCCGATCCCCCGCCGGCTGGCGTGACGCTCGCACCGCTCACCACCAGTGACGCCGGCCCCATGCCAGCCTGGCCCGCGGCCGCTACAGTCACCTGCAGGGGGCCGGCGCCGGGCACTTGGCCCACAGCCAGCGGCTCGGGGCTGCCGGGATTGCCGAGCACGACGCTGCCATCCGGACCGATCGAAAGCAGCGAACCGCTGGGAATCGCAGCGCTGTTTTCGGCCACGAACGTCCCGCTAGTGATTGTGGTGCCGCCGCTGTAAGTATTGGCCCCGGTAACCGTTACCGTGCCCCGGCCGTTCTCGGTCACGCCGCCGGAGCCGCCGAGATTGGAGCCGGCCGTGCCGCCGTTGAGCTGATAGCCGGCGGCGAAGACCGGCCCGCCCGTGACGCTGCCGCCCGTATCGAGGGTGAAGGTCCCGCCGACGGCCAGCAAGCCGCTGGGATCCACGCTCAGCGCGGCGCCGCCGGTGACGCTGGCGTTGGTCGTGGCCGTCAGGCTGGCGCCCGCGGCGATGGCCGCCTGCGCCGCCGATTGCAGCGTCAGGGCGTTGGCCGCCTGATCGGCAGTCACGTTGACCACGCTGCCCGAGCCGCCGACGACCGCGCTTATCGCGGCGTCGGGATACGTCCCGCCGGTACCCCAGTTCGTGCCGGTCCAGTTGCCCGCCTGGCCGCTGTTCCACGTCAGTGCAGGCGGGTTGACGGTGATGGTGACCGTGGCCGGGGCGGACGTGACCAGGCCGTCACTCGCTTGATAAGTGAAACTGTCCGTGCCAATGAATCCGGCATTGGGCCAGTAGGTGAACGAGCCGTTGGCGTTCAGCGCGAGCTGGCCGTCCGCCGGATACGTGAGCAGCTCGGCCGTAAGCGGCAGGGCCTGCGGATCACTGTCGTTGGCCAGCACGCCGGGGGCAGAGACCATCAGCGGCGCCGGCTGCCCAACCGGCTGCTGCCAGACCGTGTAATTGTCGCTCGCGGCCGTGGGCGCGGCCGCGTAAGTGAACTGGTCGGCGGGCTGGGCGATGGGTGTCGCGCCGTCGGGGGTTGTCACCCGCACGTCCACGGTGCCGGCGGCGTGCGCCGGGCTGGTGGCCACCAGCAGCGTGTCGCTGGCGAACGTGATCGTGCCCGCCACGCCGCCGAACTGCAGCGCCGTGGCGTTGGCCAGGTCGGTGCCGCTGATGTAGACGTAGCTGCTGCCGCTGGTCGGGCCGGCGGCCGGGCCCGCCGCTCCCTCGATCGCCACGATCGCTGGGGGCGCGATGTAGTTGAACTGATCGCCCGCGGAAAAGGGCGGGGCCGCCCGGGAGCACCCGACACCGGAGGGACTCGGAGTATGATCGCAACGAAACAACGCCCGCCGTACCGCGGTATCACCTGGCACGCTGGGCGATGGCTCGTCAAGCTGCGGCACAAGGGCGTTGACGTGACTGTCGGCCACTACTCATGTCCGGAGGACGCGGCCTGGGCTGCTGATCTCGCTCGCTACATGTTGCGCGGGCTCAATCCATCGTGTTGGGGTCCGAAGGTTGCCAAGCCGAACTTCCCGCCGAGCGATCGTGAGGGCTTCAATCCCTGGTACGTCATTCACCGACTCATCTGGGCCGGCGTGATCTCGTCCGATCTTGCTTGGAACCGCGCACTGGAACTCTCGGCCGCCGTTCGCGCGAGCGGCGAAGGGTCGAAGAGTTGATCGGCCGATCGCTGCCTGCGGTACTACTCCTCGTCCATCGCTGCCAGTGCCCGCCTGCCCTCCTCGTTGAGCGACAGCGGCATGGGGTTAACCATGCCCCAACTGTCCGGTCCCGGTAGCGTGCCTCGCTCGGCAAACCACGCCCAGAAGCCCTCGGATTCCAGCATGGCGAGAACCGTCAAGTCCTCTTGCCGCAATCGCTCCTTGAGGGCCTTCCGCACGGCTGCGTCAGGGCTTTCCGCGCGGACGTGAATCCAGCCGAGGGGATCGAGCACGGGCGGGTCCGTGCGCTCTTGCGTGAATTGGATACGGTAGGTCGTCATGGGCCACCTTGGGGACAGGGTTTCGAGGGTGGGGCATCAAACGGCCCCCCTACTATTAGACGAAAAATGGCCCTTTCCAGCAAAAGACGAGTTGGAACCGGCGTTGCAACAACGCTTTAGGGAAACCGGATTTCATTCTTGGGCCGCCGTGAATCCAACCTGGCTGATGATCTTCTCCATCCCAAGCACCGGCTGGGGCAGTGGGAAGAAGCATCCCGCAAGGCTCAGTCGCCTCGTCATCGGTAACGGGCCGCTCGTGGCGTTGCCGCCGCCCTAAAGGCGATGGCGATTCTAACTTTGCGTCTGTTGGGCTTTGGGGTCGCTCTTGCCGGTCCCCCCCAAAATGCGGATCGACGACGTTGAAAACCCCGTTTCCGACGGCTTTCCAGCGTTTTGAATGCCGAGATGGCAATCTCGGAGTCTCTCGGTCGGAAGATCAGCTAAAACGGCGAATGGCCAGATGCGTGTTGGAAACCCAACGATTGTTGACCCGCACTGCTAGCCCTCTATAATCTGCGGACGGCTGACCAAGTGAGGAAACCAGTATGAACACTGAAAACAAAGAACCGAACACCATGGGCCGACGTGACATGTTGACGGCCATCGGCGCGGCAGCGGCAGGCGTGGCGGCAGGGGCCGCGTCCTCGGCCGGAGCAGCCGCACCACGGCGAGGCGCGGACCAGCCGAAGAATCCCTACGGCGGCGGGCCAAGCAAGGGGCTGCAGTTCCCGCCCTACTACAAGCCGACGCCTTCCGTCCGCAGCCGGATGAATTACTTCCCCGGCAGCGAAACCCTCGGGAAGGACGAAATGCGGATCTCGTTCGTTGGCAGTTGCCCTTACCCGCCCAGGCGCGATCAGGCCGGCACGTGCATCATGGTCGAGCTGGGCAATGGCGACCGCTTCTTCTTCGACTTCGGCCCCGGCTGCGTCAAGAACATCCTCGCCATGGGCGTGCCGATGCCGAATATCAACGACATCTTCATTTCCCACCTGCACGTGGACCACTACCATGACCTGTCCTATCTCCTCCCCTTCTCGGCGTGGGGAGGACGGTGGAAGATGCCGCTGCGGGTCACCGGGCCCTCGGGACGCACGCCGGACCTCGGCACCAAGGCCATGATCGCCGGCATGAAGCAGATGCTCAAGTGGCACTTGGAAGCCTTCGACTCCTGCCCGATCGGGGACGGCTACGAGATTGAGGTCAACGAGTTCGACTGGAAGGACGAGAACGGCGTCTGCTACGACAAGAACGGCGTCACGATCCGCCACTGGCGGCGTTCGCATACCAAGGACGGCGCCTCGGCCTACCGCCTGGACTGGAACGGTCTTTCGTTTGTGTGGACCGGCGACGGCCGGCCGGACGATCTGACGGCCAAGTATGCCAAGGGCGTCGATGTCTTCGTCACCGAATTGCAACCCGATTTGGCACGCATCAACCAGCTCAAGTATGGGCTGCCTGAAATCCTCTTCAACTACACGGTCGACATCCACCATACGCTGGGTTACGCCTCGGGCTACCTCATCAAGCAGGTCAACCCGCGCTGCGGGATGGTCACGCACTTCAACTACGATAACGACACGCTCAACGAGCAAAGCGCCGACGTTCGCGCCCACTGGGAGGGGCTTTTCCTTTACGGCGCGCCGGACGTGGCAGTCGTCAACGTGACCAAGGACGCGATCTGGCATCGGATGGCCGCCCTGCCGGGATTCTCGGGTGCGGCCCTTCCGAGTCCCACGCTGCTCTTCGGCGACCCGCTGCCGGTCGCCACCGGCAAGGGCATCGTCCCGCAGCCCAGGCTGCCGCGCGAGCAACAGCAGGAGCAGTTGACGCGCGACCTCGAAATTGACCCGAAGAAGTATTACCCGCCGGACGTTTACCGCGAGCCAGTCACCAAGCTTGCGAACCCCGAGGAGGTCGATCTCCTCGCGCTGGCAAAGGCAATGGGAATTGACCTGAGCAAATTCAAGAAGTAGCGGCAACAATGGAAATCATCGACGACAACGGCAAGACCGTGCCGCTGACGATCCTGACCGGCTTTCTCGGGGCGGGAAAGACGACGCTCCTGAATCGCATCCTCACCGGCAATCACGGCCTGCGCGTGGGCGTCCTCGTCAACGACTTCGGCTCGATCAACATCGACGCCGAGCTCGTCGTCGGGGTGGACGGCAACATCATGAGCCTGGCCAACGGCTGCGTCTGCTGCCAGATTCGCGACGACCTGATCGAGTCGGTCGCCGCCTTGCTCGCCCGCGCGGAGGCCGTCGAATACATTCTGCTCGAAGCCAGCGGCGTCGCCGATCCGGCCGGGATCTTCGTGACCTTCAACGATTCCGATCTGCGGGACCGGATCAGGCTGGACGGCGTGATTTGCGTGGTGGACGCGGAGCAGGTCTTCGCGCACCCCGAGTACCCTCCCCTGATAGACCTCAAGCTCCGCCAGGTCGGGTTTGCGGACATGCTGATCCTGAACAAGGTGGGCCTTGCCGGCCCCGAGCAAGTCGGAAAGGTCAAGGCTTGGCTCGACGACCATTTCAATCGCCTCCGCATTGTCGAGACCGATTACTGCCGGGTGCCCTACCAAATCCTGTTGGGTGTCGGGCGTTTCGACCCTGCCCGAGGAGGCATCGACCCGCACGCCGTCGGACGCAACGGCACCGACCCCGCCTGTCACGACCACGACCATGTGCACGGCCACGGCGGACACGCTCACTCGAAGATGTTCAGCACCTGGAGCTACGAGACGGACCAGCCGCTGGTGCTGGAAGCGTTGCGGGAAACAATGCGCAAGCTGCCGGGGACTGTTTACCGGGCCAAAGGGGTAGTCTATTCCACCGACGCACCAAAGCGGCGGGCGGTGCTCCAGGTGGTCGGCCGGCGCGTGGACATCTCGTTACAAGACGAATGGGGCGCGCGGTCGCCGCGCACGCAGATCGTGGTCATCGGGGCCCCCAGCGGCATCGACCCTGTGATGCTCGGCCGGCAGTTCAACATGACGGTAGTGCCGAATCGGGAAGCCGGGGAGATTGCTCCCTTCGTGGCCTCATAATCTCATCCGTATTCTGCGATGCGTCAGAATCCGACCGTGTTTTGGGACAGCTTAGCGGGAAGTCCTGGCGGCAAGGGCGCCGCCGTCCGCCTTGCTTGTGCTATTCATAGCGAAGCGCAACTCGGCCCGGCAGCGTAGTTGGAACTGTATTTGGCGACAGCCATTTTCTGACGGTTGCCGCAACGTCAGCCCGGTGCGGGAGTGCCGTTGCCGTTCTGCTTGGCGTACCATCGCAACCAGTCCTCGGCGGTCCAGTCCACGCGCTCGATACCGGCCGGCAGCACGGTAGGGGCACGCTTCTTCTTCGGCCGCTTGGACAAGGTGAAGCCCTTGGGCTCGGGGATCGTGCGTGGGTCCGCCCTGCCGGGGCGGACTCTTCCACCGTGAAGCCTTTGGGCTCGGGGATCGTGCCGGCGATCTCGCGGTAGGGCAGCGGTAGCTCGCCCTTGTGCTTGGCCCGGTGGAACCACCTTGCGGCGCGTCGATACCATTCGTAGCGGTTGCCCGTGCCCTTGCCGGGTTTTGACTGCACCTGGCCCCAGAGCAGATCTCGATGGTCCAGGATGCCCCGTGCCCAGAAGTCGGCCGCCACGCGGGCTACGTCCTCGCCTTGCCCCAGCCGCTCCGTAATCTCGGCGATGTACGCAAGCTGCTGCGTGTCCCACTCGACCAGCTTCACGTCGCCGGCGTGCTTGTCGAACTGCTGCCGGGGCTTGGCGCAGCCCGTGCGGTCGCGGACGACGATCTGCCTGGCAAACCCGGTCTGCGAGACGGCCATGCCGTTCTTCCTCCGCCACTCCAGGGCCCGCCGCGTGTTCTCCTTGACCCTCTCCCGGTACATATCGGTGGTAGGTGGGCCGCTTGCGCCGGGTCGTCGTTTTTGGTTGGCGTGGCGACTTGGGTGGGGCGGCGGCCTGGATTTCGGCGAAGGCCGCCAGGACCTCGGGGGGCAGCCCCGGCAACGTGATGTCCAACTTCGGGGGCTTGAATCGTCTGCGCCCCGACTTGTGCCGGGCGAAGGGCACGGGCCGAAGGCACTCGACTTCTTCGACCGGATCGCCGTCAGGCTGGGACCGGTGGCCGACTACGCGGAATCGGCCGCCCAGCTCATCGAACTCGGTGCCAATAGGGCGAAGCTCACTCATCGTGGTGCTCCAGGGTGAAGGCCGGCACGGTGCCGCGGGGGGTGAACGGCCGGCCGAGACGTTGGCCGGCGCACGGGGCCAGCCCGCCCGCAAGGGAGGGCACCGCGCAGGCGGCGGCCGCTCTTGCCCCTACGTCCGGGTGGGGCGACGAAGGTGCCCGCGGACCGCTGGGCGGCGGCACCCCTCTCTCGGCAGCGGTGACGGGCAGTTTATCCCCACCACGGCGTTAGAATTTTGGGAAATCCGAAAAATCGTGAAAGGCAGGGTTGCGAAACGCTTGCAAGATCGGCGGAGGTATGTAAACTGAGGGGTGCGCCGTCCGGAATCGGACACCCAACCGGCCAGCGACTTCAACCCAGCCAGTCGAGGCAGCGTTCGCGTACCCAGCCCTGTTGCCCGCCGCGTAGGCCATCAGCCTCCCGGCGGCTCGTTCCCGGGCTGCGCGCGTTTCCCTTCGGTCGTGATCCGCCGCGCCCCGCGCGCGCCTGGCGGGGCTTGGCGGAGCCCGACCTTTGCCGCTGCGGTCCCAAAGGAGCACGTCATGTCCAATCGTTTGTCCCACCGCCGTTGCGCCCTGGCAGTCGCCCCTGGGTTGTTTGCGAGTGTCCTGCTGGCAATCTCGTCCAGCGCTTGGTCACAGGACATCACTTACAACATTGTTGATTACCCTGCAAACGAGACCGACTTCTCTAACGGGGAGCAGGACTCAATCTCCGGCACGATCATCACCGACGGAAACACCGGCGCCCTTAGCCCATCGGACATCCTTGGTGGGTCGTTTACGCTCTCCAACCCATCGTGCGGCGCCGTCACCGCTCCCATAACCGTAACAGGTCCCCAGGTCGAATTTTCGGGCCTCACCGCCACTCCCTCGGAGCTCTGCCTGCTTCCGGGGACAGGGGTGTTCACGTTCACGACTGCCTTCTTCTCGAAGGTTGGCGTCGGCAGCATTTATCTCGGCTGCCAATACTGCGACGCGTCAGCGTCCGACGCCGGCGACACCGTGTCCATCTTCGGCGTCGGATACCAGAACCTTACATACGCGTACGGCTTCAGCGAGGGTTCCTTTCCCTCCGCCACTTTTCCGGCAACGCCCGGCAACATCGGCTCATGCGGCGCGGACTGGGTCATTGCCGGCAACGGGCAGCCAACCCCCGAACCCGCCACCCTTGCTCTCCTGGGCTCGGCACTGCTGGGACTTGCGGTAGTTTATCTGCGGCGCCGTGGGGCGAAGGCCTGACGACCGCCAACGCCAGGACATCTTCCCCCCGGCTGCCCGCCTTCGGCCACAGTACCTTCGCCTCCAGCCACGCGA
>Ga0326727_10024942_pt1 | contig 11260 bp, 10 predicted proteins | sample MB2enrmetagenome_FD_207643 | JGI IMG/M metagenome (GOLD analysis project Ga0326727, IMG submission 207643) | Lab enriched peat soil microbial communities from McLean, Ithaca, NY, United States - MB29MY | ecosystem: Environmental > Terrestrial > Soil > Wetlands > Peat | place: USA: New York... | reverse complement strand
TGAGCAGCTCGTAAATCTTCGAGCTCATCGATTCTTCGACGATCTCGATTATCGTGTCGAGCGGCACCTCGTAGCCAGTGCCGACCTCTATGGCGATGGTTCCGCGCCCTCGCTGATTGTGGGTTGCAAGCGGGATATCTCGAAGAAACGCCTCAATGTCTGCGGGCGCGACGTTGAGCTCCTTTAGGCGCATCTCGGCTTGCTCTCGTATGTGCTCTTGAGCGCATGGACACGCGGTCATTCCGACGACCTCAGCCCCGATCATCCGCCGCGTCCGGTGCTGGTTGTCGTTGGTGCGATACGTCGTCGTTTCCGCGAAGATGTTGGTAATCTCTTGGGTCGTAATACCCGTACTGGGGGTTTCGCGTTTTACCATGTATTCGCTTCGCATGCGCACTTCTGCGCGCGATGCATACTCGTGTCGATCGAGCAGCTTTTCGGCGACATCCCCACAAAACTGTTCTATTTCATAGACTGGTGCGTTCAGCGCATCTTCTAACGCTTCGTCCATCACCTCAAAGTTTCTGCTGAGGTTGGCGCCTTTGCGGTTCGAGGGCAGATCAACGAACAAGTCAAATTCAGAGACTAAGATTACCGGGCGTTTGTCACGCCGCGTAACCTTAATCAGTTTTTTGACGTTGGTCACACCGACGCGCGTGAGATTTATAGAGAATTCCGGGCGATTTGCTTGTACGTCAACTTGTGCATCCATTACGCTCCCCTTTCATCTACTATGCAATAATGTTTTTGACCAATCTCTAAATAGCGGCCAGAACGGCGCGAACCGCAGTTCAACGCGCGTGTAGCTCTTCTCTCTTTGATACCGCCTCTATGAGCGGCTTTTCACAACCCCTAACTTGATCAGTGGCCTGATGAGCTTCAGCAAGCGAGGCGCCTTTGTACTCAACAGCAACTTGCGAAGAACGATGGACGGATGGTCCATATCACCGTACTTCGATATGATGTCCAACGTGCGCTCGTCGTCAAGAGCCCTTATCATGTAGTTGAGATCATCGTCACTGAGCCTGTTAAATCCTTCACGGATGCGCAATCCCGTCTCGAGTTCGCGCCCGATCTCGGACCGCCAGCGCGTGTCGTACGCCATCAGAGCATCCTTAGAGGTGCTCCCACGTGCCGCTGCCTCGGCCGCAACGGTCCCTGCTATTTTGGCGCATAGCGTACCGGGATAGATCCCCCCGCCGCTTGTTGGCTTGACTTGGCCTGCAGCATCTCCGACGATCAAGGTGCCGGCCGCGACCGTGCACGGCGGCGGCCCAAGCGGTATGCCCCCTGCAGCGAAGTGTAGGAGCGAGAGCGCGGAGCGCGACGAAAAGCGTTCTATCAGTGGGGCGAGTCGGTCGAGTGACCGTTCGGTCGAGCAGAGTCCGATTCTTACTGTTTCCCATCGCGTCGGTATTGCCCAGGCAAAAAAGCCCGGCGCTACTTCCTGCCCCAAGTACAGGTCGACGAAATCGGAGAGCGCTACGTCGGTATAGACTTCCGCTTGCGCACACGTGAACACCGTTTGCACTCGTTCCAATCCCGCAAGCCTCCCCACGGCGCTTTGCAGTCCGTCGGCTCCGATCACCACGCGAGTCCGTATTTCGATCGGTTCGCCTTGGCTGAGTGCGGCGATGATGACGTCGTTTCCCTGCCGTCGCAAACTGCTGAATCGCGTTTTGACAAGCGAGGCAACTCCTGATTTGAGTGCCTCTAAGGCCATCGCTCGATCAAGCTCTCCTCGGTCGATGACGTAGGCCATCGTTCGCTTGCCGTCGACTGTCAGGACACGCCCGTCTGGGGCGTGGATATTAGCGCCGCGGATGGGATGCCTGCTGAGCGTTTCGGGCACTTCGCACCCTTCAAACGCGCGCGTGCTGATAAGGCCTGCACACTGTACCGGTTGGCCAATGGTCGCGTGCTCTTCGATCATGAGCACGCGGGCACCAGCTTTTGCGGCGTACTTTGCAGCCATTGAGCCTGCTGGACCTGCGCCGACCACGACGACATCGTATTCCATGCTCGTAAGCGCTTACGAGTTTACTATTTATATAATAAACCAGTCTTAGGCTCTCGTATCAGAACGCCCACGCGAATCGATCGCGTACGGGAAGCACGCATGGAGTACAAGCAGTGTCTCATTATCAGATCAGACCTCCGCTTGACCGCGGGAAAAGCGGCGGTTCAGCTCGCGCACGCTGCCGTCTCCGCGTATGAGCGCTCGGATACGGCCACAAAGCGTCGTTGGTTTAGTGAGGGGCAGAAAAAGGTTGCGCTCAAGGTTGCGACGCTCAGGGACCTGTATGAGCTTAAGTCGATAGCTGAGGCGCGCGGCTTCATCACGGCACTCGTCGTCGACGCAGGCCTCACCGAAGTGCCGCCTGGAACCGTTACCGCCCTCGGTATCGGCCCGGCGAAGGAGGCGGAGCTAGATAAGGTGACGAGCGACCTTAAACTGCTCTAACGGGCCAAGACGATGACCGACGCCAGAGCAGTTCCAGAAAGCGACGTGACTGTAGGAATGACGGTGTACCTGACGGTTTCTCGCGGCATCGGTGGGCGAATCCGTCAGCGCGCTGAAGACTTTGTGGTCAATGAGGTCTACGCAGACCGCTTCACTTCGGAGGGACGCTACCAGTTAATTAAAGTGACCAAGACGGACATAGAGACGCACCACATGGCACGTGACCTCTCGCGGCGCTTGCAGATAAGCCAGAGAAGGATTAGCTGGGCAGGAACGAAGGATAAGCGCGCGGTGACTACGCAACGTATGAGCCTCGATTCGATTCTGCTTGCCGAGCCGCTCAGCTTTGGAACCGTCGTCGCTGAGCCCATAGGGCGATCAGACAGGCCGATCTCCCTGGGCGACCTAGACGGTAACGATTTTGTTATTACGGTCAGAGCCGTTGATGGGCCTCAAAATGACGTTGCCAGCGCGGTGGGGGGCGTTGTCGAGGAAACGCGCAGTGCTCGCGGGCTTCCTAACTTCTTTGGCATTCAGCGCTTTGGATCAATCCGCCCCGTCAATCACGTCGTAGGCCGTGCGCTTGTTGATGGGGACCTCGAGCGGGCAGTAATGACGTACATCGCTAAGCCGTTCCCCGATGAGCCTGACGACGTCAAAGCGGTGCGGCAATCGGTTGCGGAAACGTATGACTTCAAAGAGGCGCTCAAGCACATGCCTGTGCGGCTGCGCTATGAGCGCGCGATGCTTAACCACCTTGCGAAGTATCCTAATGACTTCGACGGCGCCCTTGGCGTGCTATCTACGAATCTGCAGAAACTTTTCGTTCACGCGTTCCAATCGTATCTCTTCAATGAGATGCTGAGCAGCCGACTCGAACAGGGGTTCCCGCTTGCGGTCGGATTTGACGGTGACCGGGTGTGGGCGCCAGACACGGAGCGCGTCAGAACAGTCGTTCCAAAGAACGTGCACGAGGTGAACCAGAGCCTGGCCGCAGGAACCGCCTCTGTTCAAATGCCGGTTCCGGGATACGACACCGAGCTGTCAGACGGAGTCATCGGTCAGATCGAGCGAGATGTTATTGCCTCTGCAGGCGTTGATCTTGACGCCTTCACTATCGAGAGCTGTCCGCGACTGGCATCAAAGGGCGTGATGCGCAACGTCCTCTTGCCGGCAGATATCCGGTTTGACATCGCTCCCGATGAGCTTGCGGAAGATCGGGTGAAAGTCGAACTGAGATTCTTTCTCCCTAAGGGCGGCTATGCGACGACTGTGTTACGTGAAGTCATGAAAACGAGGCTGGTTTGATGCGCGTACGAGCGCCTCTACTTATCGTAGTTCTGTGCTGCATCATCGCAGTGAGCACGCTATCAGGATGCGTTACGACGCTACCGGGCACGCCGACCAACACGAACTCGGCGACGACTGCCGCGCCAGGCAGCGCGGCCACAAACAGCAGCTCAGCTGCCAACGCGTTGAAAGCACCGACCACGTACCGCGTGACGGTTGGAAGCACAACAGTTTACGCTGAGGCGGCCGATACGTTTGCAGAGCGTGAAATGGGTCTTATGAATCGCACCTATCTGAACGAAGATGCCGGCATGCTCTTTATCTTCCCAACGCAACAACAGCAGAGTTTTTGGATGAAGAACATGCGCTTCTCGCTTGATATCGTGTTTATCACGGCAGACAAACACGTACTTGAGATTTACGCATCAGTGCCGCCGTGCACCACTGATCAGTGTGCGCTTTACACGTCGAGCGCGCCGATACAATACGTACTTGAAGTGAACGCTGGCTTTTGTGCTCGAAACGGGATCGTAAGCGGCGATCCGGTCGTCATTGCTGCCGGGAGCTGAGGGGTAGTTTATAACGGTTGTCGATCGAGGTGCACTCTTCGCGAATCGGACAGAGGAAGCACGCAGGGGCAGTCGCATGACAAAACTCAAATCCATGTTGGATTAGAAGGAGGTGACTCCTGCCGGGGTGAACAAGGTCGTGCTCGAGTGCCTCTTTGGCCAAGTCTTTTGACCTGTTGCTTCCACGAATCTCCTCCACGTTGACGTCGAGACCACGCCGTATGGCACCACGTTCAATGAACCCGAGTCTGCGGGCAACCCGTTCGATATGGGTGTCTACGGGAACGATTTCGTGTCCCGCGGCGTAGAGCAAGACACAATCAGCAGTTTTTGGGCCGACGCCGGGCAGAGAGAGCAGTACCTCTCGCGCGCGGCGCGGTTCATCATACACCCACGACATGTCTCCGTTCCAGCGCTGCATAAGCTTGCGCGCGATGGAAATGAGGTAACCAGCCTTTCGGTGGGGCCCACACCGCTGCAGGGCTGGCAGGAGCTCGTGTGGATGTGCCTCGCACAAGGTCTGAGGCGTGATCGATCCGAACCGCCTGGAAAGTTCGCAGAAGGCCGACCGCGCGCGCTCGGCGGTCTTATTCTGGGTGAGTAAGGTGAGCGTTAGGCACCTGAAGGGATCCTGCCCGTTCATGAAGTATAATCCTGCAAAGACGTCTCTAAGCTTACGTATACAGGGGTCGTGGCTTTTGAGTTGAAGAAGCGGCGTCCAATGCATCTCGTTAGGGTGCACGCCCCCCATATCGAGGTCGGAGGCCAAATGGCCTTTGTATGCGTGCGGATAGATCGTCTGCGTGACACCGTCAACGAGTCTCCGATAGCCGTTTGAGTTATTCACCCACTCTAGAGCGGGAATCTGAATAGTCATGGTACGTCCAAGGTCGATTGGCGGGGTCATCGTAAATCGCATCTTAGGACACCTCGGGGCGCAAGTGAGTTCGCACAGAGTTGGTCATGAAAATACATGGGTATATAGCATCTGCATAATCATCTGAGTTGAAGCAGACGGTCCGGCGACGTGGCACACAGAACCAAAAACGCCCGTCGGCTTGTGAGGGGGCAATGCAGCATGCTGAAAAGCACTACACAGCAAGGATTCAGTGAATAGGTCGCTTGCATGCGGCCGAAGCTTCATTTGAGCGCGGGGTGGCACAATTGAGCACCCAAGCACCAATGGTGCAATCCGCCGCGCTCAGACATAATACTAAACTTTATTATACCTAACGCTTCAATACGCGACTGGGGGGCTAATCGTACTGGCGAAAGACCCAGCGTGGCGAGTGTTCGCCTATGAGTTTAACAAATCGGCGCTTCAGGTGAAAGAAGATGACGAGCACGGTCCCTCGTACATCATCTCTCCCACGGGTGCCAAGATCAACCGCATCTTTGTGGTTGGCGTGCTCACTGAAGTGGAAAACGTTCGTTCGAGTGATGACCTCTGGCGCGCACGCATAGCCGATCTCACTGGGACCTTCACTGTGTATGCGGGAAAATACCAGCCCGAGGCAGCCGCTTTTCTTGCTCAGGCCAAAGTACCCGAGTTTGTCGCCGTCCTTGGAAGAGCGCGCCTCTATACGCGTGACGAGACCTCATACGTCTCTATATGGTCGAAGGAAATCAATTCAACGACGGAAATGGTCCGCAACAACTGGGTCATCACAACTGCCGAGCGAACGCTTGACAGAATTGAGGCCTTGAAGATCGCCTTGAGCGCGGGATTGCAGAGCAATACGCTTCGCACGAAACTACTCGACAGCGATGTTAATGCTGTGCTCGCAGACGGAATCACCCGTGCAGTGCTTTCATACAATGGATCGGACGTGATCGCTGACATCGTCCCAGTGATCGCTTCGGCCATCGAGGCCGTTGTCGAACCGCGCGAATTCACGCCGGCAAACGTCGATCCACAACGTGCCCGCACAACTGACGACGCCGTGATAGGAGAAAACGAGCGAGGGCGCGAGCAAACAGACGAGGCGGCCACGGCAGAGGAAGACCACGCAGCGACGGAGGCGCTTGCGAGGAATAAGGAACACGTGCTGCTTAAAATGAACGAGCTCGATGCCGGGTCAGGCGTCCCGTACGACCGTCTGATCGAGACGCTTGAAGCACAAAGTCTCGACGAAGATGAAGTCGAAGAAGCCGTCCAAGAACTGATGGATGAAGGGAAGTGTTATGAGCCTAAAATCGGCATTCTCAAGTTAATTTAACCTTCTACGCAGATGCTAAGATAAGAGCCCCCTCATAAACGGCCTTTGTTCGGTGGCACACATTAGGTTCTCTCTCGTCCGTTTTTTTAAGAAATAGTCGGGGCTCTAGGTAACATCGGTTGATTTTGAAAAACCGTGCCGTAAGCAGATCCTTACGGCGCAATGTGTACACCGGTGCGCGTCGCTTGTCACTACCCCTTTTATAACATCAGTAGCGCTGCCACTTTTCGGTAGGACGCCTCTCAGGAATGTGTTCAGGGACTTTTTTTACCCCCTTGGCGCACGCTTCACTCACGTACAAGCCACAATAGCACGCGTCGTATTCTGCAACATCTGGGTCACAATAAACGCACGGGCATATGATATCCATGTCCCACTCCTTGTCGTTTGCCGCCATTCGACAAGGACAGGAGTGGTACCCATAACGCTCCTTATTCGTCAGTATCCCATCCACAAGAGCATTTACAATGTCCGTGTCGGGGTTCAGGTAGCGTCCCTTGCGTGGCGCGGCCGTAGTTATCGCTGCGAGGTATTGTTCGCGATCCATACACGTTCTTATCACCCCCCTCATTCTTTAATCTTGCTTTGGAACGTTTCCCTTGACGTCGCTCAGCGATGCTGACTAAAGAAGCCGATTGTGTGGGACGTCGTGCCAAAAAGGTCGAGAAGGGTAGGCGGCTGCTCGTATGTCGCCCGAGCTAGACAAATTTTTTGAACATCATTGCTTGGAGTTGACTAATGCCGAGATCCCTGGATACAAGTGCAATATCGTTTCCTGTGACCGCTAGGGCCTTAAAGGGTGGTAGCGCCTTTGCTACGCGCGCGTAGATCGTGCCTCCTCGTTTGTTGGCCCCCAGGTAGCCCTGAAGCGTGCCCCCTATCATGAGAACGCCCGATTTCATGTCGATTCCCGCGAACGCATCTGCGTCCCCACGTATAATCACCGTCCCCCCATTGAGAAGGGCGCCCGAGTTCATGCCTGCACTGCCGGTTACTATCACTGTCCCACGCCGCATGAGAATGCCGGTGCTCAAGTCAACGTCTCCTTCAACGCAAATTCGTGCATCACATGTGCAGCGTGCGCCAACGGTGTCTCGCACGAGTGCATCGGACACGGTGAGCTGTTTGCCCGATATAACGTTAGGGGGTACAAGCGTATCGTCACGGAGGCCGTTGCAAACAACATCGGTGATCGATCGATACTTCCGGTACCCGGTCCGATCAGATGCGACCTCAATGACGTTGCCGATCGGCGCCTTTACGGCCCCGGCCACGTACACCACTCCAGCGGTCATACTGATTCCCATGCGCGTGTCAACGTCGCCATCAACAATCACGTCGCCCACCGGGATGGTGGCTCCGGTGCCCGAGAAAAAGTGCACGTCAACACCGAAGCTTGAACAGAGCCGGTGCCCGACGTCTCCGCTGACGTAGACATCATCACCACGTTTTAGGGCCTCAACGACGTCGCGATAGGTGTATGTGCTCCCTTCTTGGTGTGGAATTTGATCGCTGGGCTCCAGCTTCGAGCCTCGATGCTGCCAATAAAAGTTGTACGTGAAATCTGCTATGCAATCAACTGGTGCGCTTAACTCGAGCTGCATTACAAAACCATGGTGTGGGCGTTAGAAAACGCTATCGAAAAGGCTTGCGTTCAACGGTTAGCGAGTCGCCGCCGCGAAGCACCACGTGCCCTTCTGCCGAAATAACTTCGAGTCCATTCAGTCCCAGTGAGCCGCACAGCACGTCTTGTTCAGGGTGCGTCCCTTTTTGGATATCACAGCGCAAGACGGTGCGCTTTCCTACCGATGCCACGACCTTGAGTCGCGCTGATGCGGGATGATGTTTGGGAAGAACGATCAGGGGTGACCCAAAGTCCCGGATGAGAGCGAGGGTGCAAATAATTGCGTTAGTGGTCGTACGATCGTTGCTGAAACCCGATGCGACGAGAAGATCTTCGGGGTCAACAGTCATTACCATCTCGTCGTCCATCGTCTCGATGAAGAGCTGCCGGGCGGCCCCTGACTTCACGACGCCGATCACGCCGTCACTACTGCGCACAAACAGGATCTCGTCGGCGTCGAGCGGTATGCGCTGTTCCATGCTGGCACTCGTGAAAGTCTAAAAACACTCGTAAGAAAAGGGGCTCACGAAAGGCTTTGCAGTGCTAGGCGCTACGCTTCAAGCTCTGTTATGTCTTCCGATTGGCAGGATGGGCACATTGGGTTCTTGCCTATGCCCTTGAACTTCGACCCGCATTCGTTACAAGCGTATTGTTTCGATTCGAGTCGCTTTATGTCTTCGTTTCCAAACGGGCCACCGACCGTACACATGGTGAACTCTCCTTAATAGAAGCATGCTCTTGAGTGCGTATAAGGGTTTCCTTAGCTGCCGTATTAGTTTCATTTGCTTTAAGATAAGGTTATATGCGGTCGGAGGGAAAAAAACATGGTAGCGCCGCTTAGCTTGGAGTTTCCATCTGTCGTTCAATATAGCTTGTAAATAATAATTTACTTTATATTAAATTAAGTCCACATCGAGTACGATAATGTCTCAACCTAGGTTCGCCCTAAGTTCATCGTTCAAGCCGACCGGAGATCAGCCTAAGGCAATCGCGGAGCTCGTCAACGGCATCAACGGAGGAGAGAGGCACCAGACGCTGCTCGGCGTCACAGGCTCAGGAAAGACGTTCACGGTCGCGAACGTGATCACGCACGTGCAGAAGCCCACACTCGTCATCGCGCACAACAAGACGTTAGCTGCACAGCTCTATAAAGAGTTCAGGGAGTTCTTCCCGCATAATGCGGTTGATTACTTCGTGAGCTATTACGATTATTATCGCCCTGAGGCCTACATACCGCACACCGACGTCTACGTGGCAAAGGAATCGTCCATTAACGACGAGATTGACCGGCTCCGGCATTCTGCTACCAAATCGCTACTGACGCGGCGTGATACCATTGTCGTAGCAAGCGTTTCGTGCATATTCGGCATCGGCTCTCCTGACGACTACCAGGAGTCCGTGCTCTCGTTGCAAGTGAGCGAGACTGTTAAACGAAGCGAGATTTTGCGCAAGCTCACCTCCATGCAGTATGAGCGTAATGACGTTGACTTCTTCCGCGGGAAGTTTCGCGTGCGAGGCGACACCGTTGAGGTGTTTCCCGCTTACGGAAACACCGCGTATCGCATTGCGCTCTGGGGCGATAAGATCGAGGGACTCTACGAATTTAATCCGGTCAACGGAAGAAAGACGGCAGCGTTTGATTTTCTCCCCATCTACCCGGCTACGCACTTCATCACCAACCGCGCGAGGCAAGCCGAGGCACTGCACTCAATAAAGCGTGAGCTTACTGAGCGTTTGGAGTACTTGCGCGGCCAGGACAAGTTGCTTGAGGCCCAACGCCTTGAGCAGCGCACAAAGTACGACCTTGAGATGTTGCGTGAGGTTGGCTATTGCAGCGGAATCGAGAATTATAGCCGTCACCTCAGCGGGCGCACTGCGGGGGAGGCGCCCACGACCCTCATCGATTATTTCCCAGATGACTACCTCCTCATCATCGACGAGTCGCACGTGACGATCCCCCAGCTTGTCGGCATGTACGCGGGGGATCGTTCCCGGAAAGACAACCTCGTAGAGCACGGATTCCGGCTCCCTTCGGCGTACGACAATCGTCCCCTCACCTTTGGCGAGTTTGAGAAGCGGGTCAACCAGGTTATCTACGTATCGGCGACGCCTGGACCGTACGAACTGGCGAAATGTGAGCACGTGGTCGAGCAGATTATTCGTCCCACGGGGCTGGTTGACCCGGCCGTGGACGTCCGCCCCGCTGAAAAGCAAGTCGACGATCTGATCGCTGAAATTCGAAAGCGACCGAGCGAGCGCGTGCTGGTGACGACATTGACAAAGAGGATGGCCGAGGATCTTTCCGAGCACCTTCACGAGATCGGTATCAAGGTGCAGTACCTTCACTCAGACATAAACACGCTTGATCGGGTCGATATCCTGTACGACTTGCGACGCGGCGCGTTCGACGTCCTTGTCGGTATCAACCTCCTCCGAGAGGGCATCGACCTTCCCGAGGTCACCCTCATGGCCATACTCGATGCGGACAAAGAGGGCTTTTTGCGCTCTGAGCGGTCACTCATTCAGACGATCGGCCGAGTCGCTCGAAACGTCAACGGGAGCGTTATCATGTACGCAGACGTTACCACCGATTCAATGAGGCGTGCGATAGGAGAGAACAATCGTCGGCGTGCGCTGCAGGTCGCACACAACGAGCGTCACGGGATCACTCCGCAGACCATCGTAAAACCGATCGAGGAGTTTGTAGAACGCCGTCGGCCGGGGCCGGTAGCCGACGAAAAACCCCCTGTAAGCGTCGTTGCAGAGGAGCTCGAAGAGACGATTGCAGGATTGCAAGCGGAGATGCACCGAGCGGCGCGCGGACTTGAGTTCGAGCGGGCAGCGCTCATTCGCGACATGATTCGATCGCTTGAGGGAGGGGCGTAGCGTGACGGAATCCATTCGTATCAAGGGCGCCAAGGAGCACAATCTCAAGAACGTCGACGTTGAGATCCCGCGCGATAAGTTTGTGGTCATAACGGGGATCAGTGGTTCAGGGAAGTCCTCATTGGCCTTTGATACCATCTATGCCGAAGGGCAGCGAAAGTACGTGGAATCGTTGTCCGCGTACGCCAGGCAGTTTCTTGGTCAGATG
>Ga0326727_10024941_pt1 | contig 11261 bp, 9 predicted proteins | sample MB2enrmetagenome_FD_207643 | JGI IMG/M metagenome (GOLD analysis project Ga0326727, IMG submission 207643) | Lab enriched peat soil microbial communities from McLean, Ithaca, NY, United States - MB29MY | ecosystem: Environmental > Terrestrial > Soil > Wetlands > Peat | place: USA: New York... | reverse complement strand
ATATCGGGGGTGACAATTACTACGGCACGAGCGACCAAGCGATTGTCGAACAGACCTTTCGCTTGAAGCTGACCCGGTAGGACCCGTATCATCGCGCGCAAAGGCAGGGTTGAAACCGGTGATTATGGATCGCACCTTTCGAATTCGACCTATGGAGAGGATCAATGAAGCGAGTTACCCGCATTGCGCAAGTACTGGCCATTCTGATGTTTTGCCTGCATGGCGCTCTCGCCGCGGACCCAGGCTCCGCGTGGTCATTCAACTTCAAGGGGCCTTTGCCGCGATGGAAAGACGGACTGCCCATCGGTAACGGCCGCATTGGCGCCCAATCCTGGGGCGCCGGCCCACAACTCTTCCTGACACTGGATCGAAGCGACGTGTGGGACCTGCGTTATCAACCTAATCAGGACGCCCGTTTCAATTACGGCCACTTGCGAGAGTTGGTTCGCCAGCGGCGGCGCGATCTCATCCAGCAGGACCTCTCACCTGATGTAACCCCCACTGCAGATCAGACTCCCTACCATCTGGCCATTGGCCGGCTGCGCATTGATTTGCCCGAGCGCACAACCGTAGAGCGAACTGACCTGGATATGCGCCGGGCCGAGGTCCGTTGGAGCCTGCGCATTAATGGAAAGCCGGCGGTATTTCGAGCTTTTGCCTGCGCCACGGAAAACGTCATCGTTCTAACCCTGGAAGGCCTCGGAAACTACAAGCCCAAGGTCAGCTTGCAGGAACTGCCTGCGATTCAGGAAGAACTGGCCCGAAAGCTGGGCTACCAGAAGGCGACTCACGGTGAAGAAGGAAACTACGCCTGGGTGGTCCAGCCGATTCCTGATAGTGGCAAGGTGGCCACGGCATGGCGCACCAGCGCTCGACCGGACGCCTGGCAACTCCTGCTGACGATCACTCCCCAGGATGACTCTGACCCGCTCGCGAGCGCCCGGCGCACTCTGGACAAAGCTCAGCACCTTGGAGTCGCCGGCCTTCGGGCCGAACATCGCGCTTGGTGGAAAGAAAGATGGGAACGCTCATCCGTCCTGCTGCCTGACGCTGAGCTTCAGCGTCTATGGATCAACGGCATTTACAAGCTGGCCAGCAGTTCCCGTCTCTCCGTGCCCACCAATTTGCAGGGACTCTGGCCGCCGGACGGTGAGTATCCTCCCTGGCGTGGCGATTACCACTGCGACATGAACGTTCAGCAGACTTACTGGGCTGCTTACACCAGCAATCAGCTTGACTTGGCTGAACCCCTGAACCGCTGGCTGCTGGAGACAGTCGGCCCCAAGGCAGAGATCCTCACGAAGCGATTTTTCGGCGTGGACGGCCTCTGGATGGGGACGGCTTACGATGCGCGCGGCCGCTTGCTTGGAGGAAAGAGCAACTGGCTTACGGCGCAGTACTGGCTGGGAGGCGGAGGGTGGATGTCCCAGTACCTATGGTGGTACTACCGCTACAGCATGGATGAGCAGTTCCTTCGGAGCTCTGCGTATCCTTTCATGAAGAAATGCCTCTGGTTCTACGAGAACATCCTTGAAAAGGGCCAGGATGGCCGGTTGCACATTCCCCTTTCCTACTCACCGGAGTATTTCAGCAATGATCTGGAAGGCTGGACCCAGGATCCCACCTGTGATCTGTCGATCATCCGGAACCTCGCCCAATACACGATTGCCGCGGCCAAGGTGCTGCACGTGGATGAGGCCGACCAGGCCCGCTGGCAAGCGCTTGTCGGAGAGATGGGGTCACGCCCCGCAGACAGCTCCAGGGTGGGCAAGCAGGCTGCCGTGGAATCCCCCGCTTCGGGCAGCCTCGCGGCGTATCCCGTGAGCGCCCGTTACGGGCTCGAAGTCCAGCCCAACGTGGAGTACGATCGGTCCCACCGCCACCCCATGCACCTATTCCCCATCTTCCCGGGAGAGGACCTCACGATTGAAGGCAGCGCGGCAGACCGTGCGTTGATTAACCGCACCATCCATAATTGGATCCTGCGTGGGACGGGTGAGTGGACGGGCTGGTCCTATCCTTACGGCAGCCTTGTTGCCTCGCGAGTGCGGCGGTCCAACCAAGCCCTCAACTTGCTTCAGATTTATGCCAAAGCCTTTATCTGGCCCAACGGTTTTCATGTGAATGGGGACTACAAACGCTATGGGTTCTCGTCCTACGACTACCAGCCCTTCACGGTCGAAGCCGAATGCGGCTTTACGGCGGCCGTCAATGAAATGCTGCTGCAAAGCTGGGGGGAACGGCTGCGGATATTTCCATCGGTCCCTGACGATTGGAAGGACGTCTCTTTTGACAACCTGCGGGCCCAGGGAGGAGTAATCGTTTCGGCCGAGATGCGCCAGGGCAAGATTACGAGCGCCGCCATCACGTCGGAAAAGGGAGGGGACGTCAGGGTCGTGTGGCCGCTGGGCTATGTCGCCCCGGATCAGGCTGTCGAAGAACGCGTCTTCAGGCTTGCGGCGGGCGAACGACGGCAGTTGATCCCGTAAATAAAGCCGGGCCGTCGCGGCGCGCCGCATTGGCCAGGGAAGCGTGTAGCTGCACACGGTTCACGGCTCTTTGTATTTGCTCGGTGAGCCGCGCGCTTTTGTCCGTTTCGAGAGACGCTTATTGCCCCCCCTGCCCCGGTTGTGCAAGAATGGCATCGGGCTGAATCGCTCGGCAGGGAAGCCACCGAGCACGAACTCTTCCGTCAAGACCGCACACTTCAGATAGGAGAGGAAGTGCATCCAGATCTCAAGAATGTCATCGAACTTCAGCAGGTAGATCTTAAGATTGCCGATCTCACAAGGCAGATCGAGTCCCTGCCCGTCCAAATTCACACCCACCAGTCCCAGCTTGACGAGTTCATCAACGCCTACGAGGAGCGGAAGAAGCGGTTGGCTGCGAATCAGAAAGAGCGGAAGGAGATGGATGGGGACATCAAGGCCATCCAGGAGAAGATCTCCAAGCACAAAGGCCAGCTTTACGAAGTGAAAACGAACGAGCAATACCGCGCGATGGTGAAGGAAATCGAAGGGGAAGAAACGGATGTCCGGAGCATCGAGGACAGGATTCTGGAGAAGATGCTGGAAGCCGAGGACATTCAGAAACACATCCAGGAGGCTGCAGCCCGGTTGGAAGGCGAGAAATCGCGAGTGGCAGGTGAGATCGCGCAACTCGAATCCCAGCGAAGGATCTACGAAAACGAACGCGGCTCCCTCGGGGCCCGCCGCAACACGCTCATGGAAGGCTTGAGCCAGCCCACGCGAAGTCTCTACGAACGCATCCGCAACGCAAGACGCGGCGTGGCAGTGGCGGAAGTCCGCGACGGTCTCTGCACGGCCTGCAATGTCCTCTTGCGCCCGCAGGTCTATAACGAAGTGCGGGGTAACGAGATGCTTTTGACTTGCGACAACTGCGGCCGCATCATCTACTATCTTGATATCGATTCCGCCCCGGCGGACGAACCCGACGCGCATAGCGCGGACGCGCCGGCTTGAGACGGCTGGAGCGCCTTCGTGCTGATGACTCCCGCCCCTCTTGCCGGACCCACAGTTCCTGAGTGCTTTGTCGTATGACTCAATCCTCTGAAATCATCGTGTATATCGACGGCGCGTCGCGGGGCAACCCCGGCCCGGCCGCTTATGCTGTGGTTGTGGAATTGTCCGACGGTTCCCGGCTTGCCGGACTCTCCGGATGTCTCGGTGAAACCACCAATAACGTCGCTGAATACCACGGCCTTCTTGCCGCACTCGAATACACCCTTAAAAACGATTACCGGCGGATTCAAGTGCGGACGGATTCAGAGTTGCTGGCGCTCCAGATCAAGGGTACCTACCGGGTGAAGAGTCCGGGGCTGAAACCTCTCTACGACAGGGCGCGCCGGATGATCGCGCAACTCGAATCGTTTTCGATCCGGCATGTGCCGCGCGAGCAGAATAGCGAGGCGGATCGCCTCGCGAACCAGGCCCTCGATGCGGCCCGGCGAGCAGGGGAAAAGCACCGGGCCCCGGCGGGGGTGAGCCCCGCTCCGGACGCACAGCCCGCCTCGCCTTCTAAAGCCCTCAAGCCTCTGCGCGCCGCCGCGGCCTTTCGCCAGGGAAATCTCGAACCCCATGAGCAACTTCCGCTTCTTGAAGGCGAAGTTGTGGACCTCGAAATCTTCCGCAGGAAATGAGCCGGGCGGGTGAGTTCTTCCCGCCTGATTTCAGCCCCAGTTCCGGTATAATGAATTCCATCAGACAGGTTGCCGCCGCACGAACGCTGGCCGCGGCGCCCCAACCAGGCTTCTCGCCAGCTTGGGGTACGATCTGAACGGAGGAGATTCGATGTCTCAACGAATGGTGAAATGCGTGAAACTCGGGAGAGAACTCCCAGGCCTTGAGGAACCTCCCTGGAACGGAGAACTGGGCCAGCGCATCTTCGAGAGCGTCTCGCAAGAGGCCTGGGGCCTTTGGGTGAACCATCTGAGGATGCTCATCAACGAGTATCGTCTGGCCCCGGCCACCAAGGAAGCTCAGGAATTCATAGCTCAGCAGATGGAGCAATTCTTCTTCGGCGAGGAGTCCGCGCCTCCTCCCGGCTATGTTCCACCCCAGCAATAGGGCAAGGGGTTCTCGCGAGCATCAGACTTCAGAGTCGCGGGCCGGACAGAACGTTTCCGGCTTCTCAGGACAAGAAACTCAGGAGGCCCATGAAACTCATCAAAGGTACTGCCGTATGGTGTTTAATGGTTGGCGCAGGTCTGCTGGTTACGTCTTTCGCGTTTCAAGCCGCTCCTCCAGCGGCTGATGGGGGAGCGATCTTCAGAAGGCAATGCGCCATGTGTCACGGCGCAGACGGGAAGGGGTTCCACGCCCTTAAGACCCCGAACTTCACGGACCCCAAGTGGCAGTCCTCAAAGAAGGACAATGCCCTGAAGGAAGTCATCAAGAACGGCAGGAAGGGAACAGCGATGCCGACTTTTGGCGGCACGCTCAAAGACGATCAAATCTCCGCCGTAATTTCCTTCGTCCGCTCCCTGAACAGCGCCAAGAAGAAGTAGGTAGATTGTCTCTTAGGCTTCAAGAGTAATTTCTTTCTAGAAGGGTGTGGGGAACCTGTTTGCTTTTGGCGTTCAGGTAGAGTCTCTGCCGTCGAGACTCTGCGGCTCTTCCGATTCGCATGGAAGCGGGATTCGAACATTGGACGCCAAGCCAATAGATTGACAAGAAGTGGGTGTTTACCATGTCAAGAACCGCAGACTTTGAAATGCACAAAGTCTGCGACAGCCCGGCGAGGAGTCGCGGCCAAAAGGATACTCCCGCTAGAATGAAATCACCGTTGATCTGGTTATGCTTGCTTCTAACCCTCACGCCGTGCTTCGCGGCAGCCCAGCGCGAAGCGGAATTGAAGACTCTCTACGATTCTCATGATTGGTTTCAGCTTCGCGACGCCGTTCGCGCGGGGCAAGCTCCGGCATTCTACCAGGGTGTCGTAGCGTGTGCTTTCAACAACATCGAGGACTGTGAGCGCGATCTGCGCTCTGCGATTCAATCTGCTCCACAATCCGATCAGGCGTACGAGGCGCATGGCGCGCTGGTCTACGCTTATCAGCGGGCCGGAGATTATCGGCGAGCACTTTCAGAGATCAATGAACTCCTGAAGGCCAAACCGGATGCGGCCGACGTCCGGAATGCCCTGAGCCTTTTCAGTCAGTGGCCGGACCGGACCGTCGCAAAGAGCCGTCCTTCCAAGGTCCATTACCGTATTGACGATGGGAACTTGTTTATTCCTGTGGCGGTCAACGGCACGTCTGCCCATTACATGATCGACACGGGTGCGAACTTTTCCACGATTAGCGAATCGGAAGCCAAGCGCCTGGGCCTGCCCATTCATGATGTGGCAGCAAGAGGGTACGACAGCACTGGAGGCGATGTCGCCTTCCGCACCGCCGTCGCCGATCAGCTGGAAATCGGTAAAGCCCGGCTTCACAGCGTTCCCTTTCTTGTGATCGGGGACGATCAGCAGCCGTTCGTGGATGCACCCCAGGACCAGCGCGGCATACTTGGCCTGCCGGTCCTGCAGGCGTTAGAAACCGTCCGCTGGGGCCGCGACGGCATCTTCGAGGTCGCCCTTTACCTCAATCGAGACAACACCCGCGCACCCAACCTTTGCTTCGAGGGCGGCGACGTTTTCACACAGGCCGAGTTCGCCGAGCGAAAGATCACCCTGCTTATTGACACCGGCGCCGATACGACCCGCCTATGGCCAAGTTTCGCAAAGGACTTCGCGAATATTGTCGATCAGTTCAGGAAAAATGAATCGACCAAGGTCAGCGACGTGGGGCGGAGCGTGGAGCTTGAATCCATCCGAGTGCCGGAAATCACACTTCGCGTCGGCGGCGGCGCCGTAGTTCTCCATCCGGCCCAGGTGTTGTTGAAACAGACTACGGACGCCAGCCGGTGGCATCACGGCAACCTCGGCCTCGACCTCCTCAACCAGGCCCGCGTGGTGACAATCGATTTTGAAGCGATGACTCTGACTCTTGAGTGAACTCTGAGAGATAAACTTCAAATGCCCCCTCCGTGGGTGGCGCATACCTTGCTTCTTATGTATGCGCCACCCACGGAAGAACCCACCACACGATACGCACAGTTTACCCTGAGCTTGGCCGAAGAGACCCCTCACCTGCCTGCGGGCCGAAGCCCTAGCCGTTTGCGGCTCCGGGGTGTCCCTTCGGCAGGCGCAGGCCCGCCCTCCTACGTCGGGCACCCTCTCCCCATGGGAGAGGGCTGACGTGCGCGGCGGTGAGGGTGAGTTCCTGCGTTTGACATCCCGCTAGGCGATCAGGAACTGGACAATGAACAGGGCGGCAAAGATGTAGGTAAGGACGGGGCATTCGCGGGCGCGTCCCGTCACCAACTTCACGACGGAGTAGGAGATCAAGCCAAAGGCAATTCCATCCGCAATGCTGAACGTAAGGGGGATTCCCACCAGAATCAGGAAGGCAGGAAGGTACTCTGTGGGGTCATCCCATTCGATTTCCTTAAGCACTTTAAGCATCATTGAGCCGACCACGATCAGCGCGGGAGCCAGCGTGGGGTAGCGCATGATGGGGTTGCTGGCGGCATCCACTCCCACCTTGACGCCGCCCCCGATCATGGAGGCCAGAGGGCTGAAGAACATTGACGCGAGGAGCAGCGCCGCCGTAACCACGCTGGCCAAGCCGGTCCGCGCGCCATCCGAAACTCCGGCGGCCGACTCGATATAGCAGGTAATCGTTGACGTACCGAGCCCGGCGCCCACCGTGGTTCCCACCGCATCCGCGAGCAAAGCGCGGTCCACGCGCGGCAGCTTTCCATTACGGAGCAGTCCCGCCTGCTGCCCGACGCCCACGAGCATCCCCACGGTATCGAACAGGGCCAGGTAGAAGAGCACGAAGATCGCGGATGCGAGCTTCGCGGGTTGGAGGCTCAAAAGGCCGCGCAGGTCGAATTTCATGAAGGTCGAGGCCAAGTGAAGCTCGGAGGAAAAGAATCCCTGGTAATGAACCAGATGGAAAGCGGCGGCGATTCCCGTGGTCGCCAGGATGCCTGCGAGAATCGCTCCGCGCACCCGAAAGGCCAGGAGTGCGAGCATCACCAGAAGGCCCAAGGCGCTCACGAGCGTGACCGGATGCCGGAAATCACCCGCGCGAACCAGTGTCCCGGGGGCGGCCACGACCAGGCCGCCATACTCCAGGCCAATCAGCGTGATGAACAGGCCAATCCCGGCGGCAATGCCGCATTTCAAGGATTGCGGAATCGAGTTCACAATCTGCGCCCGGATGCCGGTGAGCGTAATCGCCACGAAGAAGATCCCCGCCAGCAGGACCGCGGCCAGCGCCTGCTGCCAGGTCAAGCCGAACCCCAGGGGGGCAACGCCACAGAGCGTGAATACAAAGAAGAAGTTCTCACCCATGCCCGGCGCAAGGGCCACCGGGTAATTCGCCGCCAAGCCCATGAGCAAGGTTGCAAACGCCGCGGCCAGGCAGGTAGCCGCCAGAACAGAGCGAAAATCCATGTCGGCCTGCGAAAGAAGCCCGGGCTGCACAAAGATGATGTATGACATCGCCAGAAAAGTGGTGATGCCGCCGATCACTTCCCGCTGAACGGTGGTGCCATGAGATTCAAGCTGAAAGAATCGAGTGAAGAATCCCATCATCGGCCCTCGTACCTGCTGAACTCCCCGCGACGCGAGCGATTTTAGGTGGCGGTCCGTTCCATTGTCAATTATTTCCCCGGCCCCGCGTGATTATTCTTGAACCGCAGCCCCTCCCTGCGGATAATTGCACGTCAATCCCGAATATTGGCGAGATCCCGGGGGTGCCATGAAAAGTCGAGTGAGTTTGTTCTTCGCAGCTTGGATCTTTGTTTCGATGACGGCAGTCTGCCTGGCGGCTGAGCATTATGACGTGACGATCGAGCACGACGTCTCCGTGAAGATGCGCGATGGCGTCGCGCTCCGGGCGGATATCTATGCGCCCAAGGCGGGAGGGAAATTCCCCGTCCTGCTTCAACGGACGCCTTACGACAGGCGGTATGGCGTGGATTTTGGCCTTCGCGCAGCCTCCCAGGGCTACGTCGTGATTTTTCAGGATGTACGCGGCCGTTTCGCTTCCGATGGCGAATGGTATCCCTTCAAGCACGAGTCGCAGGACGGTTACGACACCATCGAATGGGCCGCCTCGCTTCCCAACTCGAACGGCAAAGTGGGAATGTTCGGCGGATCCTACGTCGGGGCCACGCAGATGCTTGCGGCAATTGCCGCCCCGCCGCATCTTGCGGGAATCTGCCCGGATGTGACCGCCTCGAACTACCACGAGAACTGGACGTATCAGGGTGGCGCCTTCGAGCAATGGTTCAATGAGTCGTGGACCTCGGGCCTTGCGCTGAACACGCTCTTCCGCCGCGCGCAACAGAACAGCAATGCCATGCACCGCGTCGACAAACTGCCGCTTTCATCGTACCCGCTCCTTGATCCGGGAGCCGGCACTGATTCCACCGAAGGCTCGCATGATCTGGCCCCCTATTTCACCGACTGGCTATCGCACCCGCGCTACGACGGCTTTTGGAAACGAATTTCCATTGAGGATCACTTCTCGCAAATCACTGTGCCCATTTTCCACACCACGGCCTGGTACGACATCTTCCTGGGCGGATCGCTCAGGAATTACATGGGCATTAAAGCGCGAGGCGGAAGCGAGCAGGCGCGGCGCGGCCAGCACCTGCTGATCATGACCGGCGGTCACGCTGGAGAAGGTCCCATGATCGGTGACGTTGACTTCGGAAAAGAGTCGGTCGTCGATATGGACGAGTTGATCCTCCGCTGGTATGACTCCCTGTTCAAGGGTGAGAAGAACGGCCTCGAGAGTGAAAAGCCGGTGAAGATTTTCGTCATGGGCAAGAACGTCTGGCGAGAGGAAGACGATTGGCCCCTCGCGCGCGCCAAGAGCACGCGATTCTATCTGCATTCGCTGGGCAAGGCGAACTCGCTCTCCGGCGACGGTATGCTGAGCACCTCGGCGCCTCCGAGCGAGCATGCCGACCAGTATGTCGCTGACCCTGGTGATCCGGTGCCGACTTACGGAGGGCCCCTGTGTTGTGACGGCGAGCACCTGCGTCCCGGCGCGGTCGATCAACGCCCCGTCGAAGCCCGCAGCGACGTCCTGGTCTACACCACGGCGGCGTTCAAAGATGACTTCGAGGTCACCGGCCCCGTCAGCGTCGAGCTTTACGCCAAATCGTCGGCCGTCGATACGGACTTCACCGCGAAGCTGGTGGACGTCTGGCCGAACGGTTTTGCGCAGAACCTCACCGAGGGAATCCTGCGGGCCCGTTACCGGAATTCTACGGAGAAACTTGAGTTCATGAATCCGGGCGAGATCTACAAACTCACCATCGATCTGTGGGCCACGTCGAACGTCTTCCTGAAAGGACACCGGCTGCGTCTGGAAATATCCAGCAGCAATTTCCCGCGCTTTGACCGCAATCTGAATACCGGCGAAGATGCGGCCAGCAGCACTCGTTGGGTAAAGGCAACGAATACGATCGTTCACGGCAAAGAGTATCCGTCGGCGATCATCCTTCCCGTGGCGCCTTGAGGGCGGCGACCACGTCGGCCCTCGACATCCATCCCGGCCCGCGCTAAGCTTTTGACGCGGAGGGCCAGGCCATCAAAACCAGCGGGAGCAAGGTGCAACCGAGAGCGCGCCAGATCAGCAGCCCCACGAACTCACTCCTCAAGGTCTACCGGCGGGCCTTGGCGGAGGGAATAACGCGCGAGGGATGGCTGGCCGTCGAGGGGCCCTTTCTCGTCGAAGAGGCCCTGGGCGCGGCGCCGGCGGTTCGAACTCACAGTGCGCTCATCGCCGCAAGCGCTCTCCGGAAATTTCCGGCGCTTATGGAACGGTTGCCCGGCGAGGCGGAAATCACCGAGGTCCCAGACCGCCTCTTTGAGCAGTTGGCGCAGACGGAGAGCCCCCAGGGAATTGCCGCTCTCGTCGAACTGCCCGGGCGCAGCCTGGACGCCATCCTGAAGGGCAGGAACGTACTTCTGGTGGTCGCCTGCGGGCTCCAGGACCCCGGCAATCTAGGCACCATCATGCGCAGCGCGGCGGCTTTTGGGGCTTCGGCGATCTTGACGCTGAGTGAAACCGTCAGCCCTTTCAATCCCAAGGCCGTACGGTCGTCCGCCGGCGCGATCTTCCATCTTCCGGTCCTGCCAGGATTTCAAGCCTCGGAACTCCTGCCTCGCCTGCGTGCGGAAGGAGTCCGCATCATTGCCGCCGATAGCCACAGCCCGTCTTCGCTTGACGATGCGGACCTCAAAGGTTCGCTTGCCATTCTCGCGGGAAGAGAAGCTTCCGGCCTGCCCCCGGAGATTGCCCGCGAAGCCTCGGCGAGCTTGAGTATTCCCATTCGGCCGGGGATGGATTCCCTCAACGTGGCCGCCGCTGTCAGTGTTTTCCTTTACGAAGCCGCTCGCCAGCGCGGATTCGAATACAGAATGTTCAGTGATTCGGTGAACCAATAACTATGGGTTTGTTCGGCCCACCTCAAGACGATTCATTCAGCTTCCGGCAACACAAGGGCAAGAGTGTCTCGTCTCCGCTCGCCGACCGGATGCGGCCGGAAACAATAGAAGAATTCGCCGGCCAGAAGCACATCCTGGGAGAGGGCAAGCCGCTTCGCAGGCAGATCGAGCGCGATGAGCTTGCATCCATGATCCTTTGGGGGCCGCCGGGATCGGGCAAGACG
>Ga0326727_10024939_pt1 | contig 11261 bp, 11 predicted proteins | sample MB2enrmetagenome_FD_207643 | JGI IMG/M metagenome (GOLD analysis project Ga0326727, IMG submission 207643) | Lab enriched peat soil microbial communities from McLean, Ithaca, NY, United States - MB29MY | ecosystem: Environmental > Terrestrial > Soil > Wetlands > Peat | place: USA: New York... | reverse complement strand
AGAAAGAGGCTTTTGCGCTGTAGCCCATTCCCCCTGAGCGCGGTGCCATCGACGCCGGCGGCCAAGCAAGCACGGCCGATTGGGCAGTCAGGCGGCCTGCAGCAGGCTTCGCATTAGCCAAACCATTTTTTGACGGTCTGCCATTTCGTGCCATCCTCGTGGGTTCCGCTGCACTCATGGATCTCCCACTCTCCATCGTTGTCCCGTCGGCGATCGGGATGCTTCTCATCAACGGGATGTTCAGATTTGCCCGCCCGTACCTAGCTGACGCCTTTCCGTCCATCGCGAGAGTCGCTCCGAAGTCAGGCAACGGCTGCGCTACTTCCTCGACCAGCGTGTCGAACATCCCTCAGCATAGCCCGATGCGCCATCACATGCGCCAGAAATCGCGAGAACGCCCAGGAAGCCGGTAACGCCTTCAACCCTCTGCTCAGATCAATGAGTTACCCGCGGCGGTAACCGCAGAGAATCAGGAAGTACCTAAACTAATCGAAAAAAAAGGAGCTGTTTGGAAAGGGAAATGGGCTGATCGATGCTCACCTTATCGCATCGCATCGGCTCTCGAGGATCTTGATGAAGGCATCTGGCTTTGTTATCACGATCTTTCCGCACTTGCCCAACTGCAAGCGAATGATTGTCTCCCGTAATGAAATGAACTGCAGCGGCCTCGACCGCACAATCAATAAATTGAGGCTGTCCGATAACCTGCCGAGGTTTTCCCCAGCTCCTCGTGTTCGCATGGATGCGGCGGCCAACTTCCCTTCGCGGTCTTCATCGCGGTTCCGCTGTTTCTGTGCCAGCGGGTCCGTGGCCTTTGCCCTCTCGGCCAGCCCTCATATTCGGGCCGCCATCAGCTCCATCGCGCGATATCTTGCGATCTTCCCCAGATTCGTCGCAATGCGGACCAGCGTGAACTCAAGGGCCGCCTTCGCTTTCCCGCGCAGGTGGTGTTGCGTCCAGCCCTTGTTCTTTTGGTCGTCGCCATGCACCGGCTCGGCGATCCTCTGACGTTTCATGTAGGTTTCCCGCCCGTGATCACTGCGAAGCTTCTCTCTCATGCGCTCACGAAACGGTTCCCGACTGTCAACCGCGATCTTTCTCTTGTTCCGTGGCCTCTTTATCCTCCATGTCCTCCAGCATCCTCTTGAGTGCAGGAAGGTCTTTCTTCTGCCCTTGAAGTCTCTCCAACCGGGCAACCTTCTTTGCCTCGGTGAAATCCTCGTTCACCGGCCTCGCCAGCACTCGTGCTACCGCCTCCTTCACCCGCTGGTAGGACTGCTTCGTGCGCTTTCTGTTCTTGCTCCGTCTGTAGTTCGCGCTCGCTTTGATCTTTTCACCGTCGACGGCCAGGTTCTGAAAGTCCAGCATCCCCAGTCGCACACAGATCATCACAATCTGGGCGAAAAGCTTCGGTAGCACCTTCATATGCCGCGTGCGGAAGTCGTTAATCGTGCGGAAGTTCGGAACCTGATCCCCCGAGAGAAATATAAAGTCGGCTCGCTCCTTCAGTCCGTCCCAGATCTTTCGGCTCCTCATCAGTCCGCAGTGGTAGGAGTGGAACAACACCTTCAGCATCATCTGGGGGTGATAGGGGGGACTTCCTTCCTCGGCATACTCGGCGTAGATCTTCCCGAGATCCAGCATCTCCACACAACCTTGTCGATCACGCGTGCGGATGGTCTGGCTCAAGAAGCTCGTTGGGCCTGATGCTGCGAAAGACGCCCTGGCCCTGATCGTACGAATACCGGCATCGCCCCTCCCCCGCCGACCATAGTATGAGGGGTGCTGCCGATCAATGAAAGATCGACCTACGCGCCGGCGGCAGGTTGTAAGCGTCCGCTGAACCCCACCTAGCGCGTAAGTCGGCATTGAGGATTGGATTATCGGCAGTCGCTCCGACAAATGTGAAACGGCTTCGCGTAATAAGAGGTTGTTATGCCGCTTTTTGCCTTTTGGCAGGTATGCTACTCTGACCATCTATGCGTGAATCCAGACTTGGTGAATCAATTCGACTCAAATGCGGTCTCCTCATAGATGGTACAGGCCGAGAACCCATCCAACACGCCATCGTCACCGTGAAAAACGGTCAAATCGTTGGGATCGAAAGGGTCGATAATATTCGGGCTGGACATGAAGAATTTGACTTTGGATCTTCTGAGTGTGTCATGCTTCCAGGATTCATAAACGCGCACGTGCATAACGCCTACGATGAAACCAGCCTCCGTGGATGGGCAAATGATGGTGTAACAACTGTGAGAGACTTGATGGTTCTGACAGAAGCTGTGGAACCGTTCGCCTTTAGAGACCGAGTCAATAGAGTTCCCGAGTACTCACATTTGGTTTCGGCCGGACAGATGGTATGCACACCCCAAGGCTACCCGTTGGAATTCGCCAAACCGCCCTTTATGCCGGTCGGTGATAATCGGCAAGCCGTAGATTGCGTGCGCAAGCTGGTGGGCCGCGGGGTCGACATCATTAAAGTTGTGGTGGAGAGTTGCATGCTGTTTGGCACACCGGTTCCGACATTGTCGATAGGCCAATTGCAAGCCATTGTGAGGGCTGCTCACAGGAGAAACCGGATGGTTTCGGCACATGTCACACACTCCTTTGATCTTGAGAAGGCAATCCAGGCGGGAGTCGATGACGTAGCGCACATGATTGGTGATGAAATCCCCGCCGAAATGCTTGAACAAATGATTCGCAAGAATATGTACCTTGTCCCAACACTTGAACTCTGGAAGGAAGGAGAACGGGTCCTGGGCATCAAGTCCTGTGCATTGCCGAATCTCAGGAAATATGTCAGGGCCGGCGGAAAAGTTGCCCTGGGCACAGACTACGGTGGCCATCCGAGCTTGAGTTTTGAAATCGGAATGCCCCTGACCGAGATAGGGCTACTGCTCACAGCTGGGATGAACCCCATGGAAGTAGTCTGTGCAGGAACCCGGAACGCGGCGCATGTCTGCAATCTTGAGCGGGTACTCGGAACCATTCAGGTCGGGAAAAAAGCGGACATTTTGATGATAAAGAGCAATCCCTTGGAAGACATGGATTCCCTGAGAGGTGCGAAGTTTGTCATGCATAATGGTGCAGTTATCAGAAACTTTGAGGAAGAAGCGATAGCATGCTCAAACTGAAGAGTTTGTCTGTTCTGTGAAACTTCCTCCACCTTGGAGATGATGCACTCGTTGTTAAGGTGCTTATCTGAGATTGCCCGGAATAGCTGGCGAAAAGGAGCCATCAAACGGCAGGTTTCCGGACAGCCTCAATTGGTTGTCAGCCGGATCATCTTTAAACCAATTCAAAATGTCTTTTCGGAGTTACCCACTCTGCCAGTAAGGTGAGTTCAGAAATAATACTTTGGACTATCTGAGCGCTGAAGCCAAATTGGGGTCGTTGGAGCACACCTTGGAGCTCTGTGACCACTGCTTCTGAGATACAGAGTTACAGGTCTCCCGCAAGAGCAGCCTTGAGTATTTCTTCCAGCTTACCCCCAGAGAGTACTGCAGACACGACAATGTTTGTACACGACCCGCCTCCATAAAATCTGCCCTCAACGGCGCTTCCTTTCAATAGAGTCGCGCGCTGCTTCCCGGATAAGCTCCGATCTCGAGCGAGGCTTCTCCTCAGCGACCTTGTCGATCTGCTTAAGCAGATCGGAATCGAAGGATATAGTGACCGTGCGGTATCGTACCTGTGGAGAGCTCTCATGTGAGGTAGACACCGTCCGTAGTGCGACAAAGCCAGCCTATCTTGACAACATAAAGGAGTTCGCCCCACGCGGAAGAAGAATACCTCCACCAGGAGAGGGAGAATTTCAAAAAAAATTGCTTGACTTTGCTGAAGCAAACTATTCAACATCACCGGCGGCGTGCGAAATTTGAATTCGTGGTAAAGAACGGCGGCAGGTGCCTAGCCAAACTTGTTACCGTGGTCACGTTCCGTGCCACTACAGTAGTCAGCGTTGTCATGTTTAGCGACGTGTGACGGAGGCTGAGATGAAACCAAAGCTCTCGATTGGCGCTGTAATCCTTGTCGTAGCAGGCTGTGTAGGGTCCCCTCAGATTGTCAGGGGAGACTCGAACACCTTGGCTGTTGGGCAGTTGGATTACCAAGTGACGGAAAACCTAAGCAACTGGAAAGGTACAGCAAATGGCGATCGAATGTCGGACGTTGTGATTACATTTCGAAACGATAGTACTGGCAAGACCATTAAGGTCTCATCTCAAGCACCGAACGGCTTTTTTCTCCTGTCCAACGCTCCAGAGGGTAGCTATACTCTAGAGGGAATCGATTACAAATTAAAAATGTTCTTTGGCGGCAACCCACTCGACGAGTATTTTCGAATCGATCCCAAGTTCCGTTTCGCGCTGACGTCAAATCAACCTATTGACTTCGGCCGTCTGCTCGTCAAGAAAATAGCACCCTCTTTCGCTGGCCCGATTAGCTTTACGGGCGGTTATAATAAGGTAAAAGCTGAATATCAGAATCTATACCCTGATTCTGATTGGAACACCGTGGTATGGTTCTCGATTGGCGCCGAAGGGGTTGCAACTGCGATGGCTTCCCCGCCAGGGCAGCAGACGACGTCGCAAGCATTTCAGGCCATAGAGTTTGGGGATAAGTCTTTTGACGATATCTATCCAGTGTTTCGAACCTACTATGCCACTCACCCACTGGGCAAGATCGTTCTACATAACACGTCTAATAGTGCACTCTCGAACTTGAAGGTCACTCTTCAGATCAAGGAGTTCATGAGCGATCCAACTGACTGCAACGCTCCTTCGCAGCTTGGCCCCGGGGAATCGAGGTCCATAGATTTGTTCGGCCTATTTCTTCCATCGATCCTTGAAACTACCGAGAAGACCAAGACGCAGGCTGATATTGATGTTGCCTACACTCTGGACGGACAGACTCAGCACCAAAGCTTAGTGGCGGTCGTGCCTGTTCTTGACAGGAACGCTACGACGTGGGTCGACGACCGAAGGGCGGCAGCGTTTGTGACAACCAAAGATCCAGCCGTGCTCAGCTTTTCAAAAAATGTGAGCAGCATTGTCAAAGGCAAGGTCGCCGGCGAAATCAATCCAAATCTTCTCACCTCTATTGCCCTCTTCGAGGCTCTGCAGCTGTTCGGCCTTACTTACTCCCAGGATCCAATTCCAACCGTTACTTCCGGTAATCAGGTTGCAGACTACATCCAGTTCCCTCGACAGACGCTGGAGTACAAGGGAGGAAAATGCAGCGACTTTTCCGTGCTCTACACCGCGCTTTTGGAATCAGTAGGTGTCGAGGCTGCCTTCATTACAACTCCTGGACATATCTTCATCGCTTTTTCTACAGACTTGAGCCCCGATGAAGCGCGAAAAGACTTCTCTCGACCCGATGACTTGATTATGAGCGGCGGGAAGAGCTGGATTCCGGTAGAAGTAACCGAGACTGCGGGTTTCCTTCGCGCATGGCAGGATGGGGCGAGGGAATGGCGAGAAAACACTTCCAAACAGCAGGCAGCTTTCTATCCACTTCAAGATGCGTGGAAGCTGTATGAGCCTGTGGGGGTCCCAGGAACGGAGCTATCACTTAGCCTTCCGAAAGCAGAAAAGGTAGTAGAGCGGTATCAGGAAGATGTGAGCAAGTTCATAGACCAGCAGATCTTCTCCCAGGTTGTGGCGCTGGAAAAGGAAATCGAGAAAACTCCGGATCCGCGAAAGCCAACGAACTCTCTTGGAGTGCTGTATGCCAAGTATGGACAATATAATCGAGCGCGGCGGGAGTTTGAGAGGCTTGTGTCACAGGAAGAATACGTTCCAGCGCTCCTTAACTTGGGCAACATTTTCTATCTGAGCGACCAGAAAGAAAAAGCCCTCGAGTACTACAATCGCGCCCAAGCGAAAGAGCCTGACAACTTTAATGTTCTTTTGGCGGTTGCGAGGGTGAATCACGATCTGGAGAATTACGGACTGGCAGAGAAGTTCTTCTCTAAGTTAAAGGATAGGAATCCCGATCTCGCCGCGAAATTTGCATACCTGGATTTGAAAGGTGAAGAGGCGACGCGAGCCTCGGACCTCAGTGGGCTGAACGGGACGGTGGTCTGGGACGAATAGAGTGGTGATGTTCTCCAGAGACCCAAGCTCAGGCTGACACGGAAACGAGCAAACGGCTTGCGTAGTCAGGCCGGAGAGGAACGATTCCGTGCAGTGCCAAATGAGTTCACCTCGCTTATCGCTGGGCAGAGAGTCCTTTCGCAGGTAAGCGATTTTGCTTCATTACAGATTTCATGGGCTCGTTGATGATAACTCTTCAAGACTGACACGGACCATCTCCCCCGGCCCGCTCTCACGATCGAATGCAGCCTTGTCGTTTTCCATGCGCGTCCATCGCCCAATGTTTACGGGGGTGATACCGCAAAATCGCCGAACGCGCGCGGGCTGCAGCAAGACCTTTTTTAGGAATGGATAGAGCCGGGTCGGATTATTTTGAAGCAATGAGGACGCTTGTGTGCTAACACTTTTAGGCATACAATTTGTTTGTCTCAATCAGATCAGATTCCGGCTGGAGGGCTCGCTTGTGGGTAATGAACATGAGCCTTTGCAGAAGGTTCGAGAGAACTTTCGTATTCCTTGGTATCGGTGTCGCATCGAGCCGGCCAGACTCAAGGAATTGACGACTCGCGATGACCTGCGCGGAGCGTTCCAGACAGTGGGCCACACCGTCCTGCTTGCGATCACGGGGGCCGCAACCTGGTTGTCCTTCTCCCACGGGATCTGGGTCGCCTTTGCTGTCGCGCTTTTTGCGCACGGCACCATCTATTCCTTCCTGGCAGGCCTTGCCACGCACGAGCTTGCCCACGGCACCGTTTTCAAGGCGAAGTGGCTAAATGGCTTTTTTCTCCGCTTTATGAGCCTCATCTCCTGGTTCAATTTCTATGACTATAAGATGAGCCACACATATCACCACCTGTACACGCTCCATCCGCGTGGGGACCGCGAAGTCGTCCTGCCGTCCAATCCCTCTCTGCACCCGCTGTTCTTGCTTCAGCTCCTGACGTTGAACGTTGTCGGTACTCGTCGGGAGCCGTATTCGTTTCCCCTAGTGCAGAACATCGGAGCCACGGTGAAACTGGCTTTTTCAAGAAAGTTCAGCAAGGAATGGTTGGATGCGGTGTACGCGGATCAGCCGGAGGCTAGAAGAAAGTCGGTCCGATGGGCGCAAGTTGTTCTACTGTTCAACGCTGCAGTAGTTGCCGTTTCGATCGTGTTCGGGCTTTGGCCGCTTCTGCTTATCATCACGTTCGCTCCCTTCATCGCTAACTGGCTGAGGTATTTTGTTAGTGTTCCTATGCACACGGGATTGAAGGACAATGTCGCTGACTTCAGGCTGTGTGCTAGGACAATTACTCTTGATCCGTTCAGCGAGTTCCTTTATTGGCGGATGAACTGGCACCTGGAGCACCATATGTTCGCGGCAGTTCCTTGCTACAATCTAGCCCGGCTTCACAGGACGGTGGCCGCGGATATGCCGCAGACGAGGAGCCTCAATGGCGCCTGGAAGGAAATGCGTAGTATCTGGAAGAAACAGCAGACAGACCCGAGCTATCAGTTTGAAACTCCTCTGCCCGAGCGAACCCAGCAGAAAGGAGAAAAGAAAGACTCCCTGGAAACATCTCTCGGAGATCTCCCGCCGAAGACCCTGACGTAGGTCCTTGCTCAGGCCTGAAGGACGAATATCGCGCGCTCGTCGAGGAGCGTCCCGGTAACTCGTTACAGCGCAAGACAGCCCTGAACCTCTGGCCGACCTTTGTAGATGACAAATGGAGACGATCTACGTGGACAAGAATGCGAGGCTTTCGCCGCGATACAATTTGACCCACATAGAGAACAAAGGCACTTGTTCCATCGCTCTCTGACGCATATGGCAGTTTCCAGAGGCTGTCGAGTGCCTCCTCCTATTCCCGTCTTTTTGCTGCCCGCCCGTTGCGCCTCAAGGGGAAAAGCAGAAGACTACCGCGCTGAGCAGGAGATTCTCAGCTCGTCTAATAGGTCGTTTGTTTAGCAACTGGTGATTGAGGCGATCGATGCCAAAGGAAAAATGGCCAGACCTTTTTGTATCCGTCACCGTTCCGAAGGGTGCTAAACCGTTCCAGCGCCTTCAGAACGCCCGAGCGGCTAGCGCCGACTACGCGGGAGATCGTGCGGGTGGACAAGCACTCACGTGAAGATAGGCTTTCAAGCGCGCCTATGGGAGAGCTAATCCGACGACAGCCCTATCAGGTTGCAAGAGACACGATTCCGCGTGAAGGCCCTCAAGAGGGAGGTAGCCCTTGAGCTGGGAGTCTCGTCCCCTGGAGAATAGGTCTGCGCGCGGGGGAAGGAGCGGCTTCATTTGAGGCGTCGGAATTTTTCAGGTTGAAGTCTTCGATTTCCTTGCGCATGATATTCACCATGTTCACTAACGAGCGTGACGACTCCGTAATCATCTGAATCCGCTCGGCGTTGGTTTGCGTGAGCCCGTTGATAGACTCTATCGACCGGGACACTCCGGCGATGGACTGGCTCTGCTCGTTCATGGCCTGCGTGATGTGCTCCGCCCTTCCTTTGACGAGCTGGGCGCTTACTTCCACCACCTGGTTCGCCTGCGCCTGATCCTCTGCCCGGGCGGCGAGCTCGGAGAACGCGGCAACGATCCCGCCGATGTCCTTGATGATAGCGTTGATGCGCGACACCGCGACAGCGGTGTTCTGCATGCCGCTGCCGATCTCCTTCTCGTTGCGGCGGATCAGGTTGTTGATGCTCTTGATGCTCGCGGCCGTTGCCTCCGCCAGCTTTCCAATCTCATCCGCGACGACGGCGAAGCTGCGCCCGTGCTCGCCTGCCCGCGCTGCCTCGATGGTAGCGTTAAGTGCTAGAAGGTTGATGCGGTCCGAGACGTCATTGATGAGCTCGATGATTCCCGTGATCTCCGAGGAGCTTTCCTGGATGGTTTGCATACTCTCGTTCATGATCTTGAGGGACTCCTCGCCGGACTTCGCGTTCTCCGACACCTCGTTGATCATGCTCAGGGCATGCGAAACGGTGTGGGAGAGTGCGTCCGTTGACCCCGTGAGCTTGGCCAGCGTCTGCGTCAGATTCTCCATTCCCGAAAGCTGCTTTTCTGCGCTCTCCTTCACCCCGAGCGCCGAATCGGAGGTCCCAGCGATGGAGGCGCTGATCTCCTCTGTAGCAGCCGCCTGTTCCTGGGAGTTGTCGGTGAACTCGGCGATGCTCCGAGACAGGGATTCGGTTTTGCTCAGGAGCGTTTCAGAGCTCGACTTGAGCACGCCCCGAATGAAGAGGTTCTGAGCCAGGTTCTTCTGCGCCTCCCGTTGCGCGCGTTCATTCGCCTTCTCCGTGTCCCGCGCGAGATCCAGAAAACGTCGCAAGGTTCCGGTCATGGAGAACAGGATAAAAAGAGTGATCCCCATGATGAACCGGGAAAACTGGAGACCCGCGAAGATGTCAAATGCCGCCCGCCCGTCGGTACTATATGTACCGGCGATATCCACCGCGGCGCCGTAAACGGCCAGTAACAGACCGAGGAAAGAGGACAGCAGATAGCGCAACCGCCGCTGGCGGATCATGTCCGCTATGAAACAACTGACTGTGTAAAGGATCAACAACGCCAGGAGAGCATCCCTTGCTTCATACAGAGGTCCCCCCAGACCCCGACCGTATTCGCCCGGCCTGGTTAGCCAGTCCTCACGATGGTTGGTCACAGAAACGTACAGATCCGGCGCCAGGAAGGCGATCAGAACGAACCCGAAGGCCAAAAGAAAGCCGGCGAAAAGAACCACTCTGTTGGCTTTTCGCCAGCGAGGGCCGATGACGAGTTGACTGCCCAGCATGTAGGGAATTGCGAAAAGGAAAAGGGCGATTCCGACATGTTCTATGCGGTTGAACTGCATCGCCAGCATCGGGTTGCCAACCCAGCTTGCGACCGGCAGGACTATGGATTCGCAGAAGACAAAGACGGACCCCACGAGGGCCAGAATCAACATGGATAGGTACAGACGATCTCGCACGAAGACGTAGATGAAAAAGAAGATGATCAGACCCATAAAAAGCATGCCAAAGCAGACAAGAGGCGGCACTACCTCGGAGAGAGATGTGGCTTCCTGAAAGTGCGGCATAATTCACCAACCTTTTTGAACGCGGCGTTGTATCTCCGGCCGACACCCCGGCCTCCCTCAGTATAGTATCTCTGCGCTCGTCCGAGGAAAAAAAAGTGCGAGATCAACCGTCAGGACTGTCGGCTTCATGCCTCACGCCTGCAACAGCGCGGCATCTTTGGGTGCCGTTTCGCGAGTCTTTTTGACTGGGCGTGAAGGGCCCCGGCCGCCCGCCGCAATGGCCCCCGCGGCTATTGTTGAAAAGTGGTATTCTTTCTTTATGTGGGCCCTAGCTGTAGGGGTGGTTGCACAAGCAGACAGTAGAATGCGTTCCTCTGTCCCGATGCGATGGGACGGACAAGAGATTGCCGAACCGAAGGAGATGCTGTGAAGAATCAAGCTACTGTGCTTGTCGTGGACGATGAGCCGGAAATGTGCGAGATAGCGCGCAGAATGCTAGAACGAGAGGGATACAAAGTGCGCGTCGCGATGCATGGCCTTGATGCCCTTCGGATCTTGGACTCAGGGGAGATAATCGACTGCGTGGTCACAGACTTGGTCATGCCGAAGATGGGTGGAATCACTCTCGCGATGAAATTGCACGATACACGCCCGAGCTTACCAATAGTAGTGATAAGCGGGATAATCGATCTAAATGCGGCCTCGCTCCAAGCGCTATCACCGCTCATGAACAGCGAGACGAGTTGCCTGCTGAAGAAGCCCTTTACCTGGGACCAGCTTGTTGCTGCTGTTCAAAGGGCTTTAGCGAGGGCCGACGACACGCCAGGGACGTTTCCCCGCGCTACGCCGAGTGCTTGAACCCTGCCTGATAGTGAGCCTCCGATCGCATCGCCAGGGAGGTATGTGCAGCTGGTGACCGAATAGGGAGGCTCTTTCTATAGCAGAAGCGCTTATGGAGGGCTTCAATCAAGGTAGGACTGCTGCTTGGCGGAGGTGGCTAAGCTAAGTGATGGGAAATGACACTGATGCTTAGCGCCTTGACAACGACCCGGATCAAGGGAAGACCCTTTCCAACTTAATGAAGCGGCCTTGGCAAATGATGGCACTATCATGGGTGACCATCGGGCGGGCCCGGACTAGCCCAGGCTGTCGGGTCAGTCTG
>Ga0326727_10024938_pt1 | contig 11261 bp, 5 predicted proteins | sample MB2enrmetagenome_FD_207643 | JGI IMG/M metagenome (GOLD analysis project Ga0326727, IMG submission 207643) | Lab enriched peat soil microbial communities from McLean, Ithaca, NY, United States - MB29MY | ecosystem: Environmental > Terrestrial > Soil > Wetlands > Peat | place: USA: New York... | reverse complement strand
CGAAGAAGGACCTGACCGGAATCATCACGGCCGGTGACGGCAACAACTACCAGCCGTTCGTAGTGACAACGGGCGGGCAGGATTTCGTGATCCTGACGACAGGCAACACCCTTGATCCGAGAATCATCGTTCTGGACTCCAACCTGAATCTGATCCAGGCATTCACCTCCAGCCAACTCTCAGCGTTTGGAGTGGGAAGCTACGCAGGAAACTGGGTGCTCAGCGATGATGCCGGCCTACCCGTCATAGGCGATTTTCGCTTCACCTCCTTGGTTGCTCCTCCAACGTTTATTAACGACACTTTATCAAATCCATCCTTCTCCTCACCGGCAGGGGCGGACGACTATATCAATTTCCAGATCAGCAGCTCAACGTTTCAATACACCCGTGTGTCCAGCCACTGGACAGTCTCCACGAACCCCCCAACGATCCTTGTTGGCGGTCCTTCCGGGCTGAACGGCGTCCAGGCAGTTTTCGACGTTTCTGACAACACATCGGCAGGCCAGGTCGTCGTCGTTGTCAACGCCGGCCCAACGGTATATCTTGTTTCGGTTCCGCTATCAGCTTTCCAGCTCAATTCGGTTGGAACCCTTTTCAGCTACCCCTCCACGGCCATGTCCAACCTGGAATCGACCAGCATCGGCTTCTCGGGGAATTGCCTGGTTGCCTACAGCTATGACACGCAGACCATCAACCGCTATGACCTTTCGTTCAATCTCATCGACACCAGGACTTTTACTCATCCCTCCAATCAGCAACTTCAGTTTTCCTACAAATCGATCGGCGGGTTTTTCGTAACGTTTAATCCCTCCACACTCCAGCTTGTCAAATACGCAACGTGGTGGTAGTCGATGAGAATCAAAAGATGGTTCCTGCTTTCGGTCCTGCTGGCCGCTGCGCCATTCCTGGATGCCCAGGATCAGGCGCCTCAGGTTCCGAGGAAGTTGCTCCTCCACGTCGAGCAGGCGGGCGGGACGGGGTATTCGCAGAACGAACTGCTCATGATCTCGCGCTCAATCATGCTGAGCCTGCAAAACGCGGTCGGCAACATCATCGTCATCGAATCTCCCGACGGGCAACTTCCAGCTTCCGGAAGTCGGATCAACGAGCTGGCTCAGGCCGCAAAGGCCGATTGCTGGCTTTGGATCGGGCTCTCGAACAGAGGAAAAGGCACCAGCGTTCGGGTTCGGTCTTTCGACATTTCCACGAGCGAGCAGACCTTTGACCAAGCCCTGGGGAGGGACGCGCGGATCTCCGTCCTGGACTTGCCTTATGAGAAGTGGCGCGATATTGCCTCTCTCATTTCCCAGAGGTATGCACCGGGGGCGGGAATGCATTCCGCGCAGCTCGCCCCTCCTGACGCGCAAGCGCAAAGCGCGCCTAGTGGCGCCGCCGTGCTCACCATTCATGCGCTTCCCGGCACAGTCATCTCGGAGGACGGCATCGGCGCTTCGGCGACAACAGGCACTGATGGGACAGCGCAGCTGAGACTCCCTGCCCCGGCGGAGTATTCGCTTCGCGCCACCCTCACCAACTACCACGAGGCGAAAGAAGACCTTTTTCTCTCCTCCGATCGGACGATCGACATCGTCCAGCACCTTATCTCCCGGTGGGCGCTGGATTTTTCGATGCAGGACATCGAGAGTCCAGGCATCGATCTGAGCCGGTTCATCGTTCCCAACTTCCTTTTCGTAAAGCTCGGGTTCACCACCCGGCTGATCGGTCTGGCCCTGACCAACGATGCAGTCTTTTTGAACGAGCCGTTGACGACCTTCGCGCTTCAGGGCGGTATCTACTTCAGGCCTGAGGACGTACTTTTCCGTTTCTACGGTGCGTTGGGCGGTTTCCTCAGAGTGCGTAACCCCGTCCAGGCGGCGTATCTTGATCCGCTCGCGCCGGCTGGGGTCCAGATTTCCCTGGGGGCCGAGATCGGCGCAGCTCGGCATGGAGGCTTCTTTTTCGAGTGGGAGCCCACGTTCTACTTCGCCCTTGAGCCGGACTTCCAGAACTCCTTCGGCAACAATGGGACGGCTGGGTGGTTTTTCCCTTCCTGGGGCGCACTCGATATTCTCACCGTGAGGATCGGCTATCGCTTGCTGATCTGAGACAGAGACCCCGACGGGCTTACGAGCTTTTCACAGGCCACTTTTCCCTACGGCCAAGCTCTATTGCATTTGAGGCAGCGCTTGCAGGTTCTTAAGAAAGCTCTTCAGGAGCGGGTCCTTGTCCGCGGCTTTCAGCCGCTCATCCAGCACGCTCCTGCGCTGTTCAGGGGTGGTTTGTTTCGCCAAATCGATGACGACGTCGATGGCCTGTTCCAGAGCGGTCTGGCGGCCCTCGCTCCTGCCCTGCGTCATACTGTCGGAGATGAAGCGGTCGTCATATCGGTGAATGCGGTCCAGGATTCCCTTGAAAACTCCGTCAAGGGAACCCAGGAAGTTATCGCGCAACCCGATGGTCTTGAGAAGCCCTTTTTGCTCACCCTGGCTTTTGATGATCGCATCTTCCTGCGATGAATAGCTACCGTAGGCCGCAACCAGATTGTCGAGCTGGCTGAGCTGGCTCCCGCTGCGCTGCTGCGCGGTAGCCGTCTGCTGTGCGACGGCCGGCTGGCTCGCGGCGGCCTCCGCGGCCGCCTTGTCAGCCGCCGCTTTCAGCTTCTGGTTCTCCGCGTCCAGGGCATCTATCTTCCTCTGGAGAGAGGCGCTGCTTTCCTCTGCGCGGGAAAGCCTCACCGATATGTCGCCGGATGCCTGCTGCGCCGCGGAAAGATCAGCCACCTGCTTCTCGAGGGTTGCGATCTGGGCGTTGAGCTGCTTTTGCGTTGCAGCCAGACGGCCGTCCGCCTGGTCGCTGAGCACCGAGGAGGCGTTCGTGATTCCCTTTGAGGCTGGGTTCGCCTGCGGGCTCTGTGGATAGCGCTGGAGGACCATAAGGTAGCTGGACATGGCGTCCGCCGGTTTACCCTTCGCCAGAGCGGCATCCCCTTGGGCCAGCAGAGGGGCTGCCATCTTAGCCTGGTCGGCCTGGTCCCGATTCTTCCCCTGCTCGAAGCCCGCGGTAAGAATGTTGGAGAGCGTTTTGTCAAGCCGCGCAGAGGTTTCGGGCAGGTAGCCGAGCGCGTCCTTGTAGGCAGCCAGCATCTCAGCATAGCGGCCGGCTTCGAAGGCCGCCTCCGCCCGAGTGAAGCCGCCCTGAAGCGCTTGCTGGCGCGCGTTTTCCGCCTCCCGCGTTCTTGCCGTAAAATAGTCGTAGCTTCGCTGGATTTCTGGAATCACCGCCAGCGCTTTGGCGTACAGCCTCTGCGCCTCCGCTACGTTTCCCACCTGCGCCTGGGCGTCCGCTTGGGTGACCGCAGCCCGCACGTCGGAAATCTGGCCGGAAGCTGCAATCAGCGAAGAGGTATCCACGCTTGCTGGGGAAAGCTGTCCCTGCACGTAGTTTGTGAGGGAATCAACGACAAACAGGTCGACGTCCCTGCGCTGCTGCACGGAAGGAAGCGTCGCCACACTCGCGCTGTTCACATAATCCCGGATGGCCTGCAGACTGGTGATCGCCTTCGAAAAGTCCTTTGCCGAAATGTCTGCTTTGACCACAGAGTACAGCCCGACGAGCTGGCCTGCGACCAGGTCCTCCTGCTGCTTCTGGGACTGCAGGGCCGCAAGGGCCTGCTGCGAGCTTGCCTGCGCGGTTGCGGCTTCTTTTGTTTTTTGCTCCAGCTGCTCTTGAAGGTCCGCTTCGCGCTTTTTCGAGTCATCCACGACCTGTTGTCGTTCTGCGTTAGCCTTGGTGAGGTTCGCATTGAACTCGGCTTGAGCATTTCTCAGCGTCTCATCCGATTTCTGCCTGTCTGCTTCCGCTTGCGCGCGGAAGGCGGCGAGCTGCCTCTGGGAATCCGCATTCTTCTGCGCTTCCATGGCGGAAAGGCGACTGGCGATGTCCTTCTCGGATAGCCCTTGCTTTTGCAGGCGTGTCTTTTCAGCGTCAAGCTCCGCGGTCATCGACGCTTTGAGCTCATCCTCCCTCTGGCGCACTTTCGCATCCATATTCGCCTGTAGGTCCTGGCGCTGTTTGTCGATTTCCTGGAGCCGGTCTTGGATCTGGTTTATCTGCTGGTTTTTCTCCAGCAACTTCGCGTCTGACTCTTTCTTGAAAGTCTCGATGAGCTTGCCTTCCGCGGTGATCACCCCGGTCTGGCTCTGAGCCAGCTGTGTTTCTCCGCGCTGGAAGAAGAAATACAGCCCTGCCAGGCCTCCTACCAGTGCGATGAGCGCCACTAGGTTCACAAGAACTGGGAACAGGACTCCTCTCTTGGCAGCCCGGACAGCGAACTCCTCGGGGCTCACCGCAATCTTATTCTTTGTGGCGACCTTCTCGATCTCCTGGAGAATGTCCTTCTGATCTTCTAGGGAAATCCCGGAGTCTGCATCAAAGGCAAACTCGTCGCGTCCGTCGGCAGGGAACCCGAGGGAGGTCCTGAGTGTGCGGGCCTTTTTGAGCAAGCCAATCATGGAGCTTTTCATTTCGATGTCATCTCGATCACCCCGTTCCAGCTAGACGGCGGGGGGCTTTTCACGTAACCCTGCGAGCGCTCAATGAGAACCCCGGCAGGGTCATCCGTCGGGAGAATACGATGCACATCTCGGAAAAGGGAAAGGGCACGGGAAAAGTTCCTCTTATAGTATTCATCCATCGCCGTGTTATGCAGGTCCCAGGCTTCCTTTTCAGCCGGGGAGAGGGCCTTCTTGGCGGTATAGATCTTTACTCCCGTGGTTTTGCCTTTCACGGCAACCCTATCCAGAAGGCGCCACGGCATCACGCCCTTCACTTTCGAATGGAGGCTTTCTGCGAAGATGAGCGGCTGATGATAGACCTTTGTGAGACCTTCCAGCCGCGAGGCAAGATTCACGGTATCCCCGATCACCGTGTAATCCATCTTTTTCTCGGTCCCCATGTTTCCCACGGTAACGGCGCCGTAATTTATCCCGATGCCGATGCGAAACGGAGGTTTGCCCAGCTTCTCCTGACGGACGTTCCAATCATCGAGGGCATCGATCATATCCATACCGGCCAGCACCGACTGGAGGCCATCATCGTCATGACGGAGCGGAGCGCCGAAAATCGCCATGATGGCGTCTCCGATGTATTTGTCCACCATCCCTTGACGGCCCATGATTATGTCCACCATCACAGAGAAATAGCTATTGAGAATGCTGACAAGGTCATCCGGGTTCATCTTCTCTGAGATCGACGTGAAACTCCTGATGTCGCAGAACATCACGGCGACCACTCGGTTATCCCCGATGAGCATCTTATCCGGGTTCTTGGATAACTCGTTAATGACGTCGTTAGGAACATACTTCTGGAAGATGTTCTTAATCTTTTGCTCTTCTTTTTGGGCCAGCACTGCCTTGAAGGCGAACTGCTTTATCTGGCGGTAGGCTTTGTCCAGCTCTCCTACCATGATGTTAAATGTCTGCGCCAGCTGTCCAATCTCGTCGTGGTACTCCACCACGACCCGCTGGGAAAGGTCGTTCGTCGAAATGATGGACTTCATTGTCGAGGCCACTCGGGTGAGGGGCCGGGTGAGGTAGCCGGCAAAGATAAGCACCAGGAGGACCCCTACGCCAATGGCTCCCAGGAGAATAATTCCCGTCTGGACGGTGATCTGGTTGACAAGGCTGTAAAAAGCAGCTCGGTCCTCCGTGGTCAGGATGTACCATTGGAATGGATCGAACCAGAATCCGTTGGCAACCCTTTCCTTCCCTCCGATGCTGATCGCGGGGATAAGGTCGGCGGTTTTGGCTTGGGCAAGCCGAGCAAGTGAGGCTTTTTCCGCGGCGGAGAGGCTGACGGTGTCCGTGCTCATGGCGATCGCGCCATCCTGTCCCACGGCTACAATAAGCTCGGTGGGACTCCCGATGATGCTGTTCGCGTAGCCCTCCACCGCAGCTTTTGCGGCGCTGACCATCTCCGCTTCCCCCGTGAGGTTGTTCTGCACGAGCAGCGACCACTGGCTTTCCGCCTGTTTGCGAAGCTCCGCCGCCTTGAATCCCAGGAAGTCTTTCGCGATTCGAGTAATGCCGTTGCGCGTAGAAAAAAAAGAGGAGCCACCCGTCAGACCAAGCGTGGCAACGATTAAAGGGAGAACGATCAGAAAAATTTTCCAGCGGATGCTCATGCGATAGTACCTAGAGTGTCGGTTCGGGCGCTCATTGACCTTACCACGGGCCGCGGATACCCTCAACCCGTGAAAACCCTGTCAGCCTGGGAAACTCCGTGGATGGAGGAGCCGCGGTGGCGGAGCTGACCGCAGAGGCCGCATACACCGTCCAGCTTTTCGACACTGACACGCACGGCGTCCTTTCCCCGCGCGGACTGTGGGACTTTCTCCAGGAGTCAGCCGGCTACCACACACAGCTGCTTGGCGTGGCTCCCGAGGACCTTCGGCTGCAGGGCCTTGCGTGGATCCTCTCGCGCCTGCGCATGCGCGTGCACAGATACCCCTCCCTGGGAGAGAAAGTCACAGTCCGCACCTGGCCTACCGGGGTAGACAAGCTCTTTGCTCTTCGCGATTTCATTGTGAATGACGCCCAAGGGGCGCAGATCGCATGCGCGACCAGCGCATGGCTCGCCCTCAAGCTTGAAACTCTCAGGCCCATGCGCATCCAGTCCGTCTTCAACCCGCCCGGGATGGAGACTCTGCCCCGCGCGATGGAGGAAGACATTGAGAAGCTGCCGGCGCCTTCGATGACAGAGAAGGAATGGTCGGCCGCCGTGCGCTTCACCGACCTGGATGCAAACGGGCATGTGGGCAACAGCCGTTACGTGGAGTGGGTGATCGAAAGCGCGAGGCGCGATCTGTTAGAAGAAAGCATGGTTTCCGAGCTGGGGATCGACTTCCTCTTCGAGATTCCCTACGGCGGGGAGGTAGTGGTACGAGCGGGCCCCGAGGGGGGAGACCCCGCGAGACTCTCACACTCCGTCGTGCGGACTTCGGACGGAGTCGAGGCCGCACGAGCCCGGACCGCATGGAGGCCGCGATGCAAAGACTGATCGTCCTGCTCGTTCTTGCCGTCGGCGCCACGCTGGACGTGGCGGCAGTGGACCGCATTCGAATTGATGCGCCGGTCGTCGACCCGCGGACCCCAGAGGCCCTTACGCAAGTCGCCGACCTTCTGGACGCCATGGCAGGAGTCGCCAACAGGCTGTACGCCCAGCGCATCGAATGCGCCCGTGCGGAAGTCGGCGGAAACTTCGATTACTCACTTTCGCTGATTGCAAGCCTTGGCGGCAACAACCCGAGTATGGTCATTCGGATCAAGCGCCTTTCCGATGGGACCGAATCTGCGGCGTACCCCTGGCTCGGACAGCCGACCCCAGAGTTGCCGTCACTTTTCGCGCATGCCGTCTTTATGCTCTTGGGCTCTCTTGCCGGCAACACCCAGCAAGCCTTATCCCAGCCGCCGCAGCCCGTCGATGAGCTGCCGGCCGCTCTCATCTCGCAGTGGGCGTACCCTTGGTCGGTGGCCACTTTGCCCACTGGTACAATTGTCGCGGCGCTGGGCACCAGCTGCGTCGAGCTTGATCCGGCCCTTCGCGTGATCGCCGAACCGGGCAAAAGTCTCGGTGAAAACGGCGTGGCAAACTACGCCCTTGGGGTGTCCGTAACTCCCGGGGGCACCATCCTTCTGAAGCCAGCGCAGGGAAGCAGCTTGTATCGGATCGAAGCAGATTCCTCTGAGCCGCGAAAGATGCAGACGGGGGTCGAGCTGGCCACCGCGCCGTTTGCCGCGCTTCCTGACGGCGGAGTGCTCGTGGTGGACTCGGCGGCACGCAAAGCAGTGAAGATCATGGGAAAGCAGCGCGCGGATTTCCCCCTTTTCGCGAGCCCTACCGAGTACATCAGCTTCGTCGGAGTGAGTCCTGATTCCACTATCTGGGTGTATGACTACATCCTCAGGGCTTTCCGTATTTACAGCACGGAAGGCAGGCTCGTCGACTACGTTCTGCCTCTGGTGAACCCGGCAAAGCCGCTAGCGCCCCTGGCAATGACGATTTCCCCTGAGGGGAGCTTCATTGTGCTTTCCAACGGGCAGTTGCTGAAGTTTGCCCGAGACGGCAGTCTCATTTGGAAGCTGGACTCTCTTTCCGGTCTGGAGGTTGAGAAACTGCCGGCCAGCGGATCGGTGGCCGCCGACTGGAACCGGGGCCTGATCTACCTCGCTGACACAACCGGGCGCCGAATCATCAGGCTCCTGGACACCAGCTACTGCGCGGAGAAAGGTATCCACAATCCGACTGAGGAGAAGCTGCTCGCGCTCCGGCTGGGCCCGGGAGCGGATGAGCCGTCTCAGCTTTCGCAGACCGCGAGCCTGTACGAAGCCAATGGTGCTTCCCTTATGGCCCGAGCGGCTTGGCAGAAAGTCCTGGATGCGGACCCGGACAACCCGAACGCAAAAGCCCGGTTCCGCGCCCTGGAAGTAGTTGAGCTGAAACGGACGGCCGCGGAGTTAGACAAGAAAACCCGTGAGACGCTGAGCGAGTTGGGACCGGAGTCTGCCAGGCTGACCTACACGCAGGCGCTCCAGACGTACGAGCAGATCCTGAGCAGAAACAGGGATGACCAGGAAGCCCGCTCGGCAATGGAGGAGCTGAAAAAACTTTTCGAGTCGGGTGCACCAGCCCCCGAACCGCAGGCTCCCCTCGTTGTTCAGGACCAGCAGATTCCAAGCCTTTTCCCTGCTCTCATGCAGTACTATCTTACGCATCCCGCCGCCACAATCGCGCTCTCGAACACATCTTCGGCAGCAGTCCAGAACATCCGCGTGAGCGCATTCATCCCCAGGTTCATGGATTTCCCCTCGGAGGCAAAGCCCATTGCCCAGCTTGCCCCGGGCGCGCAGGCCTCCTTCGACATCCTGCTGAGGTTCCAGCCTTCAATCCTGGATCAGGAGGAAGACACGGTAGTCCAGATGAAAGTGAACGTGGTCTGGACGGTGGACGGCGCAGACCAGACCATCAGCAAGGTCATGAACGCGACGGTGAACCGCAATACGGCGCTGACCTGGGATGACACGCGCAAAATCGCCGCCTACATAACTCCGAACGAGGACACGATAAGCGGGTTCGCACGCCGCGTCCTGGACATTGGAGACTCGGCGCGCGGGCTTCAGATATCGCGCAAGATTTTCCAGGCCATGCACATCTGCGACGCCCTTGGCGCGTACGGAATCAGTTATGTCCCCAACCCCGAGACACCCATCTCAAAGGTCCTGGGCAATTCCCAGGTGATCGACACGGTGCACTTCCCCCGCATGACGCTGGCCAACAGGGGAGGTGACTGCAGCGATACCACGGCCCTTCTTGCGTCCCTGCTGGAATCGGTGGGCATACGCACGGCGGTGCTCACGACACCCGGCCACATCTTCCTCGCCTTCGACACGGGCGAGCCGGCGGAGAACGCCCCGCTCTTCTCGACGCAGTCACTCGATGTGATCCTCCATGGGACGGTATGGATTCCCGTGGAAACCACAGTTCTGAAGCAAGGATTCATGGCGGCGTGGACCGCGGCTTCCGAGCTTGTCAGGAAGTACCGCGCAAACGGTCCGTTCGAGTTCCTGCCTCTGGCCGAGATGAGAGATTCCTGGCCCGCGCTTCCCCTGCCCCGCAGCGCACTCACTATCGTGGATCCGTCCCCGCAAGCAGTATCAAAGGTCTATTCTGCTTCCTTGACGGGTTTCACAGCAGCCCTCTACTCCTCCCGCATCGCCCAGCTTGCCTCCCAGCTTGGCAACCTCACCGGAAGGCAAGCAAGTCTCCTTCGCATCCGTATTGGAATCCTCCACGGCATGTTCGGCGACATGACGGATGCAGAGGCTTCTTTCCAGGCAGTAATTGCCGCCGACCCATCGCTTGTATCCCCCTATGTCGACATCGCCAATATCCGGATCCTCGCCGGCGACAAAGACGCCGCGCTCGCCATGGTCAACAAGGGCCTCGCCATCAATCAGGCATCGCCTCTTCTCAACTTGCTGGCCGCGCAGATCTACTCCACCCGAGGGGATGGAGTCCAGGCTGCCGAGCACATGGCCCGGGTCAAGAGCGCAGCCCCCGAGCTTGCTGCCCGCTACGCAGACATTGTTGGAGGGGCCGGAACAGAGGGAAAAAGGGCGAGCGCACAAGGGGAGAGCCCTGCTGTGATCTGGGGAAACGAAAAGTAGCCTCCCCTGAGCGCGAGTCGTTACCTTTCGGACATGGCCGAAAGCGTACGCAATCCGGGACCCTGGGTCCTTTTTTCAACGATCTTCGCATCCAGCATGGCGTTCATCGACGGCACGGCTCTCAACGTGGCCCTGCCGGCGATACAGAGCGGGCTTCACGCCAGCGGCGTGCAGCTTCTGTGGGTGGTTAATGCATATCTGCTGATGCTCGCCGCGCTCATCCCCGTGGGCGGGTCGCTGGGGGACCTGTTCGGACGCAAGAAGGTTTTCTCTCTCGGCATCGGCCTATTCATGCTGGCCTCCCTCATCTGCGGTCTTTCCCCAAGCGCGGATTTCCTCATTTGGGCCAGGGCTGTGCAGGGGATCGGAAGCGCGCTGATGGTCCCCGGAAGTCTTGCGATCATCAGCTCGTTCTTCGGCCCCGCGGAGAAAGGCCGGGCCATCGGGACCTGGTCCGCCGCCACGACCATCGTGACCGTGATCGGACCAATCCTCGGCGGCGTGCTCTCCGGCGCCGGACTCTGGAGGGCAGTATTCCTGATCAATATCCCGTTGGGAGTTGCCGCGCTCATCCCTCTTTCCCTGAAGGTTCCGGAAAGCCGAAACGAAAAGGCGCAAGGCAGGATTGACGCTCCAGGCGCTGGGCTCCTCATTATTTCCCTTGCAGGCCTCACCTACGGTTTTGTCTCGGCTCCGGACGACGGGTTTGGTGATCCGCGTATCATCGCAGCGCTTTTCCTGGGGGTTGCGGCGCTCGCGGGCTTCATCTTTGTGGAGGCCAGAAGCAGTCACCCGATGATTCCGCTTTCGCTTTTTTCCTCCAGGACGTTCAGCGGGACTAATCTGCTCACCTTAGCCCTGTATGGCGCTCTGAGTGTAGGGATGTTCTTCCTGTCGCTGAACCTCGTGCAAGCGCAGGGCTACAGCATGGCCCTGGCGGGCTTCGCCTTCACCCCATTCGCGCTCGTTCTGACCGCCCTGTCCCGCTGGGCAGGCGGACTGGTGGACAGGTCAGGCCCGCGTCTTCCCCTCGTTATT
>Ga0326727_10024937_pt1 | contig 11261 bp, 16 predicted proteins | sample MB2enrmetagenome_FD_207643 | JGI IMG/M metagenome (GOLD analysis project Ga0326727, IMG submission 207643) | Lab enriched peat soil microbial communities from McLean, Ithaca, NY, United States - MB29MY | ecosystem: Environmental > Terrestrial > Soil > Wetlands > Peat | place: USA: New York... | reverse complement strand
GCCGAGAGGATTGATTAGGTAAAGGAGGGACGGAAAGAGAAAGGAAAGCACAACGGAATAGATCAGCTCGTCACCCCTCGGAACCCCCTCGCCGCTTCTTCAGCCCAGTTTTTCAACAGAATCTGGTGATTATGAGGTGAGAGATTCGGTCTCTAAGTCCAGTCGCAAAACCAGGTGGTTACGGCGAACTGAGGAGGGTTTTGGGCAAACCGTGAGAGGTCATCGATGCAAGTCTCTGGACTCCAGGATCAAGGTTCCGATGCATCTGACTCACTCGTCTTCGGCATCGGTTCCGTTACTCTGCCCGCGCAGCCCCTGCTTGCCGTCCAATTGCGGACCCTCCCACCAGAATCCCCCTCACAATGCAAGCGCGTTGAGGTGGACGACGCGGTCACGAGCTGCCAGGGCGGCGCCCGTCAGGCCGACATTGGAAAGACGGATGTCCTCCCCCTCTCCAACAGCCGGGTACTGCTTCGCTTCACTTCCCACTAGATTCTTGAGGAATGCCTCCACATCATTCGGTCCCACAGGCGGCTTCTCCTCTTCTTCACCGACCATGCCCGCCCGGTCGAGCGCGTCGAGCCCATAACTGCGCATGAGCTTCGGCCAGAGCTTTCTCAGCGTGTCGGGGCTGTCAAAGAGCTCCAACCCGCTCACCTTGCCTCCGATCGCGAATACGGCCCGACCTGCCCTTCTTCGGGGGCGAAGGATTTCACGTATTCATCAAGATGTGTTGATTGCTGTTCGAAGATAGCACTAGCTCAGAGCCGCGAGGCTAACGGTATCAGCGCTTCCCGGCGAGTTGAGGAAAAGGTGGGCCGGCCTCCCTGGGTTCTGCTCGCCCCAATGCGCTCGTCAGGAGAGGGCACCTTCAAACCCTGCCGCTAAAAGGTGGCTTCGCCTACCCCAACGGTCACAACTAAGCCGCGTGCTTGACGGAATACCTCTGGATTTCAGGAGATTCGGGGTTCAACCTTCCGCGGGAAATGACGATAAAGCAAGCGAGAGGGTAATGCCCTATGTCGAACAAAAAACCGGAGCGGTCGCAGACTAACGATGACTCATTTCGCCCGCAGCGAGTGCTGCAGTGGGCAATGTGCCACCCGGGAGTCCTGTTGCTGGGTTCTCTCGCCGTGGGAACCGTGCTGGCTTGCAGGCGGAATACCGATCAACATGCTGTCACCCATTCACGGGTGGAAACCGAAGCGGATATTATCGATGGTGATGAACCTTTGTTCATCTGAGTCGAAACTCGCCTAACCAAGCTTGTGTGATGGAAGCTTAGTCCAGATTCTCGCGACCAGGAGTCGCCAAAGGTTCAATCGATACAACCAAACCCCGATACACGTGCCCAAAGTATTGGTGATGAGATCTGTAGTGCCGGAATAACGCGTTGGAAGGAATGCCTGAAGAGACTCGATCGTGAAGCTGACTGTGAACCCGAGCAGAATTGTGACCAATTCCGGCGTTTTGATTTGTCTTGCCAGCGAAAAGTAGGCGCAGACAAGAAACCCGAAAGGAACAAAACCCGCAATGTTGGTCAGCACGTCTTCCCAATACCCCCAATTTGGACGGAATTCCTGCCAGAACGGGACCAGAAAGGCCTGGTCCAAAACCAGATAACGATCCGGAATATACAAGTCCGTTCCCGAGGGCACTTGGTTATGAACGACGCGACCCTCGCGTTCATCGAACAAATAAAGGGCTACGGCACTTTCATTATCAGAAATGTCAGGTCGCCCTTTTTCAATCCATGTCTGATAGTGGTGTAGGACCTGCACTGGAGATAGCTCTTGGTCATAAAAGGCAAGCCCCCGCAAAAGACCTGACCAGCTATCATCTTTTTTGGGTAGGGTGCCGATTACGAGTTTTCCGTCAAAATCCTGGCTGGAGAGCGGAAACTCGGGGGTTGATCCGACCAGCGCGCCATCAATATAGACTGACATCCGCTCCCCCTTTGACGTAACCGTGACGAATAACGGCTTTCCCCGACGGAAAATGCCCCCAAAATAAAGTTTGGTGATTACGGTTCTGTAGCGCCCCTTGCGAAGCTCACTTGCCAAGAGGAGGTCAGCAATAGATTGCTGCAGCGAGAACTGCCGAGGGTTCTCCGGAGCATAGAAGGCGAAGAGAGTGCCCCCGCCGGCAGTACGATCAGGCTCTAACCAAATCTCCAAGCTGCATGGGGCGTCCGCTGGCACATTCGCGGCCTTGAATCTTCCGGAGCTGACTATCGTCCCATGACGACCAAAATGCAGGCCCTTCCCGTCCGCGGACCACGCCACCTTGTTCCTGGGAGAGTGAAAGGGCCAGAGCCCGGCTACCAACATGCCCGCTACGACCAGTCCACTAGCCACACCGAGGAGCTTAGGGCTTAGCACTTCCCTGTTAATCTGGCCATTCTTCATTTGAATTTACGAGGTAGTAGGCGACCCGCCAAGCCTGGCGCCGACTTGTTTCATTCGAATTTCCGGGTTCGCCAGCAAAGTCTCTTGCTCACAGGAAAACGCAATATATACTCTACCATATCGTGAAGGCTCTGCCTTCTGAACTTCCCCTGGCAGGCAGGGCTTTGCGATGAGGCGCAGTTACGGTCCTTGCGCCGTGCGTCCGCTTCCGCCAGCCAGTAACGCTTTGCGCGGGTTGCCACCTGCATGAACACGGGCAGCTTTTCTATGTGGTGCCAGCGGCACGAGTTTGCAGGAAGCTAAGACCACACACCAAGTGTGATTCCCCGCAGCAATCTCGAAACCGGCCATGGAGGAGCGTCGGCGGGGGCGAGTTGGATCAGATCTTCAGTGGGAAGATAGCGCGATTAGCACTGAATGATTGGTGTGCTACGAGAACCATCTCTTCCGGTTCCAAGCTGTGGACCGTGCAGCACGTGCCAGTTTAAGGGCGAGGATTGGTCCAGAAAGGACCAGGGAGAAGCATCGCCCTCAAGCATGGGGGTCCCGCCTTACTTTATTAAGAGCTCTCGACGTCGGCGAAGCCCCTGCGCGCCAGAATTAAGGCCGCCGGGAGATAGTAGAGTCACGTTCAGATCGTACAGAACGTCGGGCGCAAATGCGCGTTTCCCGCCAATCGGGCATGGCATCAGGCTCTTTCCGCATCCTTTCTTTCTGGCTTCGCACTCAGGATCACCTTTGGGCTGCGTAGGGACCATTCCAACCTGAACCACAAGGAAACCCTAACGCTGGAAGGAACAACCCCAGAGTCTCAAAGGGAGAGCTTCTAACAAAAGAAGCACGGGAACAAATCCAAGAGGATTTGGGATTCTTTTCGGGCGATCTTTTTCGATGTTTTTTAGCTCTTGATTTGTATTGACATCGTGTATTTCAAGAATTACCATGAGTTCCCTTGTAACGGCCTCATTTCATACCGGGAGGAGACGTCTCGTGGAAAAACAAATCGTCACTGTGAGCTATTGGCTGGGCATCCTCAGCTCTCTGATCGCTTTGGGACTGCGGACATTGAACGCATTTGGAATACTGACCCCCACCGTGGTCCAGCAGGGAAGAACGATTTGGTGCCAAAGTTTCTATAAAGGGGCACTTCTGTTTTTCTTGATCGCCATTGCCACGGCGAGCTACACGTTCGTGCGCTCCGAAAAGACTTTATAACAACCTCCTTTCGGAGCTTTTGCGCGATCGAGCGCCTCCCCTCTTGCACCTCAGCTACGAACCGTAGCTTGTAGCCGAATCCAATTCCAGAGTGCCAGGGGATAATCTTGTCCGGACCCGTCCTCGTGGAGTGTGTCGAAGTTGTGGTCAGGGGCCTGCAACCGGCACTGGCCCTGGTGGTTGTTAGCGCTCTTATCCCCTGCTCGACCAAGATTCTTTACGCATGTGCGGTATAGGCGCAGCTCGATGCCGTCTTATTGAGAAAGAGGGGGAAGACATTTGGGCAAACGTGCTTGACTCTTGTTGGTGGTACTAAATCACATTCAGGCAAGGTTGCGGGGGGCGGGGAATAAACACGGCGTAACAGCCTTTGGTAATCCGAAAAGCAGACTCCGCTGGTGAAAGTCGGAATCCTTGGACACGATGACGAAGTCGTGATCGCGGGCATAATCCCAAACCACGTCGTCACCTGCCTCTCGCAGACCGATGAGCCTTACGTGAGACGAGCCGGGGTACAGGGACTCCAGGGCCCGTAATAATCGCGGAGATAGATTCTGGTCCAGGAGTAGCTTCACGAAGGAATCGTAACCAGTTTACGCTCGCGGTCGGCGGCAAAGGCCAGACAAGCTCCGATGTCTTCCGAGGTAAGGTCCGGGAAATCCGCCAGAATCTCTGCTTCGGTCATGCCGGAAGCCAGATAGTCAAGGACTTCGTAAACAGTAATGCGCATGCCGCGGACACAGGGTTTGCCTCCACGCTTGCCAGGCTCGATCGTGATGTATTTCCGGTAGTCCATATGCCCACATTAGACCGCGGGCCAATGAATGTCAAGCCGGCCAAGGCCGGCCACAGGAACTTCGCACAGCAGAGGTCGAGATGGCTGAACTGCCAATACAAGCGTCGTTTTCTGGTTTGGCAGGAGAATGGCAGGGTGCTGGGAGGGTGGAGAGAGGCGTGTCGAATAGCAGGATTTGGAAAATCCAGCTTGCGGGGTGAGAGAAGGGTGAGCACCCCAGGGGCGAAGGTGTCAGCAATCGGTGAAGACTCAGCAGGGGTGGTAACGCGGTCCGGTTGGGGCTCGAATGGAGGGGGGTGCGTTGGCGATGCAGGAGCGCAATTGGGCGGCGACGGCGACGGCCGTGAGGTGGTGGAGTCGAGCCAGTTTGGAACGGCGCAGGACGAACGAGGAGCACACCGCAAAGGCGATCAGGAGGATCAGGGTGACCACTGCCAAGCCGCGGTTGGGAACGGGTTGTTGCTCTCCGGAAGCATTGCGGTGTTGGGGACGGTGGCGGCAGGCGTGGAGGAAACCGTGCTTCAAGGCCCAGTGTCGGGTGAGATCCATCCAGCCGTTGTTCTCGTTTTTCCAGCGGTCGTGCCCCAAGCGGCGGACGACGGGCGCGGCGAAGGTCGAACCCAAGGTGGTTATCCAAACCCATTCGTGGGAAGTCGTCTCCGTCTGCTTCTGATGGCCGCAGTAATGAGCTTCAGTCACTTCCTCTCGGGTGCGGATGACCCGCAGCGGTTGCGGATGATCTCGGGTGCGCCAGGCCATCGGTGGCTGAAACGAACCCTGGTCCAAGCCGCCTGGGCAGCCAGCCACACCAAGAACGCTTACTTGGCCTCCCAGTACCGCCGCTTGGCGGGCCGGCGTGGGAAGAAACGCGCCCTGATTGCGGTGGGGCACTCGATCCTGGTGATTTTCTATCATCTGTTGAAATCAAGAACCCGTTACACCGACTTGGGTGGTGACTTCTTTGATCGTCTCGAACCACAGCGCCTAACACGCTACTACGTCAGGCGCCTGGAAACCCTAGGCCACAAGGTGACGCTCGAAACCTGCGTCGCCGCATGACCGAAATTTTCGGAGCAGCCCCAGCGATCAGAGTCTGCAGCAGGCCAAAGGCACGAAGGAAGTGAAGACCCTGCCCGCAGTGGTTCCCATGACAAATCTTGCCGGTAAACGCTAGGCTGCTGCACCTCTACCCAGTGGATCTGCGTAAACTCCAAAGGAGTATCGTGTTCGATGTGGTCACGCGCTACCGATGCCTTCTGGACTTCCACCGACAGGCGGGGCCTTAGGAGGAGTCGCAGTTATGATCCTTGCGCCGTGCCTCGGCTTCCGCCAGCCAGCCTCGTTTCAATTCTCCCTCAGGGACGCTGCTCAGATACGGCTTGATGTCGAGGATGGGCGTGCCCTCCAGCATGTCCACGCCACGGACCCGGAGCCGGTTGCCCTCACGCCCCAGCAGCCGTACCACCGTCAGGCCGATGGGATTCGGGCGGCGGGGCGACCGAGTGGCAAAAACGCCGTGAGCGTGCGTGTCACAGGGCGGCGTGCTTATCAAATCGTAGCCCTGGCTGCGATCGAAGACCCACAGAATGTAGAGATGAGAAAAGTCGTCTACATCCTCGAGGCCCGCCTCGAACTCGGAAAGAATCTCCAGCGTTCCCTCTTCATCATGCTTTGCTCCTAGCCCGTGGGGAATCTGGTCAGCTTGGGAAAAAGGGCTGTGAACGAAACCAATAGGGCGCATCCTTAAGTATGGCATGGTCTCCTCAAACCGGCACTGAGCATCCAGGCGGGCGCCAGCAAGACACGGGTAAGTTCCGCACTCACGTGAAAAATTAATGCCAAAGCCCGCCGTCTGCGACGAATTCTCACGCCGTCGCCGACCATCGGACATTGGCCTTCACCCAGCTCAGTAATATGCTCATTCTCTCATAATGCGACCCTTCCCAGTAGACGCGCTGGCAACTCGGGCAAACGGCAAAGACCTCCTTCCCCCTTATCTTGGGCGGCAATCGCTCCCATACCGCTTCCCGGCTAGCTTCCTCCAGACTCGTATTGCACTCCAGGCAGCGTGTGAAGGGACGCATGCAACCGACCAGGTCAAACCGCTTGACCACCTCCAGCAACTGCTGTCTTGGCTCGGTGGAGCGGACCCAATACCCACGCTCCACAGCGGTTCGCATCAAGAGATAACGATCCCGGGTCAGCAACACTCGTCTCTCGCGCGCCACCATGCTCGCTAGCTCAGCGCCGGAGGCCTGGCTGCCATAAAGCGCATCGAACCCCGCCATGCGCAGATAGGCCGCCAGCCGTCCGAGGTGCACGTCCAGCAGGAATCGCAGTGCCCGCAGGGGTACCGGGCGTACGCGCGAGACCGACCCGATGTCCAAAGATTCGAACACGGGATACACGCTTACCAGGTCCCCGTCACGAACCGGATAAGAGAAGTCGACCGGCTTGCCGTTGGCGAGCACGAGGTCCACTTCAGTATGAGGCACACCAAAGCTCTCGATGAAGTCTTTCACTGAACCGCTCACGCTAAAAGAACGGGTTAGCACTTTCCCCCGGTTTTCGACAGGGAGAAAATCATTCAGTTCGGCATAAAAGCGAAACCGCGCTGCGCTCATAAGGTAATATGGCCGTTGCGTCAAATGGCTTTGCCCCGGGTCTTTTAGCAGGTGCCGCGAATTCCCGGGCAGCAGGCGGCAGGTTCTATTCCATCTTTGGAGCACCCCATAGTGCTGGCTCGCATGCCTTGGCGGCGGCCGCGCTCTGATTCAGATTGGTGTCCCAACGAGAGGCGTCGAGGCGTTGGCCGGTGACCTCGTCGGCTGCGTCCGATACGAGCCAGAGCAGTGGTGCCACCATGATCTCCGGTGCGATCAACTTCTTCCGGAGTTCCGGGGGAACTTCGCCTGGAATCATGCCTGTGAGAGTCGCGCCGCCCGGGAGCAGGGCATTGACCGTTACCCCGGTTCCGGCAAGATCCTGGGCCCAGATAATCGTTTCGGATTCAAGCGCGGCTTTCGACGGACCATAGGGAGAGAAGCCACGCCGCCGCATGGTTTCGCGATTCATCGAAATGTTGATGATCCTCCCCCAGCGGCGGGAGATCATGCCGGGCGCGGCGGCCCCAGATATAAAGAATGGGCCGTTCACGTTCGTCTCGATGATCATCCGCCATATCTCCGGGTCGGTCTTCCAGAAAGGTTGAGGCTCGACTAGAAAGCGCTCCGAGACAAAACGCATCCCGCGGCCGGCATTGTTCACCAGAACATCGACGGGCCCGAGCCGGGCTTCGACTTGTTTGAGAAGGGCAGCGCAAGCAGACTCGCGGCTGACGTCCGCCATCACGGGGTAAATCTGCCCTTCCGGCGCTTCCCTGCCGACGGCTTCAATCTCATCGCGGTTCCGGGCAGCCGTTATGGCCACGCGGAAGCCGGCGCGGCTCAGGCCGAGCGCCATGGCCCGACCAAGTCCTCGGCCTCCCCCAGTAACAATCGCGACTTTTCCGTGACCTGCCATAGCTATAGGATACCTCACGCCCATTGCAGGTGATATATTGAGATTATTATGCGGAGGATCACTCTTGAAGAACACTTCGTAAGCCCAGCCTTTCTCGAAGGGCCTGGCAAGGGAATAAAAGAACAGGCTAAAAACCCCGAACATCCCATGGCCGGGATCTTTGCGCAGCTCACCGATCTTGGCGGCCAGAGAATCGCCGCCATGGATGCGGCAGGCATCGATGTGCAGGTGCTATCGCTCAATTCACCTGGCGTGGAACAGCTTGAGCCCGCCGAAGCCGTCGCGGTCGCCCGCGAAACCAACGATTTCCTCGGCGAGGCGGTGAAACGCCATCCGAGCCGCTTTGCAGGATTTGCGACCCTGCCGACCGCAGCTCCAGACAAAGCCGCCGGGGAACTAGAGCGGACAATCTGCAGTTACGGCTTCAGAGGAGCCGCCATCAATGGCCACATTCGGGGCCGCTATCTTGATGACAAGTTTTTCTGGCCGATTTTGGAATCCGCCGAAGCCCTCAATGTCCCGATCTACCTCCACCCAACCCAGCCTCCTCAACCGGTCATTGACGCCTCGTACAAAGGTTTCGATCCCTTCGTTACCAGCATGCTCGGGGGCGCCGGCTGGGGCTGGCATATCGAAACCGCAATCCACGTCATCCGCCTTATCCTCGGTGGCGCGTTCGATCGGTATCCCAAGCTGCAGATCGTAATCGGCCACATGGGCGAGACGCTGCCCTTTATGGTCCAGCGCCTTGACAGGATTCTGCCCCCCCGCAAGGACCAAGCTCGAGCGTCCGGTGAGCGCCTATCTGCGGGAAAACGTTCACTATACCTTCAGCGGTTTCAACTTCACGCCGGTGTTCCTCACTCTATTGCTCCAGGTGGGAGTTGATCGCATCATGTTCTCAACCGACCACCCTTACGGGTCCATGGCGGAAGGTCGTGCGTTCCTGGATCAGCTTCCGGTAAGTGACGCCGATCGGGAACGCATCGCGCACGGCAATGGGGAGCATCTTTTTGGGTTATGCTCGGAAGGCAAGAATATTTGCTGCGGTTCAAGCCAGGAGCTTTGAAGTTGCCGTCGCTGAGAATGAACCAATCAACCGACGCGTGTGTTCTGAGCTATTTCCGAGGCGATCAGATCTGTCCTTTCTCTGCCTCCGCCTGAAGGGCGCGTAGGGCTGGCGTCAAACATCCCGACTGGCACTCCAATTCCTGTAATTCACTTTCGACGTGCGCCCAGTCTCCCGCTTGAGCAAGCCTTTCAAGCTTGAACGCTGCTTCGGACGCCAGCTTCGCAGCGAGGTTACCAGTGGAACCTTTCAGACTATGGGCGTTTCTCATCACAGTCTTGGCGTCTCTTTTCTCGAGCGCCACTCTCATTTCGTCTAAACAACGAGGATACTCCTCTACGAACAAGTCCACGAGGCCCTCGAGCAATTGCGGGTCATTGTCCACACGAGACATCAGCTGCGGTTCATCCAGCACCTCCTTTGGAAGTTCTTCAACAGGCACTTTTGTGGAAATATTGGGCACGTCCATGACGAGGGCCTGGATCGTTTCAAATAGGTCCTGGTGCCGGATGGGCTTGGCCAAATACGCGTCCATGCCTGCTGCCAAGCAACGTTCACGATCACTCGTCATGGCATATGCTGTCATGGCGATAATCGGGATATGTTTGCTGCTGATCTTTTCCTTCCCCCGAATTCCGCCCGGTGGCGGGGTGCGTAGACTTTTGTGCCGCTGCACGCAATGCCCCAGCTATGGTACAGCGCCTTGAGCCGGTTCATCACTCGGGTCAGATCCTTGCTGAGGGTCAGATAACTGCATGACAGCTCCTTCAGCGCTCGCAGGCCGTGTTCTCCATGGTAGACCGCCGAGAGCGAACCATTACGCAGCAGTTCGGCCAGCTTGCGGGCATCAATACGGTCGCTCTTGTTGCCGGATTTCAGCAAAGCGTTCTTCCGCGGGTTGCACACCGTGACCTTGCTGACATAAGGTTTGAGCAAATCGTACAACCAGGCAGCCCAGGTTCCTTCTTCAAAGGTGACGAGCAGGTTTCCACGCAGGCCGCGGATGAACTGCAAAACCGTGGTGGCCTTGGTTTCCAGGATCGACTCCATAACCACCTTGCCGGCGGAATTCATCACCGCAATGGAGATCGCTTCTTTGTGGACGTCCATGCCGATGTACTTCGTACTTTCCATGGGAGGGTGCTCCTTTCTCCAGGGGTTTGGGGCCAACCAACGTGGCCAACCCTGAGAACCTACCTCAAAAGGGGCGCCCTTTTGTAATGCGTGTTTACCGATTCCCCGTGACTTGGACGTCGCCAACCCGTAGATATGGTGCTGACGTTCGCCTGCCGTTTTCCCCTTAGTGACGGCGCACTCTGAAGCCATGGTGCCAACGCCAACGAAGTGGACTCGTCATTTGGCCCTGCACCGCTCTGCTCGCAGAGAGGGTATCCGTGACTTCCCCGAAGCCCGGTTCGTGGACGCGAACCCAGTTCGGGACGGTCGGCGGTGCATCAGTGGAGCATGGGTATGGGCACTCAGGGGGGGACTTTAGGTTACTGACGCCCGGCTGAAACCAATCGACGGATTCGAAGGATCGCTTTTTCCAGAAACGGGCTCAGTATCCTTGACGCGGCGTAGAGCTGACGTGGGCACATCCGACCCTCTTGGATTGTTCCGAATGACTTTCGGCGACGGTGGCTGAAGCTTGCCCGTAAAGATCAAGCCGGTTCTGAACCCTGTACCTCGCCCAGTCTCTCTCGATTCTCTTTGTTTCCTTTTGCGAAGTGATACCGAATCTGCCGAGCGCGAGGATGAGCGCCCGAACGCTTACGTGAGGTTCAGCCGAAGGTCCAGTTGTCCCACACTTGGGGCAGCGCAAGACAGGTGACACAATATGCCGCTCGGACCGAATTTGCTGCAGCATCGCGTCCAGCCTATCGCGCAACTCAATTAACGACGGGAATGACATCTGGGAGTTCCACTCGCATCGAACTCTCGCGAGCATCTCCGGAAACCATACTCGTTGAGGATCTCCCGCGGCCATTTGTCATCCCCCTAAAGGTCGTATAGTCCTCGTGATGTTGACTATCATAATCATTCCCGACCGCTCCGCAAACCCGTTCCTTTTGATTGTCTCACCCTGTCAGACTGTGCTCTGCTGTCGACCGCAGACGTGGTCGAGGGGAGGTGTCCATGGTGACACGTAAATTGCGGATTGACGAGGTTCAGATCGATGAACTTGGAAGCGATCCGGAGGAAGCAGCTTCTGACAGCGCCGGGCAATCGGGTGATGCCCAGGGGCTATCGC
>Ga0326727_10024935_pt1 | contig 11263 bp, 9 predicted proteins | sample MB2enrmetagenome_FD_207643 | JGI IMG/M metagenome (GOLD analysis project Ga0326727, IMG submission 207643) | Lab enriched peat soil microbial communities from McLean, Ithaca, NY, United States - MB29MY | ecosystem: Environmental > Terrestrial > Soil > Wetlands > Peat | place: USA: New York... | reverse complement strand
TTGAATTTCGGTGCGGCCAAGCGAACTGCGGAGCAGGTTTCAGCACGCGGCACACACTCCGTGCCGATTCGCGCCGACGTCGGCTCCCCCAGTGAGATTGAGGCTATGGTCGCTACCACGGTTCGCGAGCTCGGAACCGTCGACATTCTGGTTAACTCTGCTGGCATCTCTCAGCACCAAGCGGCCGTGGACTTGTCTGTAGCAGCCTGGGATCGAATGATCGATACTAACCTGCGCGGCACTTTCCTCTGCTGCCGGACTGTCGCACGGGTAATGTTGCAGAAGGGCAAGGGGGCGGTGATCAATATCTCGTCAATCGCTGGACTGGTGGGTTTGGGCCGTGGAAATAATTCTTACTCTGCCAGCAAAGCAGGCATCAACGGCCTAACCAAGCAACTCGCCATCGAATGGGCGGACCACGGTATTCGTGTAAACGCCATTGCTCCTTGTCAGTTCCGGACCCCGGGGCTTCTTGAGGTCATGGCCGAAAAGCAATTCTATGCCAAACGGCTGATGCGGACCTGGACGTCAAATATCCCTCTCGGGCGAATAGGCGAAGCGGAGGAAATCGTCGGCCCCGCCTTGTTCCTGGCTTCCGACGCATCCTCGATGGTCACGGGAGTGATTCTGCCAGTGGACGGAGGCTACCTGGCGCGGTAGGCGCGAGAGCCAATAAACGTAGAACAGCTTTGGGGTGGCGCATGGACCAGTTCAAAGATATGGGTTGTGCGGTCGAATTGAAGCGGCCGGTCCAGATCGGGGTTGTAGTTCGCGACCTCGAGCAGGCAACTCGGCGGCTGACTTCCCTGTTTGGCATCGGGCCTTTCCGTTTTGTCGAATGGCCCAATCGTGTGGATTCCAAATACTTCTATCGCGGCAACATAGAGCATATCAAGATTCGGCAGGCATTTGCTCAGATCGGCCCGCTGGAATTGGAGCTCATCCAGCCGATGGAAGGGGAGCGTAATGCCTTCCGCGAATTCTTAGAGCAGAAGGGGGGCGGGATTCACCACGTTCTGTTCGACGTGGATGATATGGATCAGATCGTTGGGAGCCTGTCGGAAAAGGGAGTCGAGGTGTTGCAAACGGGAACAGGAATTCGCCCGGGCACGCGATGGGCGCTCCTGGATACCCAGGAATGTGTCGGGTTCTTGTTGGAGTTGCGGCAACGCGCGGCGGGCTCCGACGGCACGTCCATACCGAAGGATTTCTGACGTCGTTCAGCATCCTGGCGGAAGACTGCAACGCCAGAACAATTTCGCCCATCGGGCGCCGTGTTGTACGGACAACCCGGCGGGGCAGCCCTGGGGCGGACATAAGGGCCATCGCCTGGTTTCCACATTGTCAGTCGATGGCCTCACATCGGAGGATCTTATGGAGAAAGCTGTTGCCCAAATGATCGAAGTGAATCTACTGCTGGATTTATACCGCCGGATGCTCGAATTGCGCCAGTTCGAGCTCAAGGTGCAGGAGTTGTATCGACGCGGGCTGCTGCCGGGATTCGTACACCTCTACATCGGAGAGGAGGCGGTTGGGGTAGGGGTTTGTTCCAACCTCGAGCCTCACGACTTGGTTTACAGCACCCATCGCGGCCACGGGCATGCCTTGGCGAAAGGCGTGCCCGCCCCCAAGGTGTTGGCTGAGCTCTGGGGGAAGACGGGCGGGGCTAGCGGCGGGCGTGGTGGAAGCATGCACATGTATGCGCCCGAGTACGGTTTCATGGGGACAAACGGGGTCGTAGGGGCGGGAATCCCACTGGCCACGGGCGCTGCGCTGAGCGCCAAGCTGCGCCAGAGCGGCCAAGCGGTAATTGCTTTTTTCGGGGATGGGGCGGTCAACAGCGGATCGTTTCACGAAGGGGTCAATCTGGGGGCCGTGTGGAACCTGCCAGTGGTCTACGTTTGTGAGAACAACCTCTATGCCACGGAGATGGCTTTCCATCGCGCGACGAAGAACACGAGCGTGCAGAGCCGAGCTGCCGCTTATAGAATGCCCGGGCTGGAAGTGGACGGCAACGACGTGGCGGCGGTGTACGAAACGGCGAAGGTCGCCATCCAGAGGGCCCGCGCAGGGGACGGGCCTACCCTGATTGAAGCCAAGACCTACCGCATCGTGGGGCATCACGAAGGGGATCCGGGAACTGATTATCGTACCCGCGAAGAGGTGGAGCAGTGGAAGAGTCGTTGTCCCATCAAGACTCTACGCCAACGGCTTCTGAGGGATGGGATGGCGACCCCGGAAGCCCTCCAGGGGATCGAGGGTGAGGTTAACGAGTGGCTGGAGGACGCCGTGCGATTTGCCGAGCAGAGTCTGGAACCGTCTCCGCCGACCGTCGAGGAGCATGTGTTTTGCTGAGTGGATGCGTGCGTCCGGCCAACCCAAGAAGATGAAGACGGTCGGCGTCGCTCCCGCGCAGGCGCGAGTCCACGGCAGGTCGCGAGATATCGATTCCTGCTTTCGCGGGAATGACCGCCGAAGGAGGAAGCCATGTCCGAAGGGTGGCGTGAGATTAGTTACGTGGAGGCTGGGGTGGAAGCGCTGCGAGAGGAGATGCAGCGCGATCCAAGCATCGTTTACATTGGCCAAGGGATCGGCCAGCGGGGTGGTAATTTTCGTCAAACGCGGGGTCTCTGCACAGAGTTCGGTGAGGATCGGCTGCGTGACACGGGTATCTGCGAACTTGGCGCAACGGGAGTGGCCATCGGGGCGGCCATGGCTGGCAGTCGCTCAATCGTGGACGAGGTCTTCCTGGATTTCACGCTCGAGGCCATGACGCAGATCGTCCAGCAAGCCGCCAACATCTGCTACTCGTCGAACGGAAAAATCGAGACGCCGGTCCTGGTGCGAGGTGCCATGGGATCGGTGCGGAACGCCGGCCCTCATCACTCCCACAGCTTCTATGGGTGGTTCGCGAGCATCCCAGGCCTTAAGGTGGTGGTTCCGGCCACGCCCTATGATGTCAAGGGACTGCTGAAGAGTTCCCTGCGCGAAAACGGCCCTGTTATCTTCATCGAGCACAAGGCGCTTTACAATACCAGGGGTTCGATCCCCGATCACGAATACCTGGTACCATTGGGCGAGGGGCGTATCCATCGCCAAGGCAAGGACATCACCCTCGTGGCCATTTCAAAGATGGTGAACATCGCGATCGAGGCGGCGGAGGCGTTGGAGAAGGAGGGCATCTCGGCGGAGGTCGTCGATCCGCGCAGCATCGTTCCTCTGGATCGAAAGTGCATCGCCGACTCCGTCCGAAAGACCGGCCGTCTGGCAGTGATCGATGAGGCTCCGGCGATGTGTGGTTTCTCTGCCGAGGTTCTAGCCTTGGCCTGCGAAGAGTGCTTCGATGCTCTTGATGCCCCGCCCTTGCGGATCTGTTCGCTGCCGGTTCCCCATCCATTCAGCCCAGTCCTGGAGAGGGAGATGATTCCTGGCGTGGACCGTGTGCTCTCCGAAGTTCTTGAACTGATGAACAATTGAAAACAGGAAAGGGCGGGTTTGTATGATTTACAGCGTGGTCATGCCCCAACTCGGCCTCACCATGGAGGAGGGCTCGGTCGTTTCCTGGAGGAAGCAGGTGGGCGATTGGGTGGAGAAGGACGAGGTCCTGTTTATCGTCGAAACTGATAAGGCCGAAATGGAGGTCGAGTCGGCTTACTCCGGGTACTTGACCTCGATCCAGATCGAGTTGGGGAAGAAGGTACGGGTAGGTTCGGTCATCGCCATCTTGGCCGATCAGCCAAGTGAGGTCGCTGCTCCGGACGGCGAGTCCTTCGCCAAGGCCTTTGCCCTCGCGCCGGTCCGGGATGAAAGCCCTCCCGAGTCGAAACAGGCGGCCCCGGTGGTCATGAATTCGTCGGGCAGCAGTGTGACCCCGTCGCTCCCGCAGGGCGCGCCCGGCCACGAATTGGCCGCCAGCCCACGCGCACGACGATTGGCGGAGCAGCTCGGCATCGACATAGCGTCTGTGCGACCTATTCGAGGCCGGCGCATTGTGGAACGGGACGTGCAACGCTTCCAATTCCAGGAGGGAGGAACTCCGGCGGCCGCTCTCGCCGCCAAAGCTCCTTCAATCCCGAGTCGTGCCGCGGTGAACCGGCACTTTTTGGCTCAACGAATGGCAGAGAGTTTCCATTCCGCGCCGCACTTCTATCTCGGAGTGGAAGCCGACATGACCGAGCTGGTCAAGTTTCGCGACCGGCAGCGGCTCGCCTTCCAAGAGCAGGGCGGCGCGAAGCTAACGTATACTGATCTGTTCCTGCGAGCAATCGCCATCGGTTTGAAAGAACACCCTCAGGTGAACGCCTATTGGCGGAAAGACGCTGTGGAGCCGAGGGAGACGATTGATGTGGGTTTTGCGGTGCAGACGCCGGAGGGATTGGTTGCGCCAGTGATTCGAAACGCGGTTCAGCTGAGTCTTTTCGATCTGGCACGTCAGCGCCGCGCGCTGACCGAGAAGGCCCAAGCCGGGAAGCTCACTCTGCAAGAGATGGAAGGGGGCAGCGCCACTCTTACCAACCTGGGAAGTTTCGGCATCGACTGGTTCGAGGCAATCCTGAATCCTCCGCAAAGCGTCATTTTGGCCACGGGCCGAATCTCGAAAAGGGCGATGGTGGTAAACGACGCTCTCGAAGTGTGTCCCACGATAGTATTGTCGCTCTCCGTGGACCACCGAGTCCTCGATGGGGTTGCAGCCGCACAGTTCCTTGGCCGAATTAAGGAATTGACTGAGCGTCCAGCTTTCATGGCTACGTGAAACAACACATGACTGGCCCATCCTCCTTCGGAAAAGGGGTACACAAGGTTTTCGGGGCGGACGTGCTTCTACGACCAACCTTCGGTGTTGTGATACAGCGACCGCCATGGCCCCGCATGTCGCTCAGTGTGAAGCGTTCCGTGATAGTCCTGACGGTGCCTATATTCGTCCGCACGGTTGCGGAGGCTGCACTCCTGGCTTGCATCCCGGATTGCGAACCCGTTGGGCGCAATTCAGAGCTAGCTGCTTCCTGCTTATCCGGTTGTTTCGGAAAGCCAGCATGAGCTGATTAGCCAAAACTCTCCAGCAATCTCCATCCTGCCTCGACGAATTGGCTCAGGGTCCGTTGGGTGGCGCCGAAGCTGACGAATTCGCTGGGTGCCATATCCGTTTCCTCATAGGAGCGCATGAACTCCGGCATCTGAGACAAGCGTTCAATGACGTCGGCGGGGATCGGCGTACTGATCCGTTCTTGCCGCGGTAAATCCCGAGTAACAAAAATCTCCTGGTGAGGCGGAGCGATAGACATCAAAATGTCGGCGCCTGCTAGTTCCGTCAGATGGTAATCTCCGCGCAGTGCCGCTACCAGGAGCAAGGGTTGGTAACCGCGCTCCTGATAGAGCTCGTAGGCGTGTCTCGTGACGGCCAATCCGGCCCATCTGATATCAGACTCGCTAACCGCCACCCGGTTGTCCTGTGCGACTTCTCTCAGATAGTCATCCAGGCGGCCGATCATGATGACTGCGAAGCACTTTCCAGGCTCGATGCTCCTCTGACGCGCTCGCCGGATTCCCGCGCGGTACCTCTCGGCAATCGCCACAGCCTGCGGCACCGTGAAGCTGACCGTCGCTGTAACCGTGATTCCCTCCGCCACACAGTCTTCCAGCACGTCTAGGCCAGCGCTGGTCGCGGGCAACTTGACGGCGATGTTCGGCGCCCAGTTGTGGAAGCGCCCGGCCATCGCCCGCATGGCATCGCGGTCTGCCGCGCGCGAAGGGTTAACTTGAGCGCACACGTACCCGCTCACCCTCTTACTGGCCTCGTATTGTGGCAGCAACTTCTCCGCCGTTTGGGTCACGACAATCTGCATCAGCGCCTCAGCTTTCGACTCAGCAGGAAGACGCTGGGCAAGCACCTGCTCAATGGCGCACGCCCACAGCGCCCGATTACGCGTTAACGCGAGGTTGACCAGGAAGGGGTTGGTAGTGACTCCGATGGCACCGCGCTCCAAGCCGACCTGCAACTCTGCCGGGTCCGCGGAGTCGTGCCACCATTTTGTACTTGTCTCTCCCATTATCCAATCGAGATAGGTACTGTGTCCCATATTTTGCTTGCCGCTCCTTTCAGTTGTGGCGGCGAGATTGCCTCGCCAATTGGCGGGGTAAAGCCGCCTCCACTTCCGTGTCGCGATATAGTAATATACAGGGCTTTCATTTCACGCCGCAGGAAAAACCGACGGCTCGATACAGCAAAAGGAGGATTCATGGCGCAGATTGGATTCATCGGCCTGGGCATCATGGGAAAGCCTATGGCCCGGAATCTTCTTAGAGCGGGCTATTCACTCATTGTGTATGACCTCCATCCGAGCCCACTCATGGAGTTGCGGGAAGCGGGCGCAACCATGGCCTCTTCTTGTCGCGATATTGCAGCTCGATCCGAGATAATCATCACCATGCTGCCGGATGGGCCCGACGTAGAGATTGCCGTCTTGGGTGCCGAAGGCGTTCTCGGTGGCGCACGTAAAGGCGCCTTGGTAGTAGACATGAGCTCCGTCAGCCCCGATGTGTCGCGGAAGCTTGCCGCTGCTTGTGCAGCGCAAGGCGTGGACTTTCTGGATGCCCCCGTGAGTGGCGGGGAGCCTAAGGCGGTTGACGGGACGCTGGCGATCATGGTCGGCGGCACACGCACAGTGTTCGAGAGAGCCCGGCCGATTCTCGAGAAGATGGGCTCCGCAGTGGTGCTCACCGGCCCCGTGGGAGCCGGCAACACCACCAAGCTGGCGAATCAGATCATGGTGGCATGCAACATTGCAGCCATGGGAGAAGCGATGGTTTTAGCGACGCGTGCCGGGCTCGACCCGGACGTGGTGTTCAGCGCCGTCAGGGGCGGGTTGGCGGGCAGCACCGTATTAGACGTCAAGGCTCCCATGGTCATTGCCCGCAATTTCAAACCCGGGTTTCGGATCGAGTTGCACCAGAAAGACCTGCGTAACGCGCTTTTGGCTGCCGAATCGCTAAAGGTGTCCCTTCCTCTCACCAGCATGGTACAGCAGATGCTCATGGCACTCATGAACGAAGGCAAAGGACCCCTGGATCACTCGGCGATCGTCCAGTTCATCGAACACATGGCGGGCGTAGAGGTCAAGAAGTTGGAAGCTGCGGCATAGTGAGTCGGGACGTCCAGAGTCGGGGGTCATACAGTCAAGAACTTTTCGACTCTCGGCTCTCGACTCCTCGACCTGCCTGCAGTGCTTGCCGGGTGTATTGGACCGCTTGGCGGAAACCCTGTTTGCCGGTTCGACTGGCCTCTTCGATGCCGACCCAGCCGGCGTAGCCTTGTTCGCGCAGCTGTGAAAGCACCTCGTGGATCGGCGCAAGTCCCGTGCCGACTGGCACGAACTCGAATACTCCCACTCGCCGCACGTCGTTGACGTGAACGTAACCGACCCGTGAACGCACCTGTTCAAAGAGGGCTAACGGGTCTTCACCGGCTACCATAGGGTTGGCGATATCGAATTGTACGCCCACCGCGACATTGCGTAGTCCCTCCAAGACGCGAAGGAAAACCTCGCCCCGCATCGCGAAATCGAAGTGCGTCCATGTGGCGGCCTTCGTATGGTTCTCCGCATTGAGTCGCAGCCCCATCCGGTCCGCCTCTTCGGCTCCCTGTCGGATCCCCTCTATGACCCATTGAATGCCATCCTCCTTTTTTACTCCAGGCCACTGCTGGCCCGTGAGCACGCGCACGGAGGGAGTCGCTAGCTCCTGGGCGACCCTCAGGTTCTTGCGCAAAACCGCGAGCTCACGTTTACGCGCCTCCGGATCAGGGTGGGCAAAGTCCGAGTAGCCGGTATAGTTACTTACGGCCAAACCGCGGGCTTCGGCCAGCCGCCGAAATTCACTTGGCGTAGCGGGCCCCAAAGGCGCGACTAGAAGCGGGCCACACTCAATACCGTCCAATCCCAGTTCCACTGCGAAGTCCATCCACTCAGCCAGTGTCATCTGCCCTTGCGTTATCGCTCCGAAAAAAGACACCGGAATGCAGCTTAACCGCATGATTCGGTATTCCCTCCTTCCAGTGAGCTGTGGCTTCTCATTTCAACCCCGCGATGTATACGCAGGTTCCATCCGGACCAACTTGGCGCCATAAACTGGACTTCAGGTCGCTGCCGGATTAGGAAACCAATGGCTTTTGCTTCATCTTAGCTGGCAGGTCCGCAGTGGACAGCATATCAAGGCCAGAGGCCCGCACGACAGGTGGCATCCGCCCAACCCCTTTTCTCGTACCAGGCCAACAAAAGAGTGGGGCCCCTTTCCGTGCGAATACATAGATTGCGTGAACGGTGTTGTCACTGTTTTTTTATGTTCCGAGCGCAAGGATCCTCTGGAAGACTGAGTAGTGTGCGAGTTGTGTCTCGTCCCCTTGAGGCGCAGACGGTATAGGCAATCCGCTCCACGGCCAACACGGGCGTGTCGTGACTTGGTCCCCAGCCGTAATGGCGACCCGATAGTGTTCATCTCTCATTGCCTTAGAACGATCACGGTTCCTGAACAGGAGCGACCCGCTTTTCCCAAATTATGCCGAATGCGCGTCCCTACCGGAGTGGGTAATTGCGAAACTCGCGTACAGTCTCGTACATGGCCAGGATGTTCTCGACCGGCACGCGCGACTGCACGTTGTGCACTGGGCAGAAGACAAAGCCGCCTCCGGTGCCGAATACTTTAAGGCGTTCCCGGACCTCTGCACGAACTTGGTCAGCCGTGCCGAAAGGCAGCGTACGCTGGGTATCAATCCCGCCGCCCCAAAAGGTGAGCACTTCGCCGAAGGCCTTCTTCAGTTCCACCGGGTCCATGTGCGCCGCAGACGTCTGGACAGGGTTCAGAATGTCAAAGCCGGCCTCGACAAAGTCCGGTACTAGCGCTCTGACCGAACCGCAGCAGTGGGTGAAGGTCTTCCAGGTCGTGTGGCGATGGACCCAGTCATTAACTGCTTTATTAAACGGTTTGTACAAGGTTCGGTAAGTTCGGGGAGCGATAAAGGGTCCGTTCTGCGCGCCGAAGTCCGTGGTACTTGTTACCACGGCGCTCACGCGGTTCCCCACCACCTCCGCAATCTTCTGCAAGTTGGCCAAACCGATTTCACACTGCCTTTCAATGATCTTTCTCAGGTGGTCCCGCCGAGTAATAGTGCTGATTTGCCATTCTTCCACTCCTCGAATGCCCCTGGGGTTTTTCAATGCCGGGCCCAGAGTGGCGGTGATGCTTCCGAACGACATGCCGCCGGGGTTAAGCAGAATAGCGGCATCGGTTTTCGTATAGAGCCGCTCGGCTTCTTCCTTCAGGAATGCAAGATCACACTCAGCAATGGGACCGAACTCCTCTAGGTTGTCTTCGACCTGCAAGATCGAGTCGTACACGATGGGCTGCCGAGCGATGTAGTCGAAGTAATATCCGCCCTTTGGCATGCGTCCGCTCGGGTTCGCAGCACGGTCACCCTGCGGGTAAAGCAGAATGTCCCCGCTGCCATCAGGCTCGGTGTTAAAGCCCTCCGGCACTAGCACGGGCGTTCCAGAGAACGTGGTCCATGGCTTCCAACCTTCAAGCCTGAAGCCAAAATCCGTCACCGGCTTGGCAAGCGGCACCACATCTGCAGCGAGCGCCACTCCTAGATCGTGTGCGATCTCGCCCAGCATTTGGTAGGGGTCGATAACCCTGACGGGGGTGCCGGGCGGATCGAGGCGCAAAGCTTGGCGCAGCGAATATAAGCTATCCACGTGCATTCCCGTAGTGACGCTCCCACCGAGATCTAACGGGACCATGTCAGCCTCGCGGTGATTCAAAATCCGGTTTATCCGATCGCGCGAGCTTATCATCCTCATCGTCTAACACTGCCGGATGCCGGGTATTCAAGCAGAACATCCAACGGAAGTTGCGCTCGCTTTTCGCTGCGAAGTCGCGCTTTTCTCTATGGACCAGCCCCTTGCCCTGGGGCAAGAACTTTGGTGCCCACAAAGAGGGAAGAGGTGGCTGCCCGAAACGCAAGCGCCGTCAATAGCCGTCTACCGTACCGTTTATTTCCACTCGACGACTCAGCACTCTCCCTGCGGCAACAGCTGCGATTGTTTGATGACTTGAGCAGCTTTCCCGCGAATGGAAATAGCGGCCCAGAGCGCCCCCGACCGGTCTCCGCATTTGTTAATGTGCTCTAGCGAACGCCTCCCACGCCTACTGCGCCTCAAAGAGTAACAGTTCAGAACGCAGTGGCTGCCCGACGCGAACATAAATGCCGTCTCTCTGCAGATCAAATCCAGTCATTTGTACTGAACTCTGCGTATTGTCGAAAGTCACCTTGTAGGTTCTTGAGATATCCAGTCCCCGCGGCCGGAAGAGATAATGATCTTCCTTCGCTCCGGCCAGCCGGAAGATTCCGGTATACCCACGGGTGTGATCTGGTGTGGCGTGCTCGATTACAAACCACTCCCCGGGCTCTGTGTTTGGAAGAATGGGGGTGTGATGGTAGACCAGCGCCGTATTGATGAGAGGTCGGATAAACGATTTGTAAAGCTGAATGTTGTGCCTGACTCGCGCAAGGTACTCTGCGTCAGCAAGGAGAGATTTCAGGTCAGGAGCCGCGCCGCCCAGGGCAAGCTGGCCAAACATCTGGCCGCGGAAACGAAAGTCGACGTCTCCATATCTGAAGTTCTCGTAAGTGATCATGCCAACGTAGCTGTTGCCATATTCGGGCGGAAAGGCAAGAGAGAAGCCATTCAGGATTTTGAGCACCCGGACAGCGCCGTGTTCATCGGATACCTGAGCCCAGTGGAAGTTGGCGAGCATTCCCAAATCGTTGCGCCCCCCACCGCCCGCGCAGTTCTCCATCATCAGGCTGGGGAAGCGCCTCTGGAGCCGAGCGTACATCGCGTAGATAGCATCGTAATGCCTCCAGTAGTTGTTTTCCACGAACCCGAACCGCAGATTTTGCATCCCGCCCCGCCCCAGACTCGTGTTGTAGTCCAGCCGGAAAACGTCCAGCTTATAACGCTCAATCAACGACGCCAACGTCTCTTCCGCATATTTCACCACCTCCGGCTTGGTGAAATCGAGAGCCGTGTAATCGGCGCTAGTCCCGTGCAGTTTTACTACCCAGTCCGGATGCTGCTTGCGCAGTTCGCTCTGGAGTCCGATGCGTTCGATGTCTACCCACAGGCCACACAGCAGGCCTTTCTTTCGCGCGTAGTCGAAGACGGGTTCTAAGCCGTTAGGCAGCCTCGAGCGAGTTTTCCAATCGCCG
>Ga0326727_10024934_pt1 | contig 11263 bp, 8 predicted proteins | sample MB2enrmetagenome_FD_207643 | JGI IMG/M metagenome (GOLD analysis project Ga0326727, IMG submission 207643) | Lab enriched peat soil microbial communities from McLean, Ithaca, NY, United States - MB29MY | ecosystem: Environmental > Terrestrial > Soil > Wetlands > Peat | place: USA: New York... | reverse complement strand
GCGGGCTGGCACTGGCCCCCGCACTACACGCGCAGCCCACGGGCTCCAGTTCGTCCAGTTCTTCCTCATCTTCCTCATCCAGCAGCACGCCGGAGACGCAGGGTGTGGAGACGACTCCCATGCCGCGCTTTGCGCAGCCGGAGGCGGGCGGATCGGCCATTACGCTGGAGACGAGCGAGCCGCTGTTCTATCTGGCCACGGCGCTGAACGTCTGTGGCTACGATAGCGGCCTGGCTGAATCGAACCCGGTGCGGGTGAAGGTGCGCGACGAGCTGAACGCAGAGCTTGCCACCTCCGCGGCGGCGCGCGACGCACGCGATGCGCTATGCAACTTCATCCGTCGGCACACCCTCAGTGATCCTGCGCGCAACGTGGCACAGTACGTCTCGCTGTCCATCTACATCACTCCGTTGCCGGAGATGGCGACTTCGGTGGACCAGTCCGATCTGCCGATGGACGCCGCGCAGGTGGTGGAGGTCCTTCCCCTGCTGCGCGACTTTGCCGCAGCGGTGCAACTGCACACGGTATGGATTGAGCATCGTCCGGAGTACGAGGGCCTGATCGACCGCATCCACGCTCCGCTGACCAATATGATTCTGGACACCAACGTCTACCTGCGCCTGCCGGTGAGCAGTTACGACGGGCGACGCTTCCTGGTGCTGCTGGAGCCGATGCTGGCGCCGGAGGAGACCAACGCGCGCTACAACGGAACCGACTCGGTGGTGGTGGTGTCGCCGCGCCGCGACCCGCCGGATGCGGTGCCGATGGACCTGATCCGGCACACCTACCTGCACTTCCTGGTGGAGCCGCTGGTGGTGACGCGCGCCTCCTCGATCAATCGCCTGCAACCGCTGATGAAGCCGGTGCAGAACGCGCCGCTGGAGTTCACCTACAAGACGGACATCGTGGCGCTGGTGACGGAGTGCCTGATCAAGGCGGTGGAGGCGCAGACCATGGACACCGGCATCGCCAAGCCGGTGCGGCCCAGCGCCGGACGGGACCGCTCCACGCTGGAACACTACGATGCGGAGATGAGCGCGTACGACCGCGAGGCCGAGCAGGTGCGGCGGCGCAAGGTGGATCTGGACATGCGCCAGGGTTGGGTGATGGTGGATTATTTCTACAATCAGCTGGGCATGATGGAGAAGGATGGAACCAGTCTGAAGGACGATATGGGCCCCATGGTCTATGGCATGGACGTAGATAGCGTAGTGAACCACATCAAGCAGATCGTCTTCCTGCCCGAGGGCTCGGGCGGCGACGTGATACGGCGGACACCACGCCCGCTGACCGGTCTCGACCTGGCCGAGAGCAAGCTGAGCAAGGGCGACCTGGGTGGGGCCAGCGAGCTGGCCGATGCCGCGCTGGAAGCCAACCCAGATAACGCGGAGGCGCACTACCTGATGGGCCGCATCGACCTGATGCAGGCCGACCCCGACGGTGCGCTGGAGCACTTGACGCAGGCGGTAAAACTGTCGCACGATCCGCGCACCATCGCCTGGGCACACATCTACCTGGGCCGGATGTACGACATTGCGCGCGACCCCGACGATCCCAGCGTTGTGCGGCCGCAACGCGACAAGGCGGTGGCCGAATATCGCGCTGCGCTGGCCAACCGCGACAGCCAGCCAGACACCAAGGCAGCAGCCGAAGCGGGCATCCAGCAGGCCTTCGTTCTGCCCAAAGGCGCGGCAGCAGCAAGCGGCCGGCAAAGCCCTGCCCCCGCGGACGACGACGCGCCCCTGGACCCCACGGGCAAAGCTGAAAAGGATTCTTATCGCCCCTCCGCGCCGCAGTAGTTGCCTGCGAAGACATCTTAAAGCATTTCTCGAATTCACATGGATTAGGAAAAAGTACGCGAGCTGGCTTTTACTTACACCCCAGCGATGAAGACCTGTCGCTGGGAACCCTGTTGAGAAAAAGCCACTCTGCTGTAGTGACTTCTCTCTACACCAATTCGAGAAATGCTCTATCGGGCGGCAACTCCGGTAAACTGAAGATCAGATGTACCTTGGGGAGAGGCCATGCCGACGCGTCCAACCATAGCCGAACGCTCTGCCAGGACGCCTCGCCGGGCATCCATCGTAAATGCCGGAAGCGACAGCCCGACGGAGAACCCCGCGCCCCTGCCGCCTGAGCCGAAGCGGGCTGGAGACAGCTCTGCCGCACGCTTCTTCGGTTACAAGTTCAAGGACCCGGGGCTGCTGACGCTGGCTCTGACGCATAGTTCGCTGGCCTACGAGAGCAATCCCGAGGGCACACGCGACCCAGGCTCGGATAACGAGCGGCTGGAGTTTTTGGGCGACGCGGTGCTTGGCCTGGTTGTCGCCGAAGCGCTCTACCAAAGGCTTCCCGCGCTGAGGGAGGGCAACCTGACCCGGCTGCGTGCCTCGCTGGTCAGCAGCCGGCATCTGGCCCAGGTGGCGCAGCGGATGCAGCTCGGCCCCATGCTTCTGCTTGGCCGCGGAGAGGCGCATAGCGGCGGACACAGGAAGCCCGCGCTGCTGGCCAATGCGATGGAGGCCGTCATCGCGGCCCTGTACCTGGACGGCGGCCTGACGCCCGCTCGCAGCTTTATCCATCGCCACATCATCGAGCCGGCCGAGGCCAACCTGAGCGGAGTGCTGCACTCCAGCGAACCCATCTCCGGGGCGGTGGGAGACTACAAGTCCGCACTGCAGGAGCGTATGCAGGCAATGGGCAACGATCAGCCACAGTACATCCTGATCGACCAGTCCGGCCCCGACCACCAGAAGCGCTTCCGCATCGAGGTGCGCGTGGCCGGCGCAAACGGAGCGCATCGCACGCTTGCCAGCGCCGAAGGCAGCACCAAGAAGCAGGCCCAGCAGGAGGCAGCGCGCCTGGCATTCGCAAGCCTAAACCGCAGTGCGCAATCGAAAGCGGCCCCCAACGCAGATGCGGTGACGAGCGCAAGATCGGAGCAAGTGAAGGTTGTGCGATGAGCAGCGCGGGCACAGGCGGTGAACACGCGGTCCACCCGCACAGCCTGCTGCAGGCATTCCAATCGCTGCTCTTCCTGCTGGCGATCGCGCTCTTCATTATCACCTTTGTGGCGCAGCCGTTCCGCATACCCTCCGCATCGATGGAGCCCACGCTGCTGGTGGGCGACTTTTTGCTGGTCAACAAACAAATCTCGTCCAGCCGCTTCCCTGCACTGGCCCCCGCAAACCTGGTCCGCCGCGGCGATCTGATCGTCTTTCACTTCCCTGTCGATCCCAGCAAGGATCTGGTGAAGCGCGTAGTCGGCCTTCCGGGCGACCGGATTCGGCTGCGCGATGGGCGAGTCATCCTGGACGGGCGCGCCCTGACCGAGCCTTACGCCGTCTTCCGCACTGCTGCGCCGGACAGTTATCGCGACGACTTTCCGCGTGTGGACCGCGCAGACCCCGCAGCGGATTCGCGCTGGTGGATCCAGATGCACGGGCTGGTCTCTCAGGGCGAGCTTACTATTCCGCCGGACAGCTACTTCGTGCTGGGCGACAACCGCAACGACAGCGAAGACAGCCGCTACTGGGGACTGGTGCCGCGCGCAGCGATTGTTGGCAAACCGTTTCTTATCTACTTTTCGATGAACCAACCCGACGCGGACTCCGCGCCCGGTGCATTCCCGGCCGCAGACCTGCAGGCGAACCAAGCCGCCCGCCAGCATGGTTCCTTCGCTTCCCTGCTTCACTTTGCGCGCTGGGGGCGAACACTGCGTATCTTGCGATGAACGGAATCGAGGGAAGGCGAATCACGCAGAATAGAGGCCGCCGGGCTGGCCGCCTCTGCTGTTTGTCTCTCACAACAACAACTCACAACTGTCTTAAGCATCAATCGTCTCTGCGACGGGGACCTTCACAGGGGTGAGCCAGTCGTAGACATCCGGCTTGATGCCGTTGACGATGGCGAAGAACTCGTCGTGGATGGCCGTGGTGATGGGTCCCATGGTGCCATCGCCGACGAGAATCTTGTCCACCGAGCGCAGGTGAGTGACCTCGGCGGCCGTTCCGCTGAAGAAGGCCTCGTCGCAGATGTAGACCATCTCGCGGGGCAGCGCCTGCTCGACGATGGGAATGCCCAACGATTTGGCGATGGTGAGCACCGACATGCGGGTAACGCCGCTGAGCACTGAGTTGGCCAGCGGGGTGGTATGCAGTATGCCATCGCGAACCAGGAACAGGTTCTCGCCGGAGCCCTCCGAGAGATAGCCGTTGACATCCAGCGCAATGCCCTCAGAGTAACCGTTGATCTCCGCCTCCATGCGGATCAGTTGCGAGTTCATGTAGTTCGCGCCGGCCTTGGCCATCGACGGCATGGTGTTGGGCGCCAGGCGGTTCCAACTGGAGACGCACACATCCGCGCCACCGCTGCCGGAGACGTACTTGCCCCAGGGATAATTGATGATATACACCTCGACCGGCGAGTTGAGCGGGTTGACTCCAACCTCGCCGTAGCCGCGAAACGCGATGGGCCGGACGTAGCACGGCGCGACACCATTGGCCTCCACAAGGTCGACCGCCGCGGAGCACAGATCTTCCAACGAGTAACCCAGAGGCATGCGGTAGATCTTGGCAGAGTCCGTCATGCGGCGCATGTGGTCGCGCAGGCGGAAGATGGCCGCGCCATTGGGCTGCGCATAACAGCGCATCCCCTCGAAGACCGAAGACCCGTAGTGGATCACATGCGACATCACATGAATCTGCGCCTTCTCCCAGGGAATCATCTGTCCGTTGTGCCAGATGTTCTTCGTCGTCTCTAATGCCATCGCTGCTCCTTCGCCTGCAAATACAGGAATCCCAGTTGGCCCCAACCGCTGAATTTTAATTATACCGGTGTCTATAATCACCTCTCGTCAGCGTACCGCGGCTGTTAACAGCAGCCCGTCTGCATTCTCTGTGGATCTCCACAATCAAGCCATGAGTCGTATGCTGGTATGAGCAGTGAGGGAATCGTCTATAGCTAGGCAGAAAGCGATCGTTCGGGAACACGTTGCATCACAGGACCAGTCAAGGACAATCATGACGCATCTGGACAAAGAGAAACAGAAGCTTATCGCACGCATCAAGCGCATTCGCGGGCAGGTTGACTCCATCGAACGCTCGCTGACCACAGGCGACGACTGCGCCGACGTACTGATGCTGCTGGCCAACGTGCGCGGAGGCATCAACAGCCTGATGGCCGAGGTGATGGAAGACCACATTCGGCTGCACCTGCTGTCGCCGGAGAAGGCTGTGGACAAGCCCTACGAACTGGCCGAGGACCTGATCGACCTGGTGCGGGCCTACCTGAAGTGAAGCAACCGTCCGTTAAGTGAAACAATAGCTTGTGAGCTTTGTTCCCCATTTCGTCAGCCTGTACGGCCTGCAGCACTCGCCGTATGTGCGCTTCTCGGTACTGGCGCTCAGCTCCATCTTCTTTCTGGTGGACCCCTTCGCCGCGCTGCCCACCTTTCTGGCCATCACCGAAGGCTCGGACGCGGCGCGCCGCCGACGCATTGCACGTAAGGGCGCGCTGACTACGCTGATCGTGCTGGCTGCCTTCGCCTTCGCGGGCGAGGCCATCTTCCGTGTGCTGGGCATCACTCTGCCGGCGTTCGAGATCGCGGGCGGAGTGATCCTGATGCTGATCGGACTGGACATGCTGCAGGCCCGGCGCTCGGCGACCCAGGAGGTCGCGGGCGACACGGCGGCGGCCGCGCAGAAGGAGGACGCCGGCGTCGTTCCCCTGGGCGTGCCCATGCTGGCCGGCCCAGGGGCCATCACTTCGGTGATGGTGCTGGTAGGCCAGGCGCAAACGCGCTGGCAGATGGCCGCTATTCTGATCTCCATCGCCATCACCGCGACGGTCTGCTACCTGGTGCTGGGACACTCCGACCGAGTGGTGCGCCTGCTGGGCGAGAGCGGAATCCGCATCCTGGTGCGGGTGATGGGACTGCTACTGGTTGCGCTGGCAGCGCAGTACTTCGTCAACGGCCTGGCCGACCTCGGCATCCTGCCCCACCCGGCCGAGTAAGAGATCCGGTAATTTCCAGAAATCAATTTGTTCGCGCGGTCGCGTCCGGTGGTAGATTGGTAGCTCGACGCGCGCAAGCAATTCCTTGCAGGATGGTTTGCCGCCCGAACGACTGCTTGCTGCCTACTATTGGGGCAACGGCCCGCTGCCGATAAAGACACAAGAGGCCTGCCGGAGTAACCGCAGAGTACGCTCCGGAAGTTCCTCATCTCTTTCTGAATCGGCAGGAATCTGTATCCTTCTCTGCGTTGATTCGACCAGCACTTGCTGGCTGCATCCAGGGAGGATGCGGCTGGGTCCGGGTCTCATGCCATGCGCGCACAGGTTGCAGCAGCGATTTGTCGAATCCCGCAAAAACAGCGAACTACGCAACGGACCGGTTGGTGCGGTCTGGCGATATGCCTGGCGGTGTTTTGTGTGCCTAGCATCACGCGCATATCCGCACAGCAGACGGACACAGGCGCATTGACCGGGTCGCGCGCCAATCCTCTGGCCACTGCTCATTTGAATCCGCTGAATGCCGCGTGGCAGGCCGTAGGACCGGCCCAGATTGCCAGCCAGAGCTATGGCACTGTGACCGGGCGCGTCACCTCGATTGCGATCGACCCGGCGGACGCGAGCGGAAACACAGTCTATCTGGGAACGACAGGCGGCGGGGTGTGGAAGTCCAGCAATGCGGAGGGCGCGGCGCGCACTGGAGCCTTCACGGCGACCAATAGTGCAGCGTCGTCACCGCAGAGCCTGCAGTTGACGGGTACCGGCGTCGACTTCGCGCTGACCGCGAACGGCAGCACAACGCAGACAAGCTCCGCTGGGGTCGAGGCGGTATATCGGCTGCTGCTATCCTCGGCTGCGGGAGTTCCAGGAACGGTCGCATTCACCTGCTCGGGCGTGCCCACATATGCAACCTGCGAGGTGAACCCGTCTGCGCCGGTGCTGGGTGGCACCGCGATGATTACGGTAACGGTTGCGACCTCCGTTGCGTCGCTGGGTTGGCCACAGCATCCGAGTGGGCAAGCTCAAACATGGCTCGCGTTGCTATTGCCTCTGGGGCTGCTTGGGTTGGGGCGGCGGCGGCAGTTGGGATGGGCTGCGATGCTGTGCTGCGTCCTGCTGGTGGCAGGATGCGGTGCCTCGCGGATGATTCCACAGACCACCTCGGGCGGAGGGACGACGACGAATCCAACGCCAAGCGGAAGCTATACCATCGCCGTCTCCGGGAGCAGCGCGGGCCTTACCCGCAGCGTCAATTTGACGTTGATTGTACAGTAGGCGGGCACATCGGTGTATGGTTGGCTCTACGCGGTTGCCTTGCTCTTGGACTCCGCTCCGTCCTCTGCCTTCGCTTCGGGAGAATTCTTGCGGATGCGCTTCAGCACCTGGGCCAGCGTGGTCTCGTTCATGGCCTGCACGCCATCAGCGGAGGCCCGCTTCAGCAGACCTGCAATGGCGGGTTCGTCGAGCGTCAGCCATCCGTCTTCGCTGGCGGCATAGATGTCGCCCAGCCCGATCTGCTTGGCCGGCCGCTTCAGCCTGGCCCCGCCGTTTGGCCCCTTGCGCTGCTGGAGGAGGCCTTTCTTGTGCAACAGCAGAAAACACCGACGAACCATTACCGCACTCTCCGCAAGCTGCTCCGCAATCATCGCCGAGGTCTGCATAGTGCCGGGTTCAGCAGCCAATACCGTCAAAATTCTTAGACACAGCCCAAAACGACCGCTCTTTGCCATGCAAAGCAAACTAACACACCGGGGGTTAACCCGACTACCGGGGAAATCATCGACGCGCCGAATGGCAATATTTCATCGCTCGTGCTGCATTTCCACGGATGCGCGAGGAGACGCGTTCCCGCTGCGGAATGCTCCCCCGGCGTGCTAGCCTTCTCAAGTGAATACTCTTTTTGTAGGAGACGTGGTTGGCCCGGCCGGACGCCGCATCGTCCGCGAACATCTGCCTCATGTGATGGAGACCAGCGCGGTCGATCTGCTGGTGCTCAACGGCGAAAATGCCGCCGGAGGCTTTGGCCTGACGCCTTCCATCGCCGAAGAACTCTTCGACATGGGAGCGCATGTCATCACCACGGGAAACCATATCTGGGACAAGAAGGAGATCTTCGAGTACATGGCCGTACCCGTCGAGTCGAACGGGCGTGGACGGCGCGTGCTGCGCCCGGCCAACTATGCCGTGGGCACGCCGGGCTTTGGCGTCTATGAGGGCGAACTGCCCACAGGCCAGGCATATGCCGTGATGAACCTTCAGGGCCGCGTTTTCATGTCCACCTGCGACGACCCGTTCCGCATGGCCGACGCGCTGCTGGCCAAGATCGGCGCCAAAGTAATCCTCGTCGACTTCCACGGCGAGGCCACGTCGGAGAAGGTGGCGATGGGGTGGTACCTGGATGGTCGCGTCACCGCCGTGCTGGGCACGCACACCCACGTCCCCACCGCCGACGAGCGCCTGCTGCACAACGGCACCGCCTACCAGACCGACGTGGGCATGTGCGGAGCGTTCGATTCGGTGATTGGCGTAGAGACGGAGATGGTGCTGCATCGCTTCCTGACCGGAATGCCGGGCAAGTTCGAGCCGGCCAAGGGCAACCCGAAGATGTGCGCCACGCTGATTGAGTGCAACGGGGCTACTGGGCGTGCGACTGGGATTAGGCGGATATTTCTCGGTGAGTAAGACAAAGCATTATTACGAATCGATTTCAATATGAATACGGGCCACAAGCGATGAAAAAAACCAAACTCAGCAGGCGGGCGTTTCTAGGGACAGCGGCAGCCGCGACGATTGCAGCACAAGTGAAGATTGCCGGGGCACAAGGTGCGGCGAAGACGCACGAGCACGCAGACGCGTGGCCTGAGAACGGCACGCTGATTCCCGACGTGGGATGGCGGCTGTGGGTAGATGAGAAAGCCGAGTGGAAGCAGGACGCGATCTTTCTGCCGGAGGATGTAACGCAGGACGCGCAGGGTGTGGTGCGCGGCAAGGGCGAGCCGCTGCCGGTGAATGCGCCGACGGGTGGGTGGGGAGTATTGAAAGATACAGCGGGGATTGCGGTGACGCTGCCATCGACCGTGGAGCAGCACTTCTGGGGCAAGTATGGAGCGGGAGACGATGGCAAGCTGCGGTCGTATACGCCGGACGAGTATCGCTATGCCGCGGACGATCCCGCGCCGCAAAATGGCGCGTACTTTGGCGTGTCGTGGTGGTGGCGCGAGATTGAGATTCCAACGTCGATGCAGGGAAAGAGAATCTTTCTGCATATACGCGGTGCGCGGCTGCGGGCTGAGGTTTATTTGAACCAGAAGCTGGTGGGCTACTCGATCTTGGAGGAGCTGCCGTTTGAGGCCGACCTAACGAATGCTGTAAATTCGGGCGGAAAGAATGTGCTGGCGATCCGGATTACCAATCCATTCGGACGGCTGGACTGGATCGATGGGATGAATGCGCAGTGGGGCGCGGTGAAGCTGTACCGGAGCCATGGGTTTGGCGGACTGGACCGGGGGATCGCAGTCCGAGCCGTTGATCCAACGATGCATATCAGTGATGCTTGGGTTTTGAACGCTGCCGGGGGGCAGTCAGATTCTAATCTTCCCACGCTTCATGTGGAGCCCTTCCCGTTTGGCCAAGCGCACGTGTTGATCAAATGGGATCAAGTTGGCTCAAGCCCTAACTTGCCCAATTGGGTCAAATTCGAAATCGTCGATCCCGCAAACGGCAATGTACTCTCTCGTCCGTTACTGCTGCGAACAGAAGAGGGCAATGGCGCATGTCATGTCGTCGCCAGGCTCGGGATGACTGGCGCAAAAGCTTGGGATCTGGACAGTCCGAATCTCTACCACCTCCGGGTTGTACTGACGAACCCTTCAACAAATCGGACGCTCGACACTCGCACGATTGCGTTTGGCTTTCGGACGTTTGCGCCGGAGGGGTTGGGGACGAATGCTCTGTTCCGGCTGAATGGGCGGCGGATGAAGATTTATACGGCGATCTCGTGGGGATACTGGGGTCTGAACGGGATGTGGCCCACGCCGGAGCTTGCGGTGAAGGAGGTGACACAGGCGAAGAAGCTGAACCTGACCTGCCTGAACTTCCATCGCAACCTGGCCAAGGAAGATGTGCTGCGCGCGCATGACCGGCTGGGGCTGCTGCGCTACATGGAGCCGGGCGCGGGCAAGATGGCCATAGGCAGGCTGCCCAGCGGCGCGCAGGCCAATGCGGCCAGCATTGTGATGGAGAAGCCCACCGATGAGGCGGATAAGTTCGCCCAGCGCTATATGTTCACCAAGTGCGTGGAGATGGTGAAGGCCTTCCGCTCGCACCCCTGCGTGATTGAGTACTGCCTGCAGAACGAGATTGGCGCGGACCTGACGAATCCCGACACCATCGCGATTCTGGAGGCTATGCGCGCCGAAGACCCAAGCCGCTGCATTGTGCTGAACGACGGATTTGTTGCGCCGCCGACGAAAGCCGCGCAGGCCTGGTTCGCGCCCTATGACGCCAAGCTGCACCGCTCCGACATTGAGGAATGGGGCGGATGGTGGAACCAGCACCAGGGCGCGGGCGATGAATGGTACGACCAGTTTTATAAATCGCCTACGGAGTTTACATACAAATCGCCGGAGAAGAAGGCGATCAGTGAGTTCGGCGAGATGGAGGGCTGCGCCACGCCGGACAACCACTCGCTGATGCTGCACGAGCTGGCCGACCCGAAGGGCACGGGCATCGGCAATCAGCCGGCGAATACAAGCTACGACCTCGCCGACCACCGCGAGATTCTGGCGGCGTACGATGCGTTTCTGGACAAGTGGGGATTTCGCGAGGCGTTTCCGGCTACGGAGAAGCTGTGGCTCTCGCTGGGCAAGAAGTGCTACGACACCTGGCAGAACTACCTGGAGAACGCACGCATCAGCGATGAGTTGGACTTTGCGGCGATCTCCGGTTGGGAGAGCACGGCGATTGAGAACCACTCGGGGATTGTGGACAATCTCAGAAATTTTAAGTCCGACCCGACACCGATCACGTCGACGCTGCTGCCGGTTAGGCCTGTGGCGAAGCAGAGGGCGATGTGTACCATGCAGGGCGAGACCGCAACCTTCGACCTCTTCCTGCTGAACGATACCTCGAAGCCTGTGACTGGCACGCTGAGCTTCAGCGCGGTGACACCATCGGGCAAGCTGGTGAAGCTCGGCGGGTTCCCTGCCCCGGCACAGACGCCGGATGTCTTTTCGTATCTGGTGAAGGAGGC
>Ga0326727_10024932_pt1 | contig 11264 bp, 9 predicted proteins | sample MB2enrmetagenome_FD_207643 | JGI IMG/M metagenome (GOLD analysis project Ga0326727, IMG submission 207643) | Lab enriched peat soil microbial communities from McLean, Ithaca, NY, United States - MB29MY | ecosystem: Environmental > Terrestrial > Soil > Wetlands > Peat | place: USA: New York... | reverse complement strand
GCTGTCCCGCGTCGTCGATGGTGAAGTTGGAGGTGATGAAGCCGCGCGCCTGGCTGAACTGGCCTTCTCCGCCTTCCACTTTCCAGATCGCCGCGCCCGTCATCACCGCCGGCTCCAGCCCCAGCGCCATGTGGCCCTTGCCGAGAGTCGAGAACCGCAGAACATGCCGGCTGTCGTCGCCGAAAGCAATCTCGCCGTTCTCCTGGAACTCCTGGGGGCCGGTAATACGCAATTCCGATTCGAAGAACGCCAGCTCGCCCGCCGCCGCCTTTACTTCGGTTTGCACGCCGGAAGGCAGCACTATGGTGCTGACCACACAACTGGCAGCACTGCCGTTAGTGCGCAATACTTCCGACTGCTCCGCCATCTTCGAGGTCTGGCCGATGAAATGCAACACATAAAGGATTTTCCGCATAACGTACGCTTCAATGTACCAACGCCCGGTTGGAGGCGGCTAATGGCGGGTCCCTTTGGCATTGGCGGATCGAGGCATCTCGGTGACGGTGCCGCCGGGAGTGGAACCCGACAGGGCGCTCCACATTCCAGTGAGCTCCGACATGGCGAAAGGGGACATGTCTTCGGCGTCCTTGAAGAACGCCAGGCGCGACGCCGCCCCTTCAAAATCCACGCGGATCAGGTCGCCGCCGCGGACCTGCTCGGTGGCGATCAGGTTGGAGAGCGGGTGCACCAGCGACCGGTCGATGGCGCGCTTCAGGTGGCGCGCGCCGTACTTCATGTCGGTGCCTTCGCGCAGCAGGTACTCGTTCGCCTCCGCGGTGAGCGAGAAGACGAACGGCGCGCCCTTGGCGGAGCTGAAAACCCGCTGCTGTAAGATGTTGAGCTCGAGGGCTAGAATCTTGCGCAGCTCCCGCTCGCCCAGCGGCCGGAAGACCACGGTCTTGTCGAGGCGGTTCATGAACTCGGGCGTGAACTTGCGGCGCGCCGCATCCAAGCCGGCGCGCGAAATCTTATCGGTGAGGCTTTCGTCCAGCACGCCGCCTGCCTGCCGCCGCTGGGCTTCGCGCGCGGCGAAGCCCAGGTTGGGCCGCACGATCGAATTCATTTCGGCCGCGCCCAGGTTGCTGGTCATGAAGATCAAGGCGCGCGAAAAATCCACGCGGCGATTGTCGCCCAGAGTCAGTGTGGCTTTGTCCAGGACGCCCAGCAGGAGGTTCCAGAGCGCCTCATTCGATTTTTCGATCTCGTCGAAGAGCACGAAGCTCAGCTTGGTCTTTTCGGTGTGGTATTGGTTCAATACCTCCTGGCTCAACAGGGGGTGAGTCTCGCGATGGCCGAGGTATCCGGGAGGCGAGCCGATCAGCTTGGCAATCTCATGGCTGTGCTGGAATTCAGCGCAATCGATTTTGACGACCGCGCGGGCGTCGCCGACGAGGCTCTCCGCGATGGCCTCCACCATGCGAGTCTTACCGGATCCGGTCGGGCCGAGAAACAGGAAACTCCCTATCGGCCTTCCGGGGCTCGACATGCCCGCCAGATTCGTCTGGTAGACGTTGACAATTTGTTCTATGGCCTGGTCCTGACCGACAATGCGCTTCCTCAGATCCAAACCCAGTTTCTCAGCTTCGAAACCGCTTTGCGTTGGATCCAACCGCCGGTTCAGCCGCGTCCCGCTCCCTTTTTCCCTCTCGATTCCCAGCGCCGTTAAAGTCATGGTAGTCTTCCTCCTTGTGACTGGTGTGCGCAGCGAGGGCGCCGCGCCGCTCTACCGTGCATTTCAGGCCGGTGGCCTGCTCTCTTCCCTCCCATCCTATGAAACGGGCAGAGGCCGCGCGTTCGTTATCGCGAGCTTCCGCATCCGGTACATGAGTGTCGATCGGGCAACTCCCAGGCGCGCGGCCGCGCCATGCGGTCCGGCGATCACCCAGTTGGCTGCCTGAACGGCCTTCAGAATATGTTCGCGCTCGCATTCCCTCAGCGTGGCCGGTCTCGCAACGCTCCTTCTCCCGGATAGTTCCGGTATCGGCGGATTCAGGACGCGGCCAGTGGTCAGGATCACCGAGCGTTCGATGAAGTTCTGCAATTCCCGAATGTTCCCTGGCCAGTCATGATCCAGCAGCGCCTCCATGGCCTCCGAGGGAATCTTCTCGATATGCTTGTTCATCCGCTGCGCATAGGCGTTCACGAAATGTGCCACCAACAAGGGAATGTCGTCACGTCTGTCGCGCAACGGGGGAACGAGAATGGGGAACACGTTGAGCCGGTAGTAAAGATCGCGCCGGAACAGTTTTTCAGAAACCAGGCGATCCAGGTCTTGATTGGTGGCGGCCACGACTCGCACGTTCACGCATTGCGTGATTGTGCCGCCCAGTCTTTCGAACTCCTGCTCCTGCAAGACTCGCAGGAGCTTCGCCTGCAGCTCGAGCGGCATATCGCCGATCTCATCCATAAACAGGGTGCCCCGGTCCGCCGCCTCGAAACGGCCGATCTTACGCGTCACCGCCCCCGTGAAAGCGCCTTTTTCGTGTCCGAAGACTTCGCTTTCCAGCAGTTCCCGCGGAATGGCCGCGCAGTTCATTTTCACGAAAGCGCCAGCCCGCCGCATGCTGTGGGCGTGAATGGCACGTGCGATCAGTTCCTTGCCCGTTCCGGTCTCTCCTTCAATGAGAACCGTGGAGTCCGTCGGGGCGACGATTTGAAGTTGATCCAGCACTTTGCGCAGGGCCGCGCTCTGTCCCACGATGCCTTCAAAACCGTCTGGTTCCGCGGCGGCGGAGCGATCCGGTGCAACCAGCGGCTCGATTGAAGTAGCGGGACGGTAGTCCCTGAATGTGGCCTTGGACGGCAGTACCGCAAAGCCACGCGAAGATCGGGAGAAGGAGTTCGCCTCCTGTCCATCCAAAACGATGACGTTGTTGCAACTCATCTTGATACCTCATCTCCTCGCTAAGACTGTCAAATGGCTACGGACCTCTCGAAATATGAGGTTACCGGACTTGAAGATTGCAGTCGTGAGATTGAAGTCAGGTTTTGGTGGAAGAAGCGCTTGCGCCGGGTTTGTCTGTGTTGTCCGGCAGCCCACCGCGCGAGCGGCAAGCCGCCCAGCTCACGCTTGATCGTCCGCGGAACCCACTGAATCTATGAGAGATAGTCGAACGTTCAGACGCTGACCACGGGGCAGGGCGATTCGCGAATGATGGCGTAGGCGTTGGTAGGCAGACGCCCGGCAATGCCGTCGCGACTACTTCGCCCGATGACCAGGAGATCGGCTCGCACTTCCCTGGCGGCGTCGGCTAGTGCGCTGACAATCGGACCGATTTCAGTGCGAATCTCGGCATGGGCCCCGGCGGTATCCAGGAGCCGTACGAGTTCAGCTTTAGCCTCGTTGATGACGTGGCCTCTCCATTCCGGCGACAAGCCGTAGTCTTCCAAACGGGGATCGAGCGAGGTAACGACGTGAATCACGCTGAGCGATGCGCCAAACTCCCAGGACAGCCGACTGGCCCAGCTCAAGATGCCGCTGCTTTGCGGCGAAAGATCGACGGCACAGGCAATGCGGCGGGGTTGTGCCAGTATGCCAGACGCCGTTTCCGGCGCGTGCACTGCCGTCCAGACAGGACAGCTTGCATCGTGGAGGACCTTTGCCGTGACCGAACCGATGAGCAGGCGCCGAAAGGGACCGTAGCCATGAGTGGGCATCATGATCAAGTCGACATGTTCCGAACCGGCATACTCCACAATCTTGCTTGCGGGGTCGCCTTCCTCTAAGACGCGCTTCACCCCGAGGTGGCGCCATTCATTGGATCGGAATTCCTTCATTTTCTCCTCAGCCTCTTCCCTTGCAAAGCCATGCAGCAGCTTCATCTGGGCCGAAGTCGGGAGCGGCAGATTGAAACCTGGAGCCAGGACGTGGAGCAGAACGATCTCAGAACCGCAGCGTTCGGCGATTGCCGCAGCGGCGTCTGCGGCGTCCGCCGAGCGCGCCGAGAAGTCTATCGGCAACAGAATCTTCGCTATGGTGAACATGTTGGCATTGTACCTTTGGAGGCCAGGCTTCCGGGACTCTATGGGGCGCCCGAACTGTCCCGGAATTGCTCGCTGCAATCGTTTGGCCGATTGGTTGTTCGTCCGGGCGGTGGCCGATGGCGGGCTCGCGCTCCCACTCAAGAAACAGCGGATGGGTCTCAAGTTGCTTATATGACTTGCAGAAAACCAGATGCGCCCGCTACACGAGATCCTTTTGCCGACCGATTTTTCGCCACCTTCCGTTCACGTGGCGCGTTATGCCGCCGGCGTTGCCCGCCACTTCAGCTCTAAGCTCACATTGCTCCATGTATTGCCCCCCCTCAGTCCGGCATTTGCCGCTTTCGGCAGCGGCGCGATGGTGGAGGAAGTGCTGGCCCACCAAATGGAAGAGACCCGTAACTCCCTGAATTCGTATCTCGCAGACGAATTTCGAGGTATTCCCATGAAACGCATCGTCTCGGAAGGCGATCCGGCCGAGACCATTACGGGATATTGCGCTTCGGAGCGAGTCGGGCTGGTCATGATGCCAACGCGGGGTTGTGCTGCATATCGGCGGCTCCTTCTGGGTTCGGTGACGACAAAGGTCCTTCAGGATGTCAACTGTCCTGTTTGGACAAGTTCGCATGTAGCGGACAGGCACACGCCAGTCTCCCCCGTACCCAAGGTGATTGTCTGTGCTATCGGCTGGGATCCCGGCGGGGCCCTGATTTTGAAGTGGGCCGCGGACCTGGCTGCGGGCCTTCAGGCGCGCCTTGTCGTCGTTCACGCGCTTTCATCATCGGAATTCCATCTCGAAACACACTCTCCGGGGACGGAAATCCGGAGGGTTCTCGACGATGCAGACGCCAGGATCTCCAACGTACTGCACGGCTCGCCACTGCCGGGAGCCGAGGTTCGGGTGGAAGGCGGGAGCAGCGTGCCGGAAGTCATCCGTGCCGTGGTGGAGGATAGCCGGGCGGACCTTCTGATCATCGGCCGAACCTCCAATGGAGGCATGATGGGGCAATTGCGGACGCATTCCTACACGTTGATCCGCGAGTCTCGGTGCCCCGTGATCAGCATTTGAACCGGCGCCGCCGTGGGGGCCAAAGGTGGAACTCTACCGGGCCAAAAGTGGAACTCTACCTGCGCTGTCTGGGGAGGCTGTTCGACAAGCCGGTATCGCGCGCCGGCTTGGTGATGGCCCCCTACCTGCAAGGGTTGCACCGGCAGGCCGTTGCGCTTCCACTCGCAGGAGCACTGCTTCGAAACGCCGCGACGGCGAGAGGAGCCCGGGCGCCGAGGCGCCCGGGCTGCTTTCATTTCTCCAAGCCGCGGTTTCATCCGGCGAGGACCCCGTCTTGCGTCTGGGGCGACGGCGCACCCGTCGTGGCTGCGGTGGGAGACCAATCGTGTCCTACCGCGATATTCCAAGCCAGTTCATTCAAGGCAATCGCCGTCGCACTCTCGACCAGTTCTTTATCGACATTCAGCAAGACGGCTACGTCTTCTATAGGGATCCTCTCGAAGACCCTCAGCAGCAGCGAACAGCGCGGAAAGATATCGATGGCAAGCAAGGCGTCTTCAAACTGCGCCCTGCTTACTTCACGGCCGGCACGCCAAACGGGTGGTGGGAGTTGGTCTCCGTAAGTCGAGTTCTGGACACGCCGTTTCGTCCGGGAGACGCTCGCCGTCAAAGGCAGTTGAACCTTGCCAAGCGCCCTGGCGATGACCAGCTTTCGGCACCAGGCGGACATCCATTGTTCGAAGAAAGGGGCAGTTGGATGACGCGCGTCCAGGGCCTCTCCGACCACGTCCCCACCCACGGACATGTCCCCCGTGAGGAGGAACGCGAGCCAGGCCAATTCCGATCCCCGGTCCAGAAACATTTGCACCAGAGACGGTTGGCTCAAGTATCTCTTCGTTTTCGATTCCATCAGAGGCTCAAGAGGCACTTGTGTAGCCATACGCAACGGCGGTGACGCTCAAAGGGTTTTGTGGGTTTAGGACAGCAAGTGACCTGATGGTCAGATGGTTGCTATATCACTACGGGCGTTGTTCTCGGGGAAAGCGATCCGCATTCGGAAATATCAGGAGATGCGATGAGAAACACGCCCGCGGCTGTAATTGGCTCGAAGATGCCGAAGCTTGAACCGCGCGATGCGTGAGATCTTATTATGAACTGCAAAACTGGAAAGATCGTGCCGTCAGCCCGCTCTTGGCTGCTTCGGGCGATCGTGTCACCGCTGCTCGCAATGTGCGTCTGTGATCGGGCGGCGGCGCAGTGCGCACCGGAGAACATGGGCGATATGATCCGACGCGCAACGGTCACGATTCAAGCCGATTGGAGCGCGTTTCCCGGATTTGCATTTGTGGAGCGGGATGCGGAGACCGCCAAGCACGTGACCACGGTCAGAACCCACCGGGTTTTCATGATCGAGGGTTCGGACTACTACATGCCCATTGCGCTCAACGACAAGCCGTACACGGCGGAGCAACTCGCTCAGGAACATGAGAAGCTCGTGGAAGAAGTCAGCCGGCGCAGCCACGAGACGGAAAAGGAAAGACGACACCGGTCCGAGCGCTACTGGAAGGAGCGGAACCAAACAGGAATCCTGTTGGGAGAGTATGTGAAAGCATTTGATTTCAGCGTGATTGGCGAAGAGGCGGTAAACGGGTACGCGGCCTGTGTGCTCGATGCGAAACCCAGGCTGGATTACCGGCCGCCGAATCGTGAGGCTAAGATTCTTACCGGCATGCAGGGCCGCTTATGGGTTGATTCCCACGACTTCCATTGGGTGAAGGCGGAAGCGGAGGTCCTCAAGCCCGTATCGATTCTGGGGATAGCGGTAAGGGTCTTGCCCGGGACGCACATGGAACTCGAAATGGCTCCGGTCAGTCCGTCAATGTGGCTGGTGAGCAGCTTCACCGTGGCCGTGAAAGCCTCGATTGTCTGGAGGTCCACCGACTATGCCGACGTGACCAATTGGAGCGAGTACCGGCCGGCGGCCGCGGCATTGGCGGATGAACTGGCCAGGCAGAGCCCCGTGCCTGAGCAGCTTCGCTAGCGGCCCTAAGCTGAAGAAGGGCGACGCGGCGGGGCGCACGATCGCCGCGCGGAGGCGGGTCAGCCAACCCTTTCGGTTGTACTGCGGGTGCCCGCGCCGCGCTTTTGAGGAACTTCCGCTACATGACTGCGGCAGGGATTGACCCCGCCCAAAAACCTACCTAAATGTTTTGTTTTCTATTTGGTAGGCCCGGCTGGACTCGAACCAGCGACCCTCAGCTTAGAAGGCTGATGCTCTATCCACCTGAGCTACGGGCCCAAATTTATGAAACTAAGCTAGTTGCAAGCGGCGCATTTTCTTGGTGAACCGCCGATTGTGGGGACTTTTGTGGGGACCCCACAGGAATTCGCGCGTGCCTCAACCGCTGCAATCGCCGCGCGCCGCGCCTTCGCCCGTATATGGGAATACCGCCGCAACATAGCTGCACTCACATGGCCCATCATATCAAGCATGGTGCTCTCGGGAGTGTCGGCTTCGCCCAGCACGGGCGTCACGGGACTGAGCGGTACCGTGAGCGCGTGGATTATCGAATGAGTCCGCCGGGGCCGCGCATGGGGCCGCCGGCATTCCCGGCGCCTACTTCTTCTCCAGAGTGCGCTGTTTCCGCCACTCGGGCAGCGTCAGTTCGACCCACTCCACACCTTCGGGTCCTTCGGGCGGCACCGGGTCTTCCTCCTTCCAGATCAACTGGCGGACGAAGGCCAGGAGTTCGCGCGCGGCCTCGTCGCCGTAAGGAAACACCTGTGCCACGAGCGGCCCGGCATCGATTTCCGGATGGCCAAGGATGTATTCGATGCCCAGGTGAAGCGGCCCGAGCTCGCCGGCTTCTTTCGCCCGCTCGGCCATTTTTTGGGTGAGCCTGGTGTATTTCCGGACATTCTCGGGCGGCATCGGGTCGTTCGCGGCCCAAGTGTCCGTGATGTCCCACATATAAGTTGCTACCAGCCATGGAGTGACGGTCATGAGCTTAGATCACCGTGGTGAGGTCGTTGGGATTGGTATAGGTTTGCGCTCCCTGGTCCCAGTTCTTGGCGCCGTTGGGAATGTGTTGCGCGGGCACCACCCGCTGCATATGCGGATACCACTGCACAGTCGTAATCGTGCCTGAAATATTGTCCAGGGGTTCGAGTTCGGTATCGGGAAAAGGCGCCGCCGCGGCAGGCGCAACGGCCGGCACAGTGGCTCCAACGTGAGTCTCGGCGCGTTTCAAGGCATCGGCCGCCTCTTTCGCCTTGGCCTTCGCAATGGTTCTCTGCGCTTTGGCGTTCGTATCGTCATCCACCGCGGCGAATCCGGCGGCGGCTGTGGCTGCCACTTGCGCGGCGGTGGCTGCGTTCTTCGCGGCCGTCACATCGCCGTTATCATCGGCAGTGGGATGCGCGAGCAGCAAATTGTCGGCGGTCTGCGCGGAAGCCTGGGCCTTCGCGGCAGCGTCCCGGGCTTCGTTGGCGGCCTCCGCGCCTTTCCGCGGGCGGAAGCCCTCATCGATCGGCAGATCCGCGCCTGTGGCATCCTGAAATCCCACGTTTTTCCTCGCCGACCAAGTCTCGTTGCCCGGCAGCGGAGCGCCGCCTTTCGTCTTCGCGACCGAATCCACACCGGCATCGGAGAGGATCTTGGCCATGGCGGCGGCACGCGTCTTGACGTAGGTTTCGTTATCCTTGAACCGCGTCGAAGCTGTGCAGGGACTTGGCTTGCCGTCGGGAGCAACACCCGTTCGGATGCGGACCTTCAACGGATCGTCCGGAATATCCGCACCGTGGCGGCCGTCGCTGTGAGATCCATCGGCGACTTCGTACGCTTTGGCAGCCGAGCGGTAAGCGGTATCGGCGGCATCATTGGCGGCCTTGATCGCTTGGGCGGTCGTTTTGCCCGGAGCGCCGGTCTGGACGGCGGCATTGACGGCCGCCTGCAAGTCGTTGGCCAGTTTCTCCCCCGGAGGCAGCGCGGCGACCGCGGTCGCGGCGCAATCCGTCATCTGTTTCAGTTTCTTGGCGCTGGCGCGGGCAGCGTCAGCCGCGGCGGCTGCGGCGTCGGCGTCCGCCGTGGTTTGGTCCGCCATTTGGCGGCGCGAAGGTTTCACCGGAGGCGGCGGCGGAACACCCGCTGCCGCCGTGGCGGCGTTGTCGGCGACGTTATAAGCGGCCAAAGCCGCCGTATACGCGTTGGCGGCGTCGTCGAGCGCCTTGTGATCGTTGGCCGCGGTGGGGATGGTGACAGTCGCGGTCGGCGGCGGCCCGACGGCTGTGGCTATGTTGCCGCCCGGTATATTCTTGTTGCCGATTTTCGCGGTCGTGTTGCCGGGGCCCGGTAGATTCACCGTACGCGGCAGGGGAGTTCCGATCGTGCCGGTAAGCGCCCCCACAGGAACGACCGGACCGGTTACGCCAGCGGGAATCCCACCGGTCGGCTGCATGTACAATTGGACCGAGTCGATCTGTCCAGGAGGACCGCCCACGCCGGCAGCCTTAAAGAGGACCTTCACCTCGACCGATTTGGCCAGCTCGTTTTCAAGGGTGGTCTTTGCCTCCGCCAGATCCGATTCAGCCCTCCAGAAAGCGTTTTCCTTTTCCCAGGCATCCTTCAGGTCCGCTTGGTTGGCGGCCGCGGTATTGTCGGCAACCGTGGCCGGATTTTGCGCCGCGGCGGCATCGTCCATGGCGGCTTTGGCGGCGGCGGCCAATCCGGCCGTGACCGCGTTGTTCAAGCGGTTTGCCGCCTCATCCGCAGCATCCTTGGCCTTCTTGGCGGCCGCGGCTGCCAGGTCGCACTGATTCGTGGTTTCTTGCAGCTTGTCGAGGACCTTCTGCTGATCGGCGAGCACCGCGGCGGCTTCGTCCAGGTCGGCCTTTGCGCCTTTGGCGAGATCGCGCGCCTTATTGGCCTGGGTGCGAGGCCACCCGGACCATACGGCGCCGACCGCTTTGACGCACTTCGTCACAGCGCCGGTAGACGGCCAATTCTTATCCGCGGTATCGGCGGTATCCTCGAGGACTTTGGCTTTGAGATCCAGATCGTCGAATCGGTCCCGCAGTGCCTTTACCGGACCGTCCAGATCCGCTTTGGCTTTCTGGGCGGCGGAAAGTGCGGCGGCACAGTCCTTGCACGCCGGGCTGACCGCGGCCGCAGCGAGGGCTGCTGCCTCTTTGGCCGCCTGCGCCTGCGCCGGGCTGCCGACCGTATTGCACGGCGGCGGAAGCTGCGGATCTCCCGTTTTGTCGCGCGCTCCCTCCGCCTTCTTCAGCTCGTCGGCGGCGGTTTTGGCCTTCGCGGTGGCATCACCGAGTTTGTTTTCGATGTCGGGCAGGGAAGGGATTGACCCTTTTGCCGAACGCGCCGCCGCCAAAGCTTGACCAGGCGACATGGTTAATGGATCTCCCAGGCATTTGGCGGGGCCTGATCGCGAACCGCCGACCACGCCTCGAAGTTCTGAACGAGGTGCGCCAGCCGCTCTTCCGGCGTGCGCGTGGGTTCCTCCAGGTAGCGCACCACCTCTGGATGCCGGTCGAAGTGGGGCCCGATGCGGAACAGCAGGCTGACAAAGATGGCAATAGAACGTTCGTCTTCAATCCGCCAATGACGCGCACGGCGGATCCCCCAGCCGACGCGGCCCAGGAGCGCCTCATCGCTGGTGGATGCCAGTTCTTCCGGCGCGCGCCCGCGGAGCCAATCCGCCACGGCGGCGCACAGCTCCGCCTCGGAGGCCGACTGAAAAACGTCCATCTGTTCCTTGCGAATCCTCAGCAATCCCGTTACCCCTCCGCCGCACGAATCCGGGGCAAACTCAGCCTACCGACTTTACCATAATGGTCCCGGTTTTGGATCAGTCGGGGCTCCTGGACGGCGCTGCGCCACAGGAATACAGCATCACCGGTGACAGCAAAGGGAACATCCATGTGACGGTGCGAAATTGGCGGGGCTGCGGTTGAGGCACACGGAACGTCCAAGCCGCTCGTAATCACTTGCGCGATATCGCGCGCCGTCGGCGTTGAGGTTGAGGCATGAGCCGCATGGCATCCACGGCCGGGGGCTGGCTGGCTGAGAGACGCGGCTACCACCCGCCCCTACGGTCCTCGCCCGTTCCCCCCTCGCAATGGTCTCCTGGAGGACACTGCGCGGTAGGTGCTCCCGTTCGACAGTCTCAGCTTGGGGCGAATCGGTGAGCCGGTGAGCGCGGTCCCGAAGGAGGCACGATTGGAATTTTGAGAACTGGAGCGGGAGAAGTCGGGACCG
>Ga0326727_10024930_pt1 | contig 11264 bp, 10 predicted proteins | sample MB2enrmetagenome_FD_207643 | JGI IMG/M metagenome (GOLD analysis project Ga0326727, IMG submission 207643) | Lab enriched peat soil microbial communities from McLean, Ithaca, NY, United States - MB29MY | ecosystem: Environmental > Terrestrial > Soil > Wetlands > Peat | place: USA: New York... | reverse complement strand
AACGACTGGGCCGCCGATAGCCTCACCGGCGTTCTCTACGAACGCTGGAAGTTGACCCGCGACGCCTCGTTGATCGCCGACCTGCGTCAACTCGAAGCGGCCAATCCTGGGTACGGACCGTGCACCGGGTCGTGCGCGCGTTGGAGCGACGCACCGCTGTGGGACGCGGTTGCGGGCGTGCGCGAATACGACGCAACCGGCGATCCGGCAGCACTCGACAAAGCCGTTCTCGATTACCAAAGCCCGACGCAATCGAACCTGTACGCGCTCGGCGCCTGTCCCGCAATCGACTACCAACAGCCCGGCGGCGCCACCGGAACCAAGACGCTCGAAACGACTGCGAACCGCGTCTTCGCCGGCGTGCTGCTGTACGAACGCACCGGCGTCGCCGCATACCTTGCCGATGCGGTGGCCCACTACGCCGCCGCACGCACTTATTTTCTCGACCCGCAGGTGCCGCTCTACACCGTTTGGGTCGCCGACGACGGAACGGCGTGCACGCAAGTACCGCACCGCTTCTACGCTTCCGTCAACGGCCGCATGATCGAAGCGGGCCTGCACCTGGCGAGCGCGACCGGAAACCCGCAGTACGCGGCCGATGCGGCCGCAACCGCGCAGGCCATCGCCTTGCTCGCCGACGCGAACGGAACGTTCGCCGACCTGCAGGCCGACAGCGATCTCGAAGAACCGCTCGTCTCCGCCATGCTCGCGCTGGCCGCGACCAGCGCGCCGGCGCGCGCGTGGATTTTGCAAAACGCCGCGGCGGCCGCGCACGCGCGCAACGGGGCGGGATCGTACGCGCGTTTCTTCGACGGACCGCCCAACGACGGTACGACCCTGTGGGACACCAACGGCGGCTTCGCGCTCGTCGTGGCCGCCGCGTCGTTAGCGCCCGCGACCGTTCCGAACCCGGCGAGCCCGTGGTCGGGAGCCGCCGCCAAACCGGTCGCGCTGACGGCGTCGTCGACCTATGCCTTCACCGGTTCGGGCATCGCGTTGTACGGCACGCTGGGCCAGTCGCGCGGGCACGCGCACGTCGCGATCGACGGCGTGACGATGACCGATCAGAGCGGAATCTGGCAAGGCCTCTCGTTCGCCGGCCCGATCGCGAACAGCGTGCTCTTCGCCTGGCGCTGGCCCTCGAGCGGCCCGCACGTCTTGACCTTCACGCCCGGCGAATACGACGTCAACGAAGGCGGTTCGTTCCTCGACGCGATCGGCGCGGTGGTCACGCCCTAGCCGCGATCAGCGTCAGCGAAGCGCTTCGAGCAGCGCCGCGACGGCGCGCGCGCGATGGCTGATCGCGTTCTTCTCCGCTTCGGAGAGTTCGGCGAACGTGCGGCCGTCGTCCAGTTCGAAGATCGCGTCGTAGGAAAACCCGCCGTCGCCGCGCTCCTCGCGCCCGACGAACCCCGGAAAGTCGGATAACACGGACGTTTCCGCACCGTCCGCGGCCACGTAGTGCAGCGCGCAGACGAAGCGGGCCGCACGTGCGCTGCGCCCGCCGTCCGGGGCGACGGCGGCCGAGGTCTCGGCCAGCAGCAGGCGCCGTCGCTCGCCCCAGGTCGCGCCGTCGCCGCCGTAACGCGCCGACAGAACGCCGGGGCGGCCGCCGAGCGCCGCCACCTCGAGTCCGGAATCGTCGCCGAGCGCGGGTTCGCGCCTGCCTGCAGCGTCGAGCGCGGCGCGCAGCGCGCGCGCTTTCAGCGCGGCGTTTTCCGCGTACGAGGCCGTTCCTTCGACGACGTCCGCATAGCCGTCGAACGCCTCGGCCGTCCAGCCGTACGCCCCGAGGATCTCGCGAAGTTCGCGGAGCTTGCCGGCGTTTTTGGTGGCGACGTAGAGACGCCGGCTCAATGCCGAATGACGTGCGACTCGAGTTTGTAGCTCGTGCCGCGAAAGAGCGCGATCGCCTCGTCCTTCGGCCCGTAGACCGTGACGTCGTACGTGCCCGTGCGTCTCGCGCGCGTCCGTTCCTCGGCGATCGCGGTCAGCACCTCGCCCTTGCGCGCCGCCGCGGCGAACGAAATCGAACAGGCCAAAGCGACGTGCGTGTCGTTGCGCGAGTTGCAGGCGTACGCGAACGCCGTATCCGCCAGCATGAAGATGAAGCCGCCGTGGCAGAGGTCGTGTCCGTTGAGCATGAACTCGGTCACAATGAAGCGGCAGCGCGCGTAGCCGAAGCGAACTTCCTCGACCTCGATGCCGGCGTGATGCGCCGCCCGGTCGCGTTCGAACATGGCGGACGCGACGCGCGCCGCAAACGATACCTCGTCCACGCGGGGCTATTTTCGAACGATGACGCGAACGGCCTTCGCTTCGTAACGCGGCAGGCCGCCTTCGGCATGCACCTCGACCGTCATGCGAATGCCCAAGCGCGCGTGCAGCAGGCGTTCCAACGCGTCGCGCAAGTCGTTCGGCAGCATCGACGAGTCGCCGCGCCGTTCGACGGCGACGACGACTTCTTCGAGCACGCGATCCTCGCGGTCGATGTAGATCTGCCACGCTTCGTTGACCGTCGCGTCGAGGGAGGCGATGCAGTCCTCGATCTGCGACGGGAACACCATCGAGCCGCGGATCTTCAACATGTCGTCGGTGCGTCCGATGATCCGTCCGATCAGCGGCAGGCCGCGCCGGCCGCAGCCGCAGCCGTACGGATCCTCCGCCAAGCGCACGAGGTCGCGCGTTCGCCAGCGCACTACCGGCGACGCTTGCCGGGCCAGCGTCGTGAACACGATCTCGCCCGTCTCGCCGGGCGCGACCGGTTCGAGCGTCTCGGGATCGACGATCTCCGTGAGGATCGTGTCTTCGTTGATCAAGTGCATCAGGTCCGCGTCGTGCGACCAGGGACACGAGATGCCGTGATTGGGACCGCCCGATTCCGTGGAACCGTAGATGTTTTGCGCGATGAAGCCTGCGGGCATCGCCGCTTCGAGTTCGGTGCGAAAGGCCGCTGAGACCGATTGTCCACCGAACAAGCCGAGCCGCAATTTCCAGTCGCGCTTGGGGTCGATGCCCTTCTCCTTGGCCGCGTTGACCAGCGTCATCAGCCACAGCGGCGACATCGTGCACGCCGTGTACTCGTGATCGCGCAGCCACTGCACGACGGCGTCGGCGCGTCCGGGCCCGATGCCGAAGTTGGTGCAGCCGTAGGCGTTGAGGCCCCAGTCCATCACCACGCCGCCGACCCACAGGCCGTAACCGTATCCTTGATACACGCGCTCGCCGCGCGTAACGCCCGCGGCCCGCAGCAAGCGCGACATCTGATAGGGCATGAGTTTGCGCACGTCCTCGAACGTGTAGCCGAACATCACCGGCAAGCCGGTCGTTCCGGACGTCGCGCAGAAACGCGCGACGTCTTCCATCGGAACGGTTAGGAACGGGAACGGATAGCGTTCGCGCAGCGTGGTCTTCTCGAGCGTTCCGACGTGCGCCAGCGTCGCCCGGCTCAACTGTTCGGGCTTCATCCCGAACCCGGCGAAGTGTTCGACCCAGGACCGGTCGCGGGCCAACCGCTCGCCGAGCGCGCGCAGCCGCTGATCCTGCAAAGCCTCGAGTTCGGGCCGCGACAGCCCCTCGACCTCAGGATGTTCGTACGTTGCCGGTCCCGCCTCGACCATCGCCTCTCCGCCCCTCTCGTCCCGGATAGGCGAGGCTTGCGGCGCGGCCGCGCTTCGTCCTGCGCGGCCGGCCGCAGCTACGCTCTAACCTGCGTCCGCACTCTCCCGCTCGGCCTTGCAGTCGGGCGCGGGGGTCGCGGCCGGAAGCGGCGCGCCGTACGGAACGGCGGGTTGGCTGAAGTTGAAGGTATTGCTCAAATCGTCGGTTTGGGCGTCCAACTGACCCAAACTGCCCAGACCGAAGTTCGACTCGATCGCGGTGATGACCGAGGCTTGGTTTCGCGTCGTATGGTCCGGGACGCCCGGTGCGCTCGGGTACGCCGAGATCACCAGCAGCGGCACGCGGAACGAGAGCTGGTCGTCGTTGAGGATCGACGGCGCCTTGTGATCGTACCATCCGCCCCAGTCGTCCCAGGTCACCAGAATCAGCGTGTTCGACCAATAGTGCGAACTCGCGCCGATCGCGTTGGTCACCGCGGCGACCCAATGCGGTCCGGCCAGTTCGTCGCTGTACTTGCCGTGCGGATGATCCGACGAGCAGTACTCGGGAATGACGTACGATACGGGCTGCAACGCGCCGTTGGCGATGTCGCTCAGCACGTTGGTTTCGGGGCTGACCAGATTCGCGTGATCGGGACCGTCGGCGATGTGCGTGATGTAATCCGGCGCCGACCACAGCGTCAAGCCCGCACCGTAGTCGGGCGCGTAATAACGCCAGCCGATGCCGTTTTGATCGAGCAGGTCGAAGATCGTCTCCATGTCCATGCAGGCCGGTCCGGTGGCCGTCGTCTTCTGCGGATAGGGCAACGTCATGTCGAGGTAGGCGACCGTGTCCGAGCCCAGACATCCGGGCGGCCCCTTCGAACCCGTCGTCGGATTGCCTGCAAACGCCATCGGATAGCCGCCCTGCGCCGCGACGAGGTTCACGTGCGCGGCGAACGACGGCCCCATGTTCATCTGAAACGTCTCGTCGGCGAGCGTGAAGCGCGAGGCCAGCGTCCAATAATTCTGCACGTCCGACTGTTGGACGTAGGCGTAGGCCGTGCGATTCTTCCCGAACTCGTGGTCGAAGTCGTCGAGTTTGCCGTTATCGTAATCGAGCACGAAACCGTCGTGCGTGTGGTCGGGGTCGACGGCCGGCTCGAGCGGAATCTGCTCGAGTTGGACGGTCTTGCCTCGGCGCACGCCGCTCGTCACCGTGTCCGCGCCGGGGAAGCCGTTGAAGAGGTTGTCGACCGTACGATTCTCTTGCACGATGACGATGACGTGCTGGAACTGCCCGGCGAGCCCGGTGCGGTGCGCCGGCACGGCGCGCGCGACGCGGCCTAGGGCCGAATTCGAGGGCAGGCTCGGGGCATCGCTCCGCGAGCACGCGCCCAAGGCGAGCGTCGCAACGGCGACGACGCCGAGTGCCGAAGATCCCAGTCGCATGTGGCTGACCTCGCAAACGAAGTAGAGTGTGGGCCACGGGAAAAAACGGCGCGCCGGAACAATGCACTCGCGCAGGGAGAGTATATCACCGTGCTTTCCAAAGTTACTGACGGAAACCACGGTCGATTCATCCTTGCTCCCACGAAAGATTGGGCCGATGGCAGATTTACCGAGCTTCCACAACCTCGACCGCATCGACTGTTCGCTCGTCCGCCTGCTCCAAGCCGGCGGCCGCGCCTCGTTCGCGGAACTCGGCAAGGCGGTCGGCTTGTCGGCGACGAGCGCCGCCGAACGCGTCCGTCGCCTCGAGCATTCCGGCATCATCGAAGGCTACGGCGCGCGCGTCTGTGCGGCAAAACTCGGTTACCCCGTCTCCGCCTTCATCCTGGCGCGTCCGAAAGGCACCGACGCGCGCTACATCAAGGTCGCGAAAGTCCGGCCGGAAATTCTCGGTTGCCACCGGGTGACCGGCGAGTTCTCGTTCATCATGAACGCGGTCGTACGCGACGTGGCCCACCTCGAAGAACTGCTCAATTACCTCGAGCCTGCGGCGACGCACATCGTCACCCTGATCGTCCTCTCGACCTCGTTCGAGAACGTGCCCCAGGCCCTGGAGCGCTAACTCGCGGGAGCGCCGCCGACGCCGGCGGGCACGCCGTTGGTCCGCGCCGGCGGGAGATAGGTCGGCATGGGGTCGATGCCGTGAATGGCCAGGTCGCCGTCTTCGACCTCGGCATCGCTGGCGCGCAACGGCACGATCAGTGACACGGCCTTGAGCACGAGGAAGGTCATCACCACGTCGTAGCCGATGATGACCGCAGCCGCGATCGCCTGAAACAGCAGTTGCTTGCCGTCGTGCGTGTAGAGCAGGCCGCCGACCGAAATCGGCGCCGTCTTCTTGTCCGCGCCGAGGTACTCGACCATCTTCGGATTGGCCACGATGCCGACCATCAGCCCGCCGACGACGCCTGCAACGCCGTGCGTGTGCAGTACGCCGAAGGTGTCGTCGACGCGCTTGAGCAGTTTGGTTTGGCCGATCTTGTTGAGCGAGAACCACGAGATCGTTCCGGCGGCGAGCCCGATAAGGATCGCGCCCAGCCCGTCGACGTAGCCGGCCGCGGGCGTGATCGCCACCAGGCCGGTGATCATGCCGTTGATCATCGATACGGCGTTGGGCTTGCCCGTGGCGAACATGTCGAGGATCAACCAGCACAAGAGCGCCAGCGCCGTCGCCAAGTTCGTGTTGAGCACCGCGGCCGCGGCGTCGGCGCTCGCAAAGTACGGATCGCCGCCGTTGAAGCCGTTCCAGCCGAGCCACAGCAGGCCCGCGCCGGCCAAGGCCATGATCAGGTTGTTGGGCTCGAAGTCCTTACGGTCTTCCATGAGCCGCGGACCGACCACGGCAGCCGCCACGAACCCCGACACGCCCGCGGCCACGTGGATGACGTAGCCGCCCGAGTAGTCGACGGCGCCCATCTGCGCGAGCCAGCCGCCGCCCCAGAGCATGAACGCGTTGACCGAGTAGACCAGCGTGCTCCACAGCGGCACGAAGATCATCCACGCCTTGAAATTCATGCGCCCCAGCACCGACCCCGCGATCAGAATCGGCGTGATCGCCGCGAACACGAACTGGAAATAGATCATCGCCGAACCCGAGAAACGCAACGGCGGCAGGCTCGAGGCCGCGAGCGGAATGTCGGCTTGCGACAGCTCGAAATCAGGTCCGAGCGACGGATGCGGAATGCCGACGAGGTTCGACAGAATCCCCGGGCCGAGCTTGAGCGGGTTGCCGAACGACATCTGGTAGCCCCAGAGCATCCAGACCAGCAACACGATCGAGAAGGCGTAGAAGCACATGACGGCGCTGTTGAGCGCCCACTTCTTCTTCACCAGACCCGCGTACAAGATGGCCAGGCCCGGTATGCTCTGCATGCCCACGAAGGTCGCGGCCGTCAACTGCCATGCGGTGTCGCCCGAGTTGACGAACGAGGGGGCGGGAACGTACGGGCCGGCATCGGCCAAAAGCGTCAGCGCAGCCGACATCGCGGATTCCATTGCCAAAACGGTAGCGGCCAACCGTGGTCGGCGCATTGGACAATGGTCGAACGCGAGCCGCCTGCGGCTGTACAGGAAGCGATAGTGCTAGAGGCCCAGTCGGACTACCCTATCAGGCAGAGGGAGGGCGAACATGGATCGCCTCCCCTGAACGGGAGAGAGGGCCGCATCGGCGGGTTCCGGCAGATAGGGGATGCCGGCGCCCGCCGATGTCAGCCCGCCTCCACGTCAAAAGACCGGGATGATGTCCTCGGGCCCGATGTGTCCGACGTCGACGCCGTCCAAGTCGAGTTCGGGAATCGCCGGAAACGCGATGCCCCACTCTTCGACGATCGCGCGCACCTTCGCCAGCGCCAGCCGCCAATTGTCGGCCTGTTCGTCGTAGGTGAGCACGCCGAGGCCGCCCTCGCGCGCGTGCTGCACGAGCACGCGGTGGTTGGGCAGAAAGTAGTCGGGGATCTCCCAAAACTGATTGGGCGGCTCCCACAGAATCATCGAGAGAAAGACGAAGCCCGCGCGCAGTTGCTTCGTGATCAACGTCTTGTGCTCTTCGGAGAGCCCCGGCCAATCCTGTTCGAGGATCGTCAGGCAAATCGCCAGATGGCGCGCTTCGTCCTGACCGACCTTCTTGAAGATCTCTTTGAAAACCGGATGCGTGGCCTTCTTGGCCATCCCGAAGAATAGCGTGGAACTCGCCACTTCGCCCATCATGAACGAGGTGAACAGCACCGACAGCGGATACTTGTGGAGCGACTCGCCGTAGCCTTTCCAGTAGCGGCCGCCGTTGTGGTAGAGCCACTGGATGTTGTTGATCGCCGCGCGCTCGAGATCGGTCGCCGGCGTGAAGTCGAGCGGGCCGCCCGGCACGAGCTTTTGAATCGCGCGCTGACAGCACTCCTCGTGGTTCACCTCGTCCCGCGTGATCGAGAAGAAACACTTGCGGATCGGATCTTCGGAGTGCTGCTCGAACGCGTGGATCGTCGCCTTGGCGAACACCGCCGGCCCCGAGCCGTCGAAGTTGGCCAGCACCGCGTACCAATACATGATGCCGATGCGCTGTTCGGGCGTGAAGTCTTCGGGCCGCAACTCGTCCCACGCAAAGTCGGACGGGTTGTAGACGTGCTTCTTCGAGCGCTCGTAGAGTTCGGCGAGCTTGGGCGTCTCGACGCGCCACTCCATCGGGTAGATGTTGGGCTGTGGAACCGGCGGCGCGGGCGCGAAGCCCGTCGGCGGGATGACGAGGCGGGGGCTGGTCGTATCGATGGCCATACTCGTGAGACTCTCCCTACCAAATGGTTGGTTGCGCCGAGCTTACGACTTCGTCGTGCCCAATCCCTCGAACACGAGCGACTCCAGCGCCGCAGCGAGTTGGGCGGGGCTCAGCGAGCCGTCGGGCCGGTACCATTCGACGATCGAGTTGGAAGCGCCGAAGATCAGCCGCGCGGCCAGGCCCGGCGCGATGCGCGGCGACAACTCGCCTGCCGCCTGGGCGCGCTCGATCAAGGCGGCGACGGCCCGGTCGAATGCGCGCCTGCGTTCCAGGGCGGCCGCGGTGACCGGCGAGACCGCTCTGAGGCGGAACAACACGGTGAGTTCGGGCTGGAGCGAGCACGCCGTCTCGGCGACGCGCCGGACGATGAAGCGAACGCGTTTTCCCGCGCTTCCGCGGGTCGAACCGGGCTCGGCTAAAATGCCGTCGAGCGCGGCCAGCGCGCGATCCAAACCGCGCGCGAGCAGCGCCTCCTTGCCGGCCACGTGGTGATAGATGCTCGCCTTGGTGATGCCCGCGGCGCGCGCCACGTCGTCCATCGACGCGCCGTCGTAGCCGCGCTCGGCGAAAACGCGCAACGCGACGTCGGTGAGCGAATCGATGTCGTACGGCTTGCGGCTCTCCACGCGAGGTACCTTACGCACCGAACGTCGGCTCGCCCGCCGCTACGCGCTTCGGCGCCGGCGGACGATTACAAAGGCGCCGCGCTACTGCGCGGCGCCCTCGCCGATTGCGGAACGATGCCTCTGCGTCGTCCCGGAAAACTTCCGTCGCGTCACCGCTCGCGCTCGCGCGCATTCGGCCGAGCTACGGCGCTCCGCACCTTCCGCCGGCATGCTTGGGTGGATCCGTCGAGTTTATGCGACCCTCCTCATTGCAGCTCGCGAGTGTCTTGTCTCGAGACCCCCCGAGTATAGTCCTCGTGCACGCTTTTGTAAAGCGAGCGTTGACGTTCGCGGCCACGATCACAGCGCTTCCCGAAGCGGCGTCGATGGGATCGGCGCCTTCCGCGGCGCCGATCGGATCGGCGCCTTCACAGGAGAGCCGCTCCCTCTCGTAAGAGTAGTTAGCGATGCCCAACACGACCGCTCGCCGGGACCCCGAACTCAGCCGCGACCAGTTGCTCGTGCTGCTGCGCAGCATGTTGCTGCAGCGCGCCGTCGACACGCGCGGCTTTCAACTCAATCGCCAAGGCAAGATCGGAATCGCCATGGGCTCGGAAGGACACGAGGCCATCCAAGCCGCGACCGGCTTGGCCTTCCGCCGCGGCGTCGATCTGTTATATCCGTACTATCGCAATACGGGCTTGATCTTGGCCTGCGGCTTTCCGCTGGTCGACCTCTTCCGCTCGCAGCTCGCCCGCGCGGGCGACAGCACCGGCGGCCGCAGCATCATCAATCACATTACCGCCCGCGCGCTGGGCATCGCCTCGATCAGTTCGATCATCGCCGCGCAATGCACGCACGCCGTCGGCGCTGCCTACGCGCTCAAGGTGCGCGGCGAAACCGGACGCACCGTGTTCTGTCAGTTCGGCGAAGGCGCGACCAGCGAAGGCGAATGGCACGAAGCGCTCAACTTCGCCGCTGTCCACCGTCTGCCGGTGCTCTTTCTCTGCGAAAACAACCGCTGGGCGATCTCCACGCCGCAGAGCAAACAGATGGTCAATCCCGACGTCAGCGCGCGCGCTTCGGGCTACGGCATGCCCGGCGTCACCGTCGACGGTTTCGATCCCGTTGCCGTGTACGCCGCGGTCGTCGCGGCCCGCGACGCCGCCGCCGCGGGTAACGGCCCGACGCTCCTCGAGGCGAAGTGCTATCGCTTCCTCTCGCACACGACCGACGACGACGACCGCACGTACCGCACGCGCGAAGAGGTGGCGGCACAGCGCGACCTCGACCCCGTGCCGCGTTTCGAACGCCGCCTGCTCGACGCCGGCGTCCTGACCGAAGCCGAACTCGAAGCGCTGCGCGCCGAGATCAAGTCGACGGTCAACGCCACCACCGACGCCGTCGAAGCCGAGCCGTACCCCGAGCCGCAGTCGCTCTACGGCAACGTTTACGCCGGCTCGCACGCCGCCTGGATCTGAGCGCGCGGTCGCAGCCGGTCAGACGCCGAGCGTCTTGAAGGCCGCAACCGCGGCCGACACGTCCGGATAGACCGCGAACGGCGCGTCGCCCGCGCAGAGCGCGAGGAAGCGCCGGATCACCGGGCTGCCGACGACCAGCGCGAACGTCCGGCTGCGATTCGCCGTCGCGATCCGGGCCGCGAACAGCGTCTCGATGCCGGCCGCGTCGATCGTGGTCACGCGGCCCATGTCGACGACCAGCGGGCCGTTGGAGGCTGCAATCGCGCCGAAGAGCGCGCTGTGGAATTGCCGGTCGGTCGCGCCGTCGATGGCGCCCGCAACGTGCAAGAGGTGGACGCGGCCCTGACCGCTTTCGGCCGTCCGAAGTCGCGGATGCGCGCCGATACTCATCTCGAACTCCAAACCGGAGGCCGCAGCCTCAGCGACCAAAAACCCTTGGTTCAGGCGACGGAGACGCGGGCGGCCTGGTCGATGAGCGTTTCCAAAAACGATTCGAGCATCGCTTCGGCACGACGGCGCGCTTGCAGCGAGCGCTGCTCGCGGCCCCGGGCCAGCGGAACCAAATACGTGCCGCGCATCCGGACGCAACGTCCGCGCCCCTTGCTCTCCACCGTCTCGAGCGTCCCTTGGAAGAACGGGAAGTCGCCGCCGGTTACGTGGGCCTTGAGCCGCAGGTTGACGATTCCGGCGACGCTGACGGCGCGCACCTCGACCGGAACCGACTCGGCGGGTCCGTCGGCGCTGGCCCCCACGTGCACGAACAGCGGCGGCTCCGCTCGCGTACCGGCATCCTGGAGCACGC
>Ga0326727_10024929_pt1 | contig 11264 bp, 6 predicted proteins | sample MB2enrmetagenome_FD_207643 | JGI IMG/M metagenome (GOLD analysis project Ga0326727, IMG submission 207643) | Lab enriched peat soil microbial communities from McLean, Ithaca, NY, United States - MB29MY | ecosystem: Environmental > Terrestrial > Soil > Wetlands > Peat | place: USA: New York... | reverse complement strand
GCTTCTTCCGGCTCGGGCAGATCGATGCTGGTGCGATCTCCGCCCAGAAAACCGGGTTCGTTCACCGGCATCTCTTCGCCTTCGAGTTCGCTGGTGATCCCGGCGACGGCAATCACCACATCGGCGTTTCTCGCCGCCGCAACGGCCTGGGGCGAAGGGGCGTTGTTCGCCTTCGCCCAGATCAGTTGCGCGCGAGGCTGGCCTCCACCCATATCCGAGTAGTTGATGGTCAGCGCGGCTTTCTGCCCTTTGTCCAGATGCACGCGCCCGACCTGCGCTTCCACCCCGTGGGTCCCCCACTCCTCCGCGACCGTTTTGCCGTCAACCATGACATTGGCAAAACCGGCGGCGCGCACGCCGAGGAGGTAGTCGCCGGAATCCGGCGGCGTCAGGAATCCCGTCCACTGCACGCTGATCGACTTTTTCCCCGCGGCCTCCGCCGGCAGACTGCTTTCGCTCAGGTCTACATTTGGTTCAACCCGGCTCACAAGCGTTGGCGGCTTCGCTCCGGGAGCCGGTTCTTCTCCCTGCCAGTTGCTGTACTCCGCTTTGAGACCCGCTTTGCCGTCGGCGGTCGTCAGCAGATTGCCCGGCACCGGATTGCCGTCGTTGCGCAGGAACTGGGTTCCCGGAACGAACGTGATCTTGGCTTGCGGGAACTCCACTTTGAGTCCATCCAGCATGGAGACGCTATGCGTCGGCGTTCCGTTGTAATTCCCCAGCAGGACCTTCGTCTGATCGGCGAGCGGGCCGACCACAGCGATCTTGGTGATTCCTGATTTGAGGGGCAGCGTGCCATCGTTCTTCAGCAGCACCATAGCCTCATTGGCAAGCTTGCGGGCCAGCGCGCGGTGTTCAGAGCTGTCGAGTTGCTTTTCATCGATCTTCGCATACGGAACCATTTCCGGCGGGTCAAATATGCCCAGCCTGATTCGCGCCGTGAAGAGGCGAATCAGCGCCGTGTCCATCGCATTCTCGCTGAGGTAGCCCTGCTGGACGGCTTCGATGTACGGCTTGTAATCGTGGTCGTCCTTCACCTTCGCGATAAAGTCGATGCATTCATTATCCATGCCCCTTTCCAGTGAGATCGCCGTTGCCTGGGGCTGCGAGGGGCGGTAGCGGTGGCCGTCGAAGATATCGTGAACGGCGCCGCAATCCGAGACCACATAGCCCTGGAATCCCCACTTCTCCCGTAGCTGATCTTGCAGCAGGAACTCGTTGGCGCATGCCGGCTGTCCGTTGATGGCGTTGTAAGCGCACATCACCGATCCCGCATGGCCCTCCACGACGGTGGCACGGAACGCCGGCTCGTAGGTGTCGAGCATGTCGTGCTTGCTCACATCCACGTCGGCAAAGTGCCGCGTCGGCTCCGGACCGCTGTGCACGGCGTAGTGCTTGGGCGTCGAAATCACGCGGTAGTACTTCGGGTCATCGCCCTGCATGCCCGTTACAAAGGCCACCCCCATGCGCGCGGTCAGGAACGGGTCCTCGCCGTACGTCTCCTGCCCGCGCCCCCAACGGGGGTCGCGAAAGATGTTGATGTTGGGCGCCCAGAAGTCTAATCCCTCGAAGATGTTGCTGTGGCCCGCTCGCACGTCCTGGGCGTGCTTGATCCGCCCCTCGATACCGATGGCCACGGCCATCGCGTGAATCCCCGGGACGTCAAAAGTAGCGGCCAGGCCTATCGGTTCGGGATACTCGGTGGTCCCGTCCACGGCAACTCCATGCAGTGCCTCGCTCCACCAGTCGTAAGCCGGGACGTTCAGCCGCGGAATCGCACGCGCCTGGTTCACAAGCTGCGAGGCCTTCTCTTCAAGCGTCATACGGTGTACCAGGTCAGCCGCCCGCTGCTCGACCGGCAGGGATGGGTTGAGATAGGCCGGCGGTGCTTCCCCACCCGCACCCTGGGCAGAGAGCGTCCTCACAAGAGCACAACCGGCCACCACAGCGATCACCAGCCGGAATGAAGCCTTGCGCATCAACCCTGGACTTCTCATGTTTGTAACCTCCTCGTAGGAAAACCCGATCTCACGGCTGACGGGTGGCCCCCCTTCCAATGGAGCGGGCTTAGTTTGCCACATGACGCGCTGAGCTTTGACTAACGGAAACCAAGCGCTCTTTCCCGCGGCTCAGAACGCGGATAACACCAAGGCGTATCTCCTCGGCAGCCGAGTCTACTCATTGTTCAAGTGGCGGTATATTACAACTTTCTCCCGCAAGGGAGAAGGGCAGCGCACGGGAATAGATTCCCCTTGGCCCGAATTCACAAAACAGCGTAGAATCCGGGCATGGAATTTCCCCGTTCTAGCGGCATACTCCTCCATCCAACATCGCTGCCGGGCAGATTCGGCATTGGTGACCTCGGCCTGGGTGCTTATTGGTTCGCGGATTTCCTGGCCGGGGCGGGCCAGCGGATCTGGCAAGTGCTCCCTCTGGGGCCCACAGGTTACGGCGATTCACCTTACCAGTGTTTCTCGGCGTTTGCCGGAAACCCGCTGTTGGTAAGCCTTGAGAAACTGGTCGAAGAGGGCGACCTCTCGCCGGACGACCTGGCCGACGATCTCCCGGCATTTCCGAATCACCAAGTGGACTTCGGCGGCGTGGTGCGCCACAGACTCCCGTTCCTCAGCAAGGCGGCGAGGAATTTTCTCACCGCCTCAACCGCAACGCGGCGCGAGGACTTCCAGGATTTCTGCCGTCAAAATGCCTCGTGGCTCGACAACTTCGCACTGTTCATGGCCTTGAAAGAAGCGCACGGCGGGGAAGCAGTGTGGAACCAATGGGCGCGCGACATCGCGGCCCGCCGGCCGGAGGCGCTGGCGCGTTGGGAAGCAAGACTGGCGGAACCGATCGACACCCAGAAGTACGTCCAATACCAGTTCTTCAAGCAGTGGTCGGAGCTCAAGGCCTACTGTCACGAGCGAGGAATTCAGATGATGGGCGACATTCCGATCTTCGTCGCCCACGACAGTGCTGATGTGTGGGCCCACCCGGAACTGTTCCACCTTGACGGGGACGGAAACCCTGAGGTACAGGCCGGGGTTCCGCCCGACTACTTCAGCGCCACCGGACAACTGTGGGGCAACCCGCTTTATCACTGGGAGGCGATAGCCGAGGCGGGCTATACGTGGTGGATCGAGCGCTTTCGATCAATTCTGAGGTTGGTCGACATCGTGCGGCTCGACCACTTCCGCGGATTTGAAGCCTACTGGGAGGTTCCCGGCAACGAGAAGACCGCGATTAACGGACGGTGGGTGAAGGCCCCGGGAGGCGAGATGCTCGAGGCCGTGAAGAAAACCCTGGGCGAGTTGCCCATCGTTGCCGAGACCCTGGGCGTGATCACGCCTGAAGTCGAAGCCTTGCGCGACCGATTCGGTTTTCCGGGCATGGGAATTCTTCAGTTTGCTTTCGGCTCGGATCCTCAGGCGCCCGGGTTCAGACCTCACAACTTCCGCCGTCACTTTGTGGTCTACACCGGGACGCATGATAATGACACGACGATCGGCTGGTGGACATCGAGCGGCGTCGGCGACAGTACTCGGACGGCGGAGAACATCCGGGCAGAAAGAGAGTTCGCGCTCAAGTACCTGGGCACCGACGGCCGGGAAATGAACTGGGTGTTCATCCGCACGCTCCTGGCTTCAGTGGCCGATGTGGCGATCATTCCTCTCCAGGATCTCCTGGGCTTGGACGGCCGAGCACGGATGAACCTGCCAGGCACCTCGAGCGGCAATTGGCGTTGGCGGTTTACCGCAGACCAACTAACGCCCGAAACTGGGGAACGCTTGCGCGAATTGACCGTGATCTACGACCGGGCCCGGAAGCAGTGACTAGTGGTTAGTGGCTAGTGGTCGAATCTGTGATCAGCGGTTCGTGGAGAAAGACGCGTGGCCCCAATCACCAATAGCGACCACCATCCACTGACCACTGGCCACTGGCCGCTGCCTTTCGCAGGTAATTTCCATGGAAAAACCTCGTCTAAGTTTCTGGCAGATTTGGAACATGAGCTTCGGATTCCTCGGCATACAGTTTGGCTGGGGGCTGCAAATGGCGAACATGAGTGCCATCTACGAATACCTTGGCGCTCGCCCCGACCAGATCCCCATCCTTTGGCTGGCCGCGCCTCTGACTGGCTTGATCGTGCAGCCCATCATTGGCCATATGAGCGACCGCACCTGGAACCGGCTGGGCCGGAGGCGCCCCTACTTTCTGACGGGCGCTTTGCTGGCTTCGGCGGCCCTGGTCCTCATGCCGCAATCCCCCGCGCTTTGGATGGCGGCTGGCCTGCTGTGGATTATGGACGCCTCCATCAACGTCAGTATGGAGCCCTTTCGAGCCTTTGTGGCGGACCTCCTGCCCGAGGAGCAGCGTACGCGGGGTTTCGCCATGCAGAGCCTGTTTATCGGGCTCGGCGCCGTCGTCGCTTCGGCGCTCCCTTGGATGATGACGAATCTTTTCCACGTTCATAACGCCCCGGCAACGGGACATGCTATTCCGCTCACCGTTCGATTTTCTTTTTACGTAGGTGCAATTGCCTTCCTCGGCGCGGTGATCTGGACGATCGTAAGCACCAAGGAGTACCCGCCGGACGATCTCGAGGCTTTTGCGAAAATGAAGCAGCAGAAGTCGGGCTTGTTTGATAATGCCAAAGAAATCTTCAGCTCCATTGGAAACATGCCGCCAACCATGAAGCAACTGGCGTGGGTTCAACTCTTCACCTGGCTGGGACTCTTCTGCATGTGGCTCTATTTCCCCGTCGCCGTGGCCCACAACGTCTTTGGCGCTGCCGACCAGACTTCGCCCGTTTATACACGCGGCGTGGAGTGGGCGGGCATCTGTTTTGGGCTGTACTCCGCCGTCTGCTTCGTCTTCTCCTTCGTATTGCCGGCCCTGGCGGGGGCGCTCGGCCGCAAGTTGACGCATAGCTTGTGTCTGCTCTGTGGCGCAGCCGGACTTTTGTCCGTAGCCGTCATCCGCAATCCCTACCTGCTGCTTCTTTCCATGGCCGGGGTGGGAATCGCCTGGGCCAGCGTCCTGGCCATGCCTTACGCCATCCTCGCCGGCTCCCTGCCTGCCGAAAAGACCGGCGTGTATATGGGCATCTTCAATTTCTTCATAACTATTCCTGAAATCATCGCCTCTCTTTTCTTTGGTTGGGTCATGTTGCACCTCCTCCACAACAATCGGCTGGCAGCCGTAGTGGCCGGCGGGCTTTTCCTGATCCTGGCGGCGCTTTTGATGAAGCGAGTCGTTGATGTCTCACTCGAAAAGGAACCGCTGCCCAAAGCGGAGGCGGTGATTACCAGCTAGTTATCTGGCCGGGAGCCGGTGGCACGAATACGCCGGGTGAGGCACTCTGGGAATCGTCCGGTGCATTTCCTTGCGCCGAACGCGAATCAGGGCTAGTATCAACATATGGGAAAGGTCAAAGATTTCGAATTCGAGTTTGAGAAACCCGCTCCCACCCTCGTCGATGAGGACAAGGAAACGCTTGCGGCCATCGATGAGGGGATCCAGGATGCCGATGCGGGCCGAACTGTGCCTGCGGAAGAGGTCCGCAAGCGATTGGCCGAGTGGATTACCGCCTCCTCTACACGCAAAGAGCACTGACATCCCAAAGAAGTATGCTCCGAAGCCGCCCCTGTGCTTTAATCCTTGCCGGTCTGGTCGGATTCGTTTGTGCTGGTCGCGCGGCATCGCAGCCGCAGACAACCGCCGAGGGCGCGCCACAAGTTTTCAAGATTGATCCGCCCAACTGGTGGGCGGGCCACACGATCAATCCCGTCCGGCTATTGATTCGCGGGCGCAATCTTTCCCGGGCCCGGGTGGAACTGCAAGGCTCTGGCCTCACGGTTAGCAACGTTCACCCCAATGCCACCGGCTCCTACTTGTTCATCGACTTGACCATTGACCCCCAAAGCAAGCCGGGCCGCCGCTCGCTCGAGTTCATCAATGCCGCCGGCTCGGTGAGCTTTCCTTTTGACGTGCTCGCTCCCTTGCCGCCTGAGAACCGTTTCCAGGGTTTTTCCCCGGACGACTTCATCTACGAGATCATGCCGGACCGCTTTTCCGACGGCGACCCTTCCAATGACAACCCTCCTCAATCGCCGGGCCTGCTGGATCGCTCCAAGCCCCGCTACTACCATGGCGGCGATTTACAGGGCATCATCAATCACCTGTCTTACCTGAAGGAGCTGGGAGCGACCACGATCTGGCTGACGCCGATTTACGACAACGTAAACCATCTCAACGAACGCGAGCGTTACGACCATCAGCCGATTACTGACTACCACGGCTACGGCGCGGTTGATTTCTACGGCGTCGAGGAGCATTTCGGCGATTTGGCGAAGTTGCGCGAGTTGGTGGACGATGCCCACAAGCTTGGCATCAAGGTCATGCAGGACGAGGTTGCGAACCATACTGGACCCTATCATCCCTGGGTCCAAGACCCGCCCACAACCACCTGGTATCACGGCAGCGAAGCCGCCCATCCCGAGGAAAACTGGCAAACCTGGACGCTCCTCGACCCGCATGCGCCGCCCCAGCTCCGCAGCGCCACGCTCGACGGCTGGTTCCTCAACATCCTGCCGGACTTGAACCAGGACGATCCCGAAGTCGAGCGTTATTTGATTCAAAACACTCTCTGGTGGATCGGTATCGTCGGCTTTGACGCGATTCGCGAGGACACGCTTCCCTATGTGCCACGGCGCTTCTGGCACGACTGGATGGCCGCCATCAAGCGCCAGTATCCGCGCGTCAATGTGGTGGGAGAGGTCTTCGACGGAGACCCCGCCATGACCTCTTTCTTCCAGGGAGGCAAGCCCCGTTTCGACGGCGTGGACTCGGGTGTCGATAGCGTCTTCGATTTCCCGCTGCTCTACCCGCTCCGGCGCGCCTTTGCAGAAGGCAAGCCACTCCGCGAGACGGCCTTGACGTTAGCTCACGACTACCTTTACCAGGACCCCAGCCCGCTCGTCACCTTCATTGGAAATCACGACATGCCGCGCTTCATGAACGAACCCGGAGCCGGCCTTGAAGGACTGAAGCTGGCCCTCACCTTCATCCTGACCACGCGTGGTGTCCCCATGATTTACTCGGGCGACGAGCTTGCCATGCCGGGCGGCCCCGACCCTGACAATCGCCGAGACTTCCCCGGTGGCTGGCCGGGCGACCCGCACAACGCCTTCGAAGCTTCAGGCCGCTCGCCGGACCAGGAGGCAGTCTTCGCGCGGGTCGCGAAACTCGCCCATCTGCGCCACGAACTCGAGCCCTTGCGGCGCGGCAAGCTCGTCGATCTGTTTGTAAGCGATCAGGTTTACGCCTACGCCCGGCTCACTGACCGCCAGTCCGTGGTCACGATCATCAACAACGCGGTTGACCCCGCGACGGTCGAATTCGACGCCGCCCCGGCGCGACTTTTGAGCGGAACTACCCTTGCTGATCGGCTCGGGGATGGCCCTCCTTTGCAGGTTCACAACGACAGGCTCAGCGTCACCCTGCCCGGGCGTACGGCGGGCATCTACGTCCAGGCCGGGAAGTGAGGCGGAGTTGGCTGGCGCTGATTCCACGCCCATGGTCATCAAGGAACTCAAGGAAGAAACCTCCAAGCGCATCCTCAGAACGCTTCGCGGCAACTCGCACTATCCCTGGTGCCGCAAAATTCTGGCTCGCCTCCGCTTGCCGCCCAGCGTCCCTGACGAGTCCCACTTCCGGCTTTGAAACGCTGTGTGCCGAAGGCACCTTGGAGTGCGGCGGCTCGACGCCGCCTTGGAATTATCGCGGGAGGAAGAGTTACACTACGCACAAGTGGCGCCCTTAAAGCTCTTCTCACAAGAAACTCGGTCGGCGCAATGCAAAGGCGGCGTCGAGCCGCCGCACTCCAAGGCGCTTCGCGCATTTTCATGGTTTCCGGGTGTTCGCCAGCTGACGAACATGAGCGACGGCTCTGCAATCCGCGTTTTCACCCCTTCAACGTCTACACCGAAAAGAAGCGCCGAGAGAAACTGAACCCCGTCAGGCGCGGGCGGGTGAGTTCGCCCGGGAATTGGCCGTGGTCAAGCTGGCGGTATTACTACTTGAATGGCGTGTCCGTGCTCCGCACGGATCGACTGGACTGAGCGGGCAGCACAGACCTGTCCCTTCGGGACATCGCAGACTCCAAAAGCCAGGAATCTGCGCCTGCCGGCCTATCAACTAAAGCAGCTCTCCGACCCTTTCCTTCTCCCGGATGGTCCGCGTGATCTCCGAGGTGGGTCAAATACCGCTCGGGCACAGGCGATAGGGGCTCTGGCGGCGGAATGGGTCGCTTGTACTCCACGGCTAGCTTTGGCTGATCGGTGACAGACGCACCGAAGAACTGCCTATTCATCTCGCGCGCTAGGACTTCAGAAAGCAGTGACGGCACCGCGTTGCCGAGTTGGCGCTGCAACGAATTACGGTTGCCGACGTACGAAAGATTGCGGGGAAACGTTTGAAGTCGCGCCATCTCTTCGACACTAAGACGTCGGTTCATCCAGTGAAACGGACCAATGGCGGGCCCAGGCTGCGCCTGAACGGTCCACGAGGGGCGATTCTTCGCGAGCTTGAGCAGGAAGCTCCAAAATCTCGTGCGCCAGCCGAACAACTGCCGGCCGCCCTTACGATTAGTGTGCCAGAGGTAGTTCTCGCCCTCAGGAATTGACGGTAACAGATCCGCCCAGTAACCCCTAACGCGGAGGTCCTCGTTGGGCAGGGGCGTATAGTCACCGATTGCGTCCCACGCAGTAACATAGGGCCACCGGCTGTCGAGTTGGAGTCCAAGTCCCGGGCATCCCGCCGACTCGTAGTCAGGGTAGTGCGTTGGTGCCGGAAATTGGAACGTTTTCCCCTCTCTGTGTCCAACGAGGAAGAAGCGAGTGCGAATCTGCGGGACTCCGTAGTCTGCCGCGTTCAGAACCTTCCAGGACAGCCTATAATTGGTACCTGCTCGCCGGTTGATTCCGCGCGTGAGCTTTTCGAGAAGAACAAACCCTTCTTCTTTGCCCGAGTAGCTGATCCCGTGGACGTTCTCAAATAGAAAGGCCTCCGGAAGTAACTCCTCAACGCACCGCATGTAAGCATGGAGCGTCGTGGCCCGCGGATCGTCCAGGCGCTTGGAGTCACCGCTAACCCAGTAGCTCGACTTGGAGAACGGCTGGCACGGCGGGCCACCGCTCAGAACGTCAACCTGCGCCCTACGCAGCCCAGCTGTGTCGAGAATCTTGCGGGTTGGGACGCTGTGAATGTCGTCACAGACGACAGGCCAAGGTCGGTTCGCCCTTATCGTGCTGCAGCTGTCAGGGTCGAAGTCAATGGCGAACGCAATCTCAAAGCCCGCAGCCTCCAAGCCGTAGTCAAGCCCACCTGCGCCGGTGTATAAGCTCACGACATGTGGTCGACGGTTGTTCACGGTCTCAAATCTCCGGGTCGTACACGACCTCAGTCCTCTTGCGGTTTACAGCAGAAATGATATTGGATAAGCCCTTTACGGAAATTCGGTCGGCGACCTCCGGCCAAGGCTTTGTTTCGTCGACAATCGAGAGGTGCACATTCACCTCTGCAGCGGCACCAGTTCCCCACGCTCTGAGGCCGATGCCCGGAGTGCGCTGAGGTTTGGTCTGAAGTATGCGGATCGCCTTGCGGGCGGATACCACTTGAAACGGTGTGGGTCTCACCTTCTCTCTAATATCACCCCAATGCCTCTTTATGATCCTGGAGACGAACACGTCTTCTGCCTTACGAACGCGGGCTCCGCCATAAGCATTGAGCAGCTCCCACACAGTCTTCTCGCGGGCGTCAAACAACTTAGGCAGTAGAGAGTCAAGTACCCCGATCAATTCATAGTCAACCGAAATCACGTAGATGAGGTGGCCGAGTTTTTCGATGGCCCCATAGGCCTTGTAAGCCGGAATCGGGACGCAGTTGTCTGGGTCGAGGCCGACTAGCTGTGCCGCTTTTTCAAAGCGAGTTCCGGCGTTCTTGACATTGACAGGCAGTTCGAGCGCTCCCTCCCGAAAGGTAAAATCGGTAAGGGTGTGTCCGGCCTCACGGTCATCTGAGTAGATGAGTTCCTTCCGTGTCGCGCACAAAGCATCCGCCAGCTCGAGAAATCGCTGCTCAGTAATTGCTGCAGGGAATAGCTTCGTAATTGGATTCTCAGCTGAACCGGTACGTTCCCGCCGTTGCAGCACCGACAGGAAGCCCTCTCCTACCGCTCGCCTTAGCAACAGTGCACTCGCACTGATGCTCGCTGCCCCCATGTTGTACGAGAATCGAGAGGCGGCTTCTTCGGTCGCTCCGCTTAAGAGCTTAAGATACCCGTGGGCCAAGGCGACAGCTTCCCAGGGGGCGTTGTCCAAGATCCCCACAAGCGCTCTCGCGGCAGCGATTCCCGGTTCAGCTTCGCGCGCCAACCTTCCCCCTATCCCCCTGACGGAGGAGCCCGCCCAACCTCTCGCGGACTACTGAGTGAATACGGTCAGCCACCTCCTGGGGATTCTGCGTGATGTCGGATTCCCAAAACCGAAGGACTTTCCAACCAAATCTCCGAAGGGCCTGACGCTGATGAGCGTCTCGCCGAATATTGTACGTGATCTTCGCAATCCAGTATTCAGCATTGACCCTGTGAGCCAACCGTTTGCGCAGCGCGGTCCAATTCCGGCCATGCCAGAAGTCGCCATCGCAAAAGATGGCTACCTGAGCCTTACGGAACACTAGGTCTGGCCGTCCCGGAAGGTCAGTGACGTTATGTGCAGCGTGAAGGCCAAGCCTTTGCAGTGACAGCCCAAGCAGTGCCTCGTGCCTAGTGTTCACGCTACGGTTCCCTCGCATCGCGCGCGAGCTGGCCGTCGATGCAGGCTTCAGTCCTTTGTAACTCGGTGCTAGAGCCGCCATCTCCGTGCTCGTATTGTACACAATAGTATGCCGAGACTGAAGAACAAAGGGGCTCGATGTCTTCTTGGAGCAATTGCCGAGCATATCCGGGCAGGCGCGGAGCGCAGCTCTGCGGTCTCTGTTCATTCCGGCTCCACGCAACGCAGGGCTTCGCCCTGCGCCAGGCTCGCATTTCTCCTGCGGCTTTTGACATGCTCCGGTGGTGGACCGACGCAGGGCAGTGCCGTCGGAGTAAGTAACTTGTTTGGTACTTGACAAAAGCGGTATTATAGGCTATAGTTGTCTGGTACGGCTGGCAGACGGTTAGGCGCTGCCGGGTAGGTTATGCCTCTTCCTCGGTTTAAGTTCGTAGC
>Ga0326727_10024927_pt1 | contig 11264 bp, 7 predicted proteins | sample MB2enrmetagenome_FD_207643 | JGI IMG/M metagenome (GOLD analysis project Ga0326727, IMG submission 207643) | Lab enriched peat soil microbial communities from McLean, Ithaca, NY, United States - MB29MY | ecosystem: Environmental > Terrestrial > Soil > Wetlands > Peat | place: USA: New York... | reverse complement strand
CGCCCGCAGAAGACCGCGCCCATGAACGGCAAAACGCGCATCTCAAAAACGCCCGCGGCGAAGATGAATGCCTTCCACGGGGTGGGAGGCGGCAACATGGAGGGGATCATGACGGCAAGGAACTCCTGCCGCTCAAATCGGGCGCGGATGGCGTCAAACCGCTCGCGGTTGATGCGCTTCATCAGGAAGAGCTCGCCGCCGGCCCGGCCCAGAACATAAGGAAACAAGCTGCCAATCGACGAGCCCAGGGCGGCCATCAGCACGTAGGCCCCGAAGTTGCCTTTGGCGTTCCAGATGGCGATGGCCAGGTAGGCGTCCATCGGAACCGGAATGGTGGAGGAATCGAGCAGCGCGACGGCGCCGGCGCCCCATATTCCCAGCTTGGTGAGCGCGGGAAGCATGATCAGCTTCCAGTAAGCCGCAAGGCGCAGAAAAAAGTGCTTCAAACCGGTTCCTTTTCAGGGTTCTTGACCGTCAATTCAGATTGTACGAGCCGGAACCGCCTGAGCCCTGTCCGGGACCGGCTTGATTAGCTCGCTGGTTCTGGAATCCGTTCGGCGGGAATGAGAGAATAAGACAAGCCAGGAAGGAATTGAGTTGGAGCCGGCGCGTTAGCGCGCATCCCCGGGCTCCCGAGCGTCGAATGCCCACTCGTGAAGCGCCAGCAGAAGTGAACGAGCCCGAGAGCCACGCCGGATCCCAAACCGGAACGGCCGCTTCTCCTTCAGAGTCCGCGCCGCCCGAGCGGGTTTCGTCCAGCAGGAGCACCTCGCGCTGGATCGACTACGACACACACGAACTGCTGGAGATGATCAGCGAGCTCGAAGACGAGCGGCGCTGGGCCCGGCTGCGCGAGGGCGTTTTGTGGGCGGTGCTGATCCACATTGCTTTGATTCTGGCACTGTTTCTGCTGCCCACGTACGTTTTCAAGGTTCCGCCGGTGGTTGAAGCGAACCTGCACGACAAAAACGACTTCACCTACCTCGATTCGCCGCAGTGGAAGCCGAAGATTGCGCCAAAGCCCCTCGCCAAGCCGCCGGTGATTGACAAGCAGACCATGGACGAGATGAAGCGTGAGGCGCCGCCCGCGCCGAAGGAGGCCGCACCGCCTCCTCCTCCGCAGCAGACCCCGGAGCAGCCCAAGCCGCAGGCGACACCGGTCATTCCGCCTGCGCCGCAGTCGCAGTCGCAGATCGAAGCCCCGCGGCCATCGGCGGTTCCGGCACGTCCCAACTTCGCGATGAACGATTCCAATCCCGCCGACCAGTTGAAGCGTGACATGCAAAACGCCATGCGCAACCGCGGCGGCGCGGCCGGGGAGCAATCTTCGGGTGGTCTCGCCCAGCATCCCGGCGCGGCGGGCGGCGTAAGAATCCTGAGCGACACGCAGGGCGTCGATTTCAACTCCTGGCTGGCGCGCTGGCACTACGAGACTGAGAGGACCTGGGACCCGCTGATTCCCGATGAGGTGAACGCGCCAATTTACAAATCGGGCATGGTGGTAATCCGGTTCAAGGTGCTGCCCAACGGGCGGCTGATGGATGGCAGCGTGATTCTCGAGGGCCGTTCCGGCGATGTAGCGCTCGACCGCGCCGCGTGGGGCGCGCTGACGGGCTCGAATTACCCGCCGCTGCCGCGCGACTTCCACGGCCCCTACATCGAGTTGCGCGCCTACTTCCTCTACAACATGCAGGTGCCGGAGCAGTAGCGGGCGGGTTACTCTACCGCCGGCCCGCTCGATGTGTAGTTCGCCAGCTCATCCTCATCCGCGGTCGATTCGAGCGGATGCCCTCCACCCGGCAAGTAGATGCCGTCCTGCTCGAGCAGCGCTTCGTAGATAGGCGTGTGCCGCAAGTGGCGGGCGAGAGCAAAGGCGCTCATGTTGGCGATCATCAGCGGCAGCACAAGCCCGTAGCCGCCGGTCATCTCGAAGATGATGAGCACCGAGGTCATGGGCGCGCGAACGATACCTGCAAATGCCGCTCCCATGCCCACCACCGCAAATGCGCCGATGGAGTCGGCCGGGTGATGAAAGACGGTCACATCGATGTAACCCACTGCGCCGCCTAGCATTCCCCCCATGAAAAGCGCTGGCGCAAAGATGCCGCCCGCGCCGCCGCTTGAGTACGAGCTTACCGTCGCCGCCAGCTTGAGGACACAGAGCACAAGCATCGCCGTAAGCGGCAGCCCGCCCATCAGGGCCATGGTGAGCGTCTTGTAGGGGTCACCGGCGATGCCGTTCAGGCGAAAGAAGACGAGCGCCACAACCGCAAAACTCCCGGTGGCCGCGCCGCCGATTGCGGGCTGCAACCACTTTGGGACTCGCTTGAGCCGGCGAAACTGGAGGCGCAGCCAGAGAAGCGAATCGGTAAACGCAACCGAAACGGCCGCCGCCAGCACTCCCAGCAGCGCATACCACACCAGCGACGAAACATTGCCGAGCGTGTACGACCGCTGGATATGAAACAGGGGCGCAGAACCGAATCCGGGCGTCGAATGCTCCACGACCGCGGCCAGAGCGGCAGCCACGATCACTCCCGAGAGCATGGTTTGATCGAGGCTGCCGATCAGCTCCTCGAGCGTAAAGGTGACCGCGGCAATGGGAGCGTTGAAGGCCGCAGCAATGCCTGCCGCCATGCCCACTGAGGTCATCCGCCGTCGGTTTTCAGGACTAAGCCGGAATGCCCGCGCCAGCATGCTGCTTACCCCCGAGCAAATGTGCACAGTTGGGCCCTCGACGCCGAGCGATGCGCCGGAGCCGAGCTGCATCACGCAGAGCAGAAACTTGCCGGCTGTCTCCCGGAATGGAATAAAGCCGAAGCGCCTGAAGTAAGCGACTTTCACCTGGGGAATGCCGCTGCCGGCGGCGGCGGGAACGAGATAAACCAGCCCAAGCCCGGCCGCCGCGCCGCCCAGCGCCGGGGCGAGAATTGTCCACCAGATCCACGAGTCCCCCGGTGCATGGGTGGCGGGCTGGATCCACAGGGCCTCAAGCCACCCCACACTCACGTGAAAGGCAACCGCCGCCAGGCCGCATAACCCGCCCGCCACAATGGTGAGCGCCAGCACCCGTTGCCGCTCGCCCGGCACGCGGCGGGCCAGCCAGGCACGAATGCGGGAAAACCGCTCCGCAACAACGGCCCGTGGGTTCGATTTTGGGGAGACCTCGCCGCGATCCATTTCGCACTTCAAGTATAAGAGCGGGGGCCGTGCGTTTTCTGCCCGGGACTGGAATACAATTTCCAATAGCATGCAGTTGCGCCGCCAGAACGGATTCACCTTATCTCCTCCGCTCAAGCGCTTCCGCCGCGGCCGTCACGACCGTGGACGTTGAACGAGCGCGCTGAGTAATCTATTCCAGTCGATCCTCTGTCCGGGCGCGGGCCGGTTTTTGTCCGCCGCGTCGCGCGAGACTGCGCGAGCCCCGCTTGCGAGACCCTATTTGATGAGAAACCATCCGCCGGATGGGCGGATAGAAAGGGATTCCCTCAGATGAACAGCTTTTTGAGCCGGGCGACACTCAATTCGGGGTCGACCTCCGGCGGCCGCTCCTACACCATCTTCCGCCTGCCTGCGCTCGAGAAGCGCGGCTTCAACCTCGCCCGCCTGCCCTTCAGCCTGAAGATCCTGCTTGAAAACCTGCTGCGCCGCGAAGACGGCGTGAACGTGACGGCGGGAGACATTGAGTTTCTCGCCCGCTGGGACGCCAAGGCCGAGCCCAGCCGCGAGATTGCCTACATGCCGGCGCGGGTGCTGATGCAGGACTTTACCGGCGTGCCTGCCATCGTCGATCTGGCCGCGATGCGCGACGCCATCAAGACCCTCGGCGGCGACCCGGCGCGCGTCAATCCGCTAATCCCGGCCGAGCTGGTCATCGACCACTCGGTGCAGGTGGACGAATACGGCGCCGCGGGCGCCTTTACTACCAACACGTTGTTGGAATTTCTAAGAAACCGCGAGCGTTACGCATTTTTGAAGTGGGGCCAGACGGCGTTCCGCAATTTCTCGGCAGTTCCGCCGGGCATGGGCATCTGCCACCAGGTGAACCTCGAATACCTGGCTCGTGTGGTGTTTACCGCGGAGGTCGACGGCGAGATGCTGGCCTACCCTGACACGCTGGTGGGCACTGACTCGCACACCACCATGATCAACGGCCTGGGCGTGCTGGGCTGGGGCGTGGGCGGCATTGAAGCCGAGGCGGCGATGCTGGGCCAGGCTGTATCGATGCTGGTTCCGCAGGTGGTGGGTTACAAGCTCACCGGCAAGCTGCGCGAAGGCGCCACGGCCACTGACCTGGTGCTGACTGTGACCCAGGCGCTGCGCAAGCTGGGCGTGGTTGGCAAATTCGTTGAGTTCTACGGCCCTGGCATTGCCGAGCTGCCTTTGGCCGATCGCGCCACCATCAGCAACATGGCGCCCGAGTACGGCGCCACCTGCGGCATCTTCCCCGTGGACGCCGAGACACTGCGCTACCTGAGGCTGACCGGCCGTAGCGAAGACCAGATCAATCTGGTGGAGGCGTACTACAAAGAGCAGGGGCTCTTCCACACCGCACGCTCGCCCGAGGCTGAGTACACGCAGACGCTTGAGCTCGATCTGGCGACGGTAGAGCCCAGCGTCGCCGGACCCAAGCGGCCCCAGGATCGCGTGCTGCTGAAAGACGCCGCGGCGAGCTTTGCGCAGCAGTTGCCGTCGCTGCTTGCTCCCACCGCCAAGCCGCTGGGCACACGCACCGCAACAGCCTGGGAGCGCAAGAGCGTGGCCGATGCTGGCGCAGCCGCAGCCGAGCCGCTGCACGTGACGACCACGGTTAAGGAACGCTTCAACGTCGATCCCGACCCGTATCTCGATCACGGCTCGGTGGTGATTGCGGCCATCACCAGCTGCACCAATACGTCGAATCCCTCGGTGATGGTGGCTGCGGGAATTCTCGCGAAGAAGGCTGTCGAAAAGGGACTCACCGTTCCCCCGTGGGTGAAGACCTCGCTGGCGCCGGGCTCGCGCGTGGTGACTGACTACTACCAGAAGTCCGGCCTGCTGCCGTATCTCGAAAAGCTGCGCTTCAACGTGGTGGGCTACGGGTGCACGACGTGCATCGGCAATTCAGGGCCGCTGCCCGCCGATGTGTCGAAAAGTATCGATGAGCACGGGCTGGTGGCCGTGAGCGTGCTGAGCGGCAACCGCAACTTCGAGGGCCGTGTGAATGTTGACGTGCGCGCCAACTACCTGATGAGTCCGCCGCTGGTGGTTGCCTACGCGCTGGCTGGCCGCATCGGACATAATTTTGAAACTGACCCGCTGGGCACGGACGAGACGGGCACGCCAGTGTACCTGAAAGACATTTGGCCCTCGCAGGCCGAGGTTGCCGAAGCGATTGAGAAGGCCGTCAGCAGCGAAAGCTACCGGAAGGAGTACTCGGTGGTGAGCGATGGCGACGCAAACTGGCAGGGCCTCAGCTTCCCCTCGGGCGACGTGTACCTGTGGGAGCCGGATTCGACCTATATTCGCAAGGCGCCGTACTTCGACGGCATGACCAAAATGCCCGCGCCGATCGGCGACATTCTTGGCGCGCGTGTGCTGGCCGTGTTGGGCGACTCGGTAACCACGGACCACATTTCGCCGGCAGGCAACATCAAGGCTGCGGGCCCAGCCGGAAAATATCTCGCCGAGAAAGGCGTGCGAACGCCGGACTTTAACAGCTACGGCTCACGGCGCGGCAATCATGAGGTGATGGTGCGCGGCACATTTGCCAATGTGCGCCTGCGCAACAAGCTCGCGCCCGGCACCGAAGGCGGCGTCACGCGCCTGCTGCCCGAGGGCGAGCAGATGTCGATCTTCGACGCCAGCGTCGAGTACGCAAAGCGAGGCGTGCCGCTCATTATTCTCGCCGGCAAGGAGTACGGCTCGGGCTCGTCGCGCGACTGGGCTGCCAAGGGGCCGAACCTGCTGGGCGTGAAGGCGGTCATCGCCGAGAGCTTCGAGCGCATTCACCGTTCAAACCTGGTAGGCATGGGCATTCTGCCGCTGCAATTCGCCTCTGGTGAGAATGCGGAATCACTCGGGCTTACCGGAGAAGAGGTCTACGACTTTGCCGGGCTCACCAATCTGCTGAAGGCAAAGCTTGCCGGAGACCGCGTGCTGCGCGTGAAGGCAGCCAGCGCCGACGGCAAGGTGAAGGAGTTTGACGCAACGGTGCGCATCGATACGCCACAGGAGATCGAGTATTACGAGCATGGCGGAATCTTGCTGTATGTGCTGAGGCAGTTGGCGGCGAAATAGCGAATCAGCAAGTCGGCGCGGGCCCACCATATTTGTTGGGAACGTGGTGGGCTCTGGGGCGCCATTGGGAAAGTGAAGAAGGGGCGCCAAGGCGATGAAAATCCATGGGCCAAACCCAGGATTTGTATTGATAGTCGCTCTTGCCTTGTCCGTTGGGACGCAGCCTTCTCGAGGGTTCGGCCAGACCGACGCCACTCTGCAGAGCCTGGGAGCAAAGATCGGTATAACCGTGGGGACGGGAGCGGTTGACCCCGATCAGCTCAACGATCCCCAATTTGCCGCCATTGTAGCGGCCCAATACGGCGCCCTGGAACCCGGAAATACCATGAAGATGTATGCCTTGGAACGTTCGCGGGGCGAGTTCTCATTCGCTTCGGCCGACGCCGTTGTAGCGTTCGCACAGGCTCATGGAATGCACGTAACGGCCAGTGCGCCCATTTGGGACGGGAAGGCCACCGACTATGGAACAGGCAATCCCCCGTGGCTGATGCGGGGACGATTTTCAGCCGCGCAACTCAAAAGCATTCTTCATGAATATATTCAAAACGTCATGCAGCACTACCGTCATCAGTACCCCGGGGTTGTGAATCGTTGGTCGATCGTCAGCGAAGCCACTCATTTGTGTGGCGTGTTTTGCCAGGGCCTTGGCAAGGATGCGAGCGGCTTTCCTGCCTATATTACATTGGCCTATGAATACGCCCGCGAAGCAGACCCCTCGGTACAGCTTTGCTACGACGACTGGGGCGGCGAAGGTATGGGTGCGCAATCGGACGAAGTCTACAAGCTGGTCGCGTATCTCAAATCGAAGGGGCTGGTGGACTGCGTGGGTCTCGAAGGCCAGTGGGAAGGCAATGCGATCGCCGCCATTCCGGGCTCCTCCGATATCGTTGCGAACATCAATCGACTGGGTGCGCTTGGACTGGACGTGTACTTCAGCCAGGTGGAGATTGGATTGCCCGTCTCTCAGGGTGCAGCCGCGACCAATCCCTCGGATCTGAGCGCCCAAGGCAGGGAGTACGCGAATTTGTTGCAGGCCTGCCGGTCGGCCCGTATGTGCAAGGGCTTTTTTACCTGGGGAATCACAGATAAATATGCATTTTGCTGGAAACCGAAGTACTGCGCGCCGCTTCCCTTTGACTCGAAGTACGATCCGAAGCCTGCGTTTTACGCGCTACGCCGGGCGCTCTCCAGTCCCCTCCCGGCTCGCTAGAGTGTTTCAGGAAACGCGGTGAGGTAAGGCAACTGCTCTCATGAAGGCGCGTGCTGCGCTGGCCGCGGCAGGTTGAGCAAGTCGGCGAGTCGGCGCCTGCCCTCTTGCGTCTTGCCATCCTGAGCGACGGTCGGCGTCCGCCCTGGCGGACGCCAACCAAAGTCGAATGGAGCAGGAGGGACATTGGATATCCCTTCTGCGATACCATGTCGATTTGAGCAGAAAGCCGAAACCGGTCAAGACCGTGTCGGCGGAGATCAACCCCCTTAAAGGCAAGCGCAAGGGAGCGGCGCTCAAAGAGGAGGTCTGGTTTGAGGAGGGTTAAGTTATTGCTTATAACCTGGCCTACATCAACCTGAAACGTTGCCATGTGGACCACGGCAGAGCTCTGGGCTTCGACAACAGCCACGGCTACCACCATCGGCATTTCATGGGACGCGTTGAGGCCGTAACTTCACCACGTATGCAGCCCTATCGAAACGGTTCATGAATGAAGTGCATGCGCTCTGGAGGATTGAAGATGAGGAAGACTAAGGTTACCCTTCGCGTTGGCAGCACGGAAGACTTTTTCGACCGCCTCCAGGGGCGCGCGAAAAAGCTCGACAAGGGCGAAGCTCTACCTCCCGGAATCACCATCACCTTTGAAGATCCCGAAGACCTGCTCGATGTACTCACCTCAGAAAGGGTGCGCCTGTTGCGCCGGGTCAAAGGTGGATCGCAACATCTCTCCGCGCTGGCGACGAGCTTGAAACGCGATGTGCGCGCCGTGAGCCGGGACGTATTGCTTCTTGAAAGAGCCGGATTGCTGCGTACCAGCTATCAATCGAATCCTGGTCACGGCCGGAAGAAGGTTGTGGAGTCCGTCGCGCAGGAATATAAGCTCGTCGCCAACTTGTAAGCCCCCGCCGCCCCATGCGGTTTTCTATCGCAGCCAGCTCACCGCGATAAAAAGGCACCTCAAACTGGAGTGCATTTTATCGCGGCCAACTCCGCAGCCTTTCTACGGATTCGAAATCTTCGGCGGATTCGGCGAGGGATACCGGCGGAATGTTCTGGGCGCTTTCTTTTGCGCGCGCTTGCCGTCGCCGGCTTCCTGCAGAGCAGCTTCCTGGTCGCGCGTGATCTGGAAGCGCACGCCCTCAAGCTTCTGCTCGCCCATCACGTGCAGGCGCATGAAGTTTGTCGAGCCTGACCTGGTGCGGGTTCCGGCCACGATTGCGATCACCTCGCGGGCACGCACGTATTCGTTCTGTTCGAGCAGGTTCTCGGCGCACTCCACCAGCGCCTCAGTGCTGTTCACCTTGGGACAGGGGATGGGCGTTGTGCCCCATAGCAGATTGAGCCGGTTGATCGTGATCTCGACGGGGCTCAGCGCGTAGATGGGCGCGGAGGGATGGTACTTCGAGAGCTGGCGCGCCGTTGCGCCCGATTCGGTAAACAGTGCAATGCCGCGCAGGTCGAGATCGTCGGCCGCGTGCGCCGTGGCTTCGCAAATGGTTTCGGCAATGGAAAGGTGCGAGTGGCGCAGGTGCGGCTCGAAGAGGTTCTGCTCCTTTATGTCGCGCTCGGCCTCGCTCACAATGCGCGCCATCATTGCGACGGCCTGCACCGGGTACTTCCCTACCGCCGACTCGCCTGAGAGCATCACCGCGTCGGTGCCGTCGTAAACGGCGTTGGCAACGTCAGAGACCTCGGCGCGCGTGGGCCGGGGATTCTCAATCATCGACTCGAGCATCTGCGTGGCCGTGATCACCGGCTTGGAATACTCGGCCGCGCGGCGAATGATGTGCTTCTGGATGGCGGGCACCATCTCCGGCGGAACTTCGACGCCCAGGTCGCCGCGGGCCACCATGATTCCGTCGGAGGCCTGCAGAATAGCGTCCAGATGTTCGATGGCCTGGGGCTTTTCGAGCTTGGCGATGATCCATGTATCGAAGCCGAGCGCCGCCACGCGATTGCGCACCATGCGCACGTCTTCGGCAGTGCGCACAAACGAGACGGCGATCGCGTCTACGCCGTTTTTCAACGCGAATTCAAGATCCTCGGCGTCTTTCTCAGTGAGCGAAGGCGTGCGCACCGGAATGCCGGGCAGGTTGATGCCCTTGTGCTCGCCCAGCATGCCGCCGTTGACGATGTCGCAAACAACGTCGTCGCCCTGCACCTCGTGCACGCGCAGCTCAATCAGTCCGTCGGAGAGCAGAATGCGCGAGCCCTGCTCCACGTTTTCGGCCAGAGTTTTAAAAGTGGTGCCCACCAGCGACGCGCTGCCGGGAACATCGCGCGGAGTAATCGTCAGCGTTCCACCGGCCTTGAGCAGAACGGGTTGGTGATCTTTCAGGGTCGAGGTGCGGATTTTGGGTCCCTGCAAATCGCCGAGGATGCAGAGAGGCTTGCGCTCTTCGCGGCTGACTTTGCGGATCAGCTTCATGACCGCGAGCTTTCTTTCGTGCGTGCCGTGCGAAAAATTCAGGCGCACCACATCGACACCGGCGCGGACCAGGTCGCGGATCACGGCCTCGGTGTTCGAAGCGGGTCCGAGCGTGGCCACAATCTTGGCGCGCCGCTGGGCCGGCATGTCGGCCAACCCCGTGACAGGGAAAGACATAAGACAACTCCCTTGCAATCGTCATTAATATGAGACGCAGTTACCGGGTGAAAAATTCGCTGAAGGGGCGGGGAGACTACGTATTTTTATTGTAAATGGAGCGCGCCTGAGGAGCCCCTGCACTGGTTCATTGATTGACGGCGGCGATCCTCCGGGCTCATTTTGTGGGCTTTATCGGCACCCTTCGGCTCCGCTCAGGGCAGGCTGGAAATCGTGCCCTGTTACAAAGCGCCATCCCCTGGCGTTATTCCGCAGTTTGGAAAGTCGTGCCCTTTTGAAAGCATCGACTTGTTCAGAGGCTTCTACGATGTCTTGCCGCCGGCCGGTTCACAAGCGGCCTGCCGCTCGTGGTAAAGAACTCCATTCAGCTCCGCGCCCATCAGCACGCTGAAATTAGTGATGTAGAGCCACACCAGCGTGGCAATGCCTGCGCCGAACGATCCGTAGAACCGCGAATAGTCGGCGACACGCGTGACATACCAGCCGAAGGCCAGCGTGGCCGGAAACCAGATCAGCGTGGCCACGACCGCCCCCGGCCCGACCCACAGCCAGTGTTCCTTGCGCCGGGTGCCGAAGTGGTAAAGCGCGCTCATCACCGTGGCGCTGGTGAGCAGGGCTATCGACCAGCGCGCCAGGCGCCAGAAGAAGAGAACAATGTGCCGCAGCTCGTGGCCGGCGTTGTCAATCATCCACAGCTCAATCTGATGTCCGAACACAACCACCAGTGTTGCAATCGACAGGGGGACCATTGCGATGGGCAGGAGCGCGATCCCGCGCAGGCGTTTGTCCCAGAAACCCCACGTATCCTGCGGCAGCCTGTAGGCGCGGCGAAAACCCTCCATCAGCGAGAGCATAACGCCGAGGCCGGCAAAGATGCTGAGGCCGGTGGCCGAAAGCAGAAGCTGGACTGAGTACACCCGGCGCGTGAGCACGTACGACTGCAGCAGATCGAGGGTGTCAACCGGAAGAAACTGCTCGAAGAGCGTGCGCAGCTCACCCAGCATCGTGCTCCCTTCCTGCACCTGGGCCACAAGGGTGGTGATGACCAGCATGGCGGGAAACAACGTAAGAATGCCTGAATAAGCGGCCGCCTTCGCCGTGTTGACGATGTCGTGCGACAGCGCCTCCAGCACTGCCTTACGCACGATTCCGAAATACCGTTTCATGACC
>Ga0326727_10024926_pt1 | contig 11265 bp, 7 predicted proteins | sample MB2enrmetagenome_FD_207643 | JGI IMG/M metagenome (GOLD analysis project Ga0326727, IMG submission 207643) | Lab enriched peat soil microbial communities from McLean, Ithaca, NY, United States - MB29MY | ecosystem: Environmental > Terrestrial > Soil > Wetlands > Peat | place: USA: New York... | reverse complement strand
AAGATGTTGGCGCAACCTGAGCCGTTGAAGAGGTTGGTTGCGGTTTGCGTGCCGGGCAGCAGTGCGCCGCTCGCATCCAACGGACAAGTAAGTACAGGTGTCGGCGTACCTGCCGTATTGCTGTAGAGCGCGAACATCTTCTTGTAAAACGCCGCCTCCTGCGCCTGCGCCGGCAGCATGGTTCCATTGATCGGATCGCTTCCGCCCCGCGGCAGTTGCTGCAGCACATACTGCTGGTAAGCGGGCGAGGGCACGGTGGTTCGCGCCACCAGCGGCAGAGCGATGCGGATGCCTTCATAGTGCGAAAAGAAGAAGAGCCTGTCCTTCAAAATCGGCCCGCCCACGCTCACCCCAAACTCATTCACTGTCGAGCGCGGCTTTCTGGCAATATTTCCCGGCGTGTCGTTCGCATGCAGAAAATAGTCCGTCGCATTCAACAGCGATCCGTTCCAGATCTCGTACGCGTCTCCGTGAAACTGGTTCGTGCCCGATTTCGTGAAGTAGTTGACCTGCGAAGCCCCATAGCGGCCTTGATCCACGGCATAGGAGTTGGTATTCACGGTCGCCTCCTGCAAGGCGTCCAGGCCAATCACAAGGTTGGTGGAAAGGCCAATGTTCAGTCCGAGAAAAGGATCGTTCGCGTCGTAGCCATCGAGAATGTAGCCGTTGGAAGTCGCGGGAAGGCCGTTGAACTCGACGTTGCCGTAACCGCCGGCGGCCTTTGCGTCGTTCGACGATCCGGCTGTGTTCATCAGCGCGCCCGGCGTAAATTGCGCCACGTAGGTCAGGTCCTGGCCGGGGTTGGGAAGGTTTTCGATCGTCTTGGATTCGAGCGTTGTGGAGGTATTCGGGTTCTCCACGCTCATCAGTTCCGATTGCGCCGTCACTTCGACGGTTTGGGAAATGGCCGCGGGAGACAACGCGAAATTGACTGTGGCCGTCTGTCCCACCGAAAGGTTCACCGGCTGCGATTGACCGGGAGCGAAGCCCTCGGCATGAACCTCAATCCGGTAGGTGCCTGGGTTCAATTGCGAGAACAGATAGCGCCCATCCGCATTGCTCTTAACGGCGCGAACCGCTCCCGTATTTACCTCCATTGTCATGACCTGGGCATTGGGGATGACTGCGCCGCTCCTGTCCGCAACCGTGCCCGTGAGAGCGCTGCTGGTGCCACTTTGCGCCAGCAAAGGTAACAAATTAATCGTAGTTAACAGAAGAAAAAAGACCAGGGTCTCGGGGGTTCGATTGCGCGTCAAAGAAGTTCTCCGAATCTCCGGTTATGATTGGCCAAAAAAGCCGAGAGAGCCGTCACGCCTTGCGCACGGCGGGGCAACAGGCAAAAGATCCGGCCGGCAGGGCCAAGGATTTAGGCTTGCCTAATCTTTAGGTTGGCCTAAAATGATATGAATGTCAAGTTGCAAAACGGAGACACGCGATGGCAGCACGCCGACGCCCCAACGCAAATACAGAATCGGTGGACAACTATCTGAAGGCCATTCTTGCCCTTGGTGGACCCGAAGAGCTGCGTGTGACAAGTACCGCACTTGCAGACCGGCTTGGTGTTGCGCCGGCTTCGGTGACCAACATGCTCCAGAAGCTGGCTTCATCGCCCTCGCCTCTGGTTGAATACGAGCGGCACCGCGGCGTACGGCTTTCCAATGCCGGAAAGCGCCGCGCGCTGGAAGTAGTGCGCCACCATCGGCTGCTTGAGGCATTCCTTTTCGAGGTCCTCGACTACCCGATTGAAGAAGTGCATGAGGAGGCCGAACGCCTTGAGCATTTCATCTCCGAGCGTTTCGAGGAGAGGATCGCGGCCAAACTCGGGCATCCAAAGATCGATCCGCACGGGCATTGCATTCCCGCGATGGATGGGAGGATGCCCAGGGAGAATTCCATACCGCTCACGCAGGTGGCGGCGGAAGGGGATTTTGTCGTGGACAGCATCTCGGACCGCGATGCTTCCAGCGTGAAGCTGCTCAGGATGAGAGGCATTGCGCCCGGCGTCCGGCTGCGGGTGAGAAACCCGCTCCCCGATGACGGCTACGCTGTAAGCATTGGAAGATCGGAAAAAGTCCTGCACCTTTCACGCCAGGCTTCTGATGCCATCAGACTCCGTCCTCGACCTCAGGTAAGACCTGAATGACCGGCAATTTAGAAATTCCTCGGTGCCCATGCAGTCTCTTTTTCGGCGCAATCCCGTCAGGTTTGGATCACCGGAGAATCACGAAATCTTGAACAGAAATGCGCTCGGCGTGCCCCACAGGTTGCGCGCCCGGTCATCGTAGAACACGCTGAACTCGATGCCCGACAGATCGTAATCGAACAGCGGAACGCGGTCGAACGCGCCATCGCCGCGGATCGAGTACTCATCCCCGCTGCAGTCGATCATCAGCGTCTCAAGATTCGAGAGCCGCTCGGGATGGGTGAGCAGGATGCAGCCCAGGGCGAAGGCGCCCAGTCCGAACTCATTACCGGCCATCACCACGCGGGCTCGGCGGGCTGAGAGGCCGCGCCGCAGCAGACCGGCCTGCGCTGCGATCACCAGAAAATCGTTGTCCGGCTGCTGCTCGGCCAGGATCTTCTCCGCCAGTTTGGTGCGCTCGCTCTGGCGCAGGTAAGGCGCGTCCATGTGGTCAAGGATGCGGTTAGAGAACTTGCGCCGCGAGGCCAGGGCCTCCACCATCAACATCACGGCCTGGTTGTAGGTCGGAGCCAGCGCCTGCCAGCGCGGAATGGCAAACCAGGCCTCGGCGCCCTCCGGAAGCGGTCTGCGGGCCAGCTTCTCCATGCACGGGCCGAGCGTGGGAAACATCTTGCGCAACTCGGTGACCTGCGCCTCCACCGGCCGTACGCGGTAATTGGGCGGATACTTCAGCAGCGATCCGATCTCTTCGTTCTTGTACTTGTCGCTCACCGTATAGCGGTGGATGATCTGCACCACCGACTCGGCCACGTCGGACTTGAGCTTCTTCTCGAATTCCAGCACCAGTTGCGCGCTGTGCCGGTCGAGATACTGCACCGCCGTCTCGTACCCGGCGCGGACGGCGTCTCCAAGGTATGCCTGCAGCGACTCGTTCTGGTGTTGTGTTGTGTTTCCGGAGAGGTGCAACGGAGTGACGAGATGCGTATCTACCATAGCCACCGCCTCGGCGCAGCTTGCGCGCACTTGACTCTCCGCTCTTTATCGGCGCAAATGCCCGTTTCTCCAGACCCTCCTCCAGCGCAGCCTCGTGAGAAGTCTCTTAGAATCTGTCGCGCCTCGTCAGGTAGGAATGAGGATGATTGGTTCGGCGCCCCGTCCCGTGGGCTCGTGGTCTCCCACTCTTTCAGCAATTCGACCGCGGCTGGATAAGCCGCCCAGCCAAATCGATTGCCGCCAACCGGAAACCCGGCCCACTCCGCCTGCCCCGGCCCCGCAGGCGCAAAGTTGATACAATACTCGAGGACTCTACCTCCTTGGTCCTCTTCCCATCTATCAAGGTCCCTGACGGATGCAAAGAGACTTGCGGCAACGGTAGATTCCTGATTCCGCACTCTAGATTCTCACCATGGCCATCACTCACATCTCGGTGCGCGGGGCGCGCCAGCACAATCTGCGCGACATCAATGTGCGCATCCCGCGCAATACCCTCACGGTGGTCACCGGCCTCTCCGGCTCGGGCAAGAGCTCGCTTGCTTTCGACACCATCTATGCCGAGGGCCAGCGGCGCTACGTGGAAACCCTCTCGGCCTACGCCCGCCAGTTTCTCGACCAGATTGAGCGGCCCGATGTGGACTCCATCGAAGGCCTCAGCCCGGCCATCTCCATCGAGCAGAAAACCACCAGCCGGAGTCCTCGCTCCACGGTCGGCACCATCACCGAAATCTACGATTACCTGCGCCTGCTCTACGCGTCGGTGGGCACCCCGCACTGCCCCAGCTGCGGCCGGCCCATCTCGCGCCAGACCGCCGAACAGATCGTGCAGCGCATTCTCCAACTGGGCACCGGCGAGCGCGTCACCGTGATGGCGCCCATCGTGCGCGGGCGTAAGGGCGAGTTCAAAGACCTGCTCGATCAGCTCGATCAGCAGGGCTTTCGCGCCCGCGTAGACGGCGAAATGCGCGACCTCTCCGAGCCCGTCCTTCTTGACCGGCGCAAGAATCACACCATCGAGGCGGTCATCGATCGCATCCTGCTCAAAGACACAGCCGCATCCGCATCGCCGATTGCGCCCCTGCATGTGCAAACTCCCGCGGCCGGCGGCAAGCCTTCCGTAGAGAAGCGCCTGGACCAGGCCGTCGCCAAGGCCTTGCAATTGGCAAACGGGCTGGTGCTGGTGGCCATCGCGGGCGGCGAAGAGCAGTTGTTCTCATCCTCCATGGCCTGTCCCGATTGCGGTCTCGACGTGCCCAAGCTGGAGCCGCGCAGCTTTTCCTTCAACTCCACCTTCGGCGCCTGCCCCGGGTGCCATGGCCTCGGATCGCTCTACGACTTCGATCCCGCCAAGGTGATCACCGACTGGTCGAAGCCGCTGCTGGATGGCGGCCTGGGTCCGGGCTCCTCATCGCAATACCTGCTCAAGCTCATTCACCTGGCCGCGGACCGCTACGATATCGACCTCAAGATTCCGTTTGAAGACCTGCCCCCGCGCCAGCAGCACATCCTGGTCTATGGCCCGCCCAAGGGCGAGGCGCCGCGCACCGGCTTTCACGGCATTCTCGCGTATCTGCGCGACAGCATTGAAGAGGCCCGCAGCGATGGCTATCGCGATTACATGATGACCTACATGTCAGCCACGCCCTGTACTTCATGCCGGGGCAAGCGGCTGCGGCCGGAGTCGCTGGCAGTGAAGATCGGCGGCCTGTCGATCGCCGACTTTACCGCGCTGCCGTTGAACCGCGCCCTCTCCGCGGCCTATGAACTCAGTTTCAATGTGCGCGAGTCTCTTGTGGCCGAGCGCATTCGCCGGGAAATTGTGGAACGCCTCGAGTTCCTCTGCGCCGTCGGCCTCACTTATCTTTCTCTCGATCGCAATGCTGCCACGCTCTCCGGCGGCGAAGGGCAGCGCATACGCCTGGCCACGCAGATCGGCTCGCGGCTGCGCGGAGTGCTGTACGTCCTCGATGAGCCTTCCATCGGCCTGCACCAGCGCGACAACAAGCGCCTGATTCAGGCTCTCGAACAACTCCGCGACCTGGGCAACACGGTGTTGGTCGTCGAGCATGACGAAGACACCATCCGCCACGCCGACTACGTGGTTGACCTGGGCCCCGGCGCCGGGCGGCTGGGTGGCCAAGTCGTCGCCGAGGGCACTCCCGCCCAGATCATGGCCACGCCCGAGTCGCTCACGGGCCGCTATCTCTCGGGAGCCGCAAGCATCCTGCATCGCGCCAGGCCGCGCAAGCTCACCGGCAAGTGGCTCACCGTCACCGGCGCGCGCGAACACAACCTGCAGGACGTCACCATCCGCATCCCTCTGGGCGTGATGACCGTAGTCACGGGCGTAAGTGGCAGCGGCAAGAGCACACTGATCAACGACATTCTCTATCGCTCGCTGGCCAGGACGATCTACGGCTCGCGCGAAGAACCCGGCGTCCACGAGTCCCTGAGCGGCGCCGAGCAGATTGACAAAGTGGTGCGCATCGATCAGTCCGCCATCGGCCGCACGCCGCGCTCCAATCCCGCCACCTACACCCAGGTTTTCTCGCCCATCCGCGACCTGTTTGCCATGCTGCCGGAATCGCGCGAGCGCGGCTACAAGCCGGGCCGCTTCAGCTTCAACGTCACCGGAGGCCGCTGCGAGGCCTGCCAGGGCGACGGACAGCGGCGCATTGAGATGAACTTCATGCCCGATGTTTACGTACAATGCGAGGTGTGCAACGGACGCCGCTACAACCAGGAGACCCTCGCAGTAAAATTCCACGGGCACTCCATCGCCGACATCCTCGACCTCACCATCGAGGACGCGCTGCCGGTGCTGGCCGACGTGCCGCAGGTGCGCCAGAAGCTGCAGACGCTGGTCGACGTGGGCCTGGGCTACGTGCACCTGGGCCAGAGCGCCACTACACTCTCCGGCGGCGAAGCGCAGCGCATGAAGCTGGCGCGCGAGCTTTCAAAGCGTCAGACCGGCCGCACGCTTTATCTGCTCGATGAGCCGACCACCGGCCTCCATTTCGACGACGTGCGCAAGCTGCTCGAGGTGTTGCACCGCCTCACTGACCTGGGCAATTCGGTCATCATCATCGAACACAACCTCGACGTGATTCGCAACGCCGACTGGATTCTCGACCTCGGCCCCGAAGGTGGCGAAGACGGCGGCCGCATTGTAGGCGAAGGCCGCCCGGCGCAGATTGCCGCCACGCCCGGCTCGTACACCGGGCAGTTTCTGGCGCGGTACTACGCGTCGAGCAATGGAAAGCTTGAGGCGGTCGAGATCGACGATCCAGCAGAATGCCCAGCCGATCAAGCCGGCAGTGCTTCGCCGCATACTACGAATGGGAATTACCCGGAGAGAAATGGCGCGCCGAAGCGCACACACCCGGAGGAAGCCTGCGCACCGGGCTCAAAAGCAAAATGGCCCGCAAAGAAAAGTGCCGTGAAGCACACCGGCCCCCGCAAGAAGAAGACAGGGATTGCATGAGCGAAGAGCCGGAGCCAACGCCACAGGAAACGCATGAGCCGGTCACGCCCGAGGAGAACCTTCCTTCGGAAGACTGGCCGTCGTCTCCCTTGCAGCTGTGGCCGGCTCAGTCGCTGCCGATGGAAGCCGCGCAGGTCGTCGCTGATGGCCCTCCGGAGTTTCCCGCCGATCCGCCTCTAACACTCCCCGATCGGTCCTCTGCCGAATCTCCGCTCTTCGCAAGCTTCACTCAGCCCGAAATCGTCCCGCCCACGCGCATTCCGCATCTGGGCCATTTCGCAATGCTGGCGGCGCTGGCGCTGGCCGGCCTGCTCTGCGCTGGCGGGCTGAGCGTGCTCGCGCTTCACTTCCACCTCTTCGGCATTTCAACCATCGATCAGGCCAACGCGGATATTCATTACACGCTGGGCAGCATGGCGATCGTATATCTCGCCACCTTTGCCGGTAGCCTCATCGTCTTCCCGCTCCTCTGGCGCAAAAGCTTTTTCGCCGGCATCGCCTGGCGCGGCGCCACGGCTCTCCGCTATCGAAGACAGCTCATCGGCGCGGCATTCGTCTGCCTTCTTCTCGCCATTTTCAATGGGTGGCTGCTGCCCGGCCCCTCCGACGCGCCCATAGACCGCGTCTTCCGCAGCCCCGGGGCAGCCTGGCTGCTATTCGGCTTTGGCATCACCTTCGCGCCCTTCTTTGAGGAGATCGTCTTTCGCGGCTTCCTGCTGCCCGCGCTGTGCACTGCCTGCGATTGGCTGGCGGAGAAGGCCACGCACAAGCCGCCTCCTCCGCTTGACTCCGATGGCCAGCCGCACTGGTCCCTGCGTGCCATGGTCATCGGATCTGTGCTTACCAGCCTCCCCTTCGCCCTCATGCACGGCGAACAGACCGGCTATTCGCTGGGTCCGTTTCTTCTCCTGGTCTGCGTCAGCATGGTCCTTTGCTGGGCGCGCCTCAGCGCCCGCTCCCTCGCCGCCAGCGTGCTGGTCCACGCCAGCTACAACTTCATGCTCTTCTCGCTCATGCTCTTCGGCACCGGAGGCTTCCGCCACCTGGACAAGATGTGAAGACAAGGCTCAAGGGACAGGCATCAGCCGTTACAATCGGACTTGTGAACCCCTCGACCAACGCTCAGCATCTGCTGTCTATTCTGGCCTCCAAGAGCTTCTCGCTTGGCCAGTTCAAATTATCCTCCGGCGCGACCAGCGATTACTACATCGACTGCCGCGTCACTACCCTTGACGCCAGGGGCAGTTACTATATCGGGCAGGCAATCCTTGAGCTGCTTGAAGCAAACGGCATCCAGGCCGAAGCTGTCGGCGGACTGACAATGGGTGCGGATCCAATCGTGTCGGCGGTCGCCATCGCCACTGGATGGCGAGCCGTCGAAGCCATCCAGCACGATAGGCCGCAGCCGCCGGTGTTGCACGGATTTCTAGTCCGCAAGACGGAGAAGGCGCACGGCACCGGCCGCCGCATCGAAGGCTTTTGCCGCGAAGGCGCACGCGTGGTCATTGTGGACGACGTATGCACTACCGGCGCCTCCACCATCAACGCCATCGAGGCCACGCGCGATGCCGGCATGACTGTTGCCGCCGTCGTCTGCATCGTCGAGCGCGAAGAGGCCAACGGCCGCCAGGCCGTCGAAGCAGCCGCGGCCGGCGCGCCCTTCCTGCGCCTGTTCACCGCAAGCGATGTCCGCGCGGAGCACATCCGCCAGACGAATGAAAATACGTAAGCCTCACTGCACAAACGTCGTAATGCTTTGCGCCGGCAGCGTTTCGACAAAGTAACCGTTCTTCACGCTGATCGCATCCAGCGGAACCACATTCTGAGTAGCCGACGTGCGGTATGGAGTCACGCTGGTCACCGTCTTGCCCTGAATCAGGAAGGGCTGACTTACAGAAGTCGCGCCCATGTTAATCGCCACGATTGCCGTATGGCCGGTCCCTTTGTAGGCCGAAACATACACATTGGGAGACGGGCTGTAAGTTGCATTGGCGCGCACATCGCCCGGCCGCACAAACCGCGAGAACTGAGCCATCGCATATCCGTTGGGTGTGGGATTGCCCATAGCATCAACAAGGCCCTGGCCGTACCCTCCGGCGGGGTAATCGAAGATCCACCACCACAGATAAGCGTTGTATTCGGCCACCGTCATCGAGTTATGCACTTCCATCGCCAGCGCCAGCGCGCCCGAGATGCCCGAGCCATTCAGGTAATGCTCGGTCATCCACACTTCCTTGCCCTTGCCCTCGGCGTTGGAATAGTAGAAGGGCGTCTCTCCATAACCGTAAATGTGCCCGGCAACAATTGAGATATGTCCTACCGCACTGGGATCGTCCAGAGCCGGATCGGACAAGCTCGGATTGAAATCCTCCGACTCCGGCATCATGAACTTGGTAGTCAGCACCGATGAGTTATTCGCCACCCAGGTGTCCATCTGCGCGCCGTCCCAACTGCAGGACTCATAGTTGACAACCGCGTCCGGCTCGTTCTGCATCGAGATGGCGTAGAGCTTGACTCCGTTATTGGCAAAGTAAGTGACAAAGCTCTCAAGATAGTTGGCATAATCGCCATAATGCGCCGGATCCAGGTACCCGCCCCACAAGGCGTTGGCGGCGTCGGTGTCGAGCTTCCACGCGGTGGGCGGCGTCCAAGGCGTAGCCATCACGCTCGCGCCCCTTGCCGTCGCCAGTTGCGCGTTGTTCAATTCCTCGCCCCAGTTCGCCGCGCCGCCCGTGGTCGAGCTTGGATCGATGCGCACCCGCAGCATGCTCAGACCCAGCTGACCATCGCCAGTGCCGAAGATCGTGTCAGCCTGCGCTGGGGTCAGGTTGGTAATCCACGCCGTCGAACCGCCGAATCCGCGAATGATCTGCGCCGAAGAACCGAAGTTGACGGTTGCCGTGTTGGCCGGCATAGATGCGGTGGTAAACGTCCACCTGGTATCGGTCGCCAGCGCAACGCCCGCCGTGTCCCTGGCTGCGGTCAAAATGGTCGCGGTGTAAGTGGTGTCGAATGCGAGTGGCTCTATAGGTGTGAACCGCGCAATCGACCCGCCCGTTACATACGAAACCTTGCCGGCAACCGCCGCTCCTCCAGCCTGCGTCAGCTTGAAGGTTGCCGCGTCGATCGTCGCAGCATTCATCGGCTTGCTGAACGATGCGCTGATGACCTGACCAATGGCCACACCCGTAGCCCCATTCGCGGGCAGAGTGGAACTTACCCTGAGCGGGTCCGCCATGGTCGTGAAGGTCCACTTGTAGCTGGCCGCCAGCGCCACGCCGGCTTTGCTCTTGGCTCCAGTCGTAATCGCGGCCGTGTACAGGGTGCCGTACTTCAAGCTGGCCGCTGGCTTAAACTTGGCTATCGAGCCGGCGGCGGAATACGTGACCGTTCCAGGCACCGCGACCGCGCCGGGGCCGGTCAGCTTGAACGTTGCCGCGTCGATTGTGGCCGCGTTCATTGCCTCGCTGAAGGTTGCCGTAACCGTCCCAGGGGTAATGGCCGCATCCGCAGCCTTGTTGGCGGGCAGTGTCGAAGTGACCCTGGGCGCGGCAGCCGTCGCAGCTTCAATTCGATTCAATGCTGCTGAATAGCTCGAGACAGCCATCGCTGCGGTTACCACAACACAAGCTATTCGAATGCGCATGATCGCCTTTGTCCCCGGTTTCTTTTTCGAGGAAGCAAGAACAACGAGGATGGTAAATCAATTTACTTCGCACATGCAATCGGGTCGTTGATGCCATCGAAGCGCTCCGTAATCGCGCTCCATTACAGACACGAAAGGCTCCGGACGCACATCCGGAGCCTTGCGAGAGATCCCAAACTCAACTATGTGGCGAATCGCAACTAGCTCTTCGAGCCCGGCGCCGGCGCTGTTTGATCGCTGCTCATGTTCGACAGCACTCGCACCTCGACGCGCCGGTTCTGCTTGCGGCCCTCGGCGGTGGTGTTGGGCGCCACTTCCTTGTCCTTGCCAATGCCGATCAGGTAGAAGCGGTGAGCGGGAATCGCATATTTTGACGCCAGATACTGCACCACCGCATCGGCCCGGCGCTGGCTCAGATCGTAGTTGTACTGCGCCGGCCCGGTGGAGTCGGTTCCACCCGTGACTTCGAGAATGTAGCTCTTGGCCGAACTGATCTGCGCGGCAAAGCTGTCCAGCTGATCGCGATCCTCCTTGGTCAGCACCGCCTTGTCAAAGCCAAACGTCACCGATACGTTTGCAATGGGCACGTAGTTATCCAGTCCCTTGACCACGCTGTCCAGCGAATCGGCGCGATGCACGGCGTCGTTGGCCGCCATCTCCGCATCCCCGGCGGCCTTGGTGGCATTCTGGGCGTTCTGGGTGGCGGTGTCGGCCGCGCCCTGCGCCTGCTTGATGCCTGCCTGCGAGCGATCATCCACGTCGTGGATTTGGCGGTTGTTGGCCGCCGTCTTGTCTTCCAGCTGATTGGTCTGGTTCACCAATGGGGCCGTTTGATTGCGCACATAGTTCTTGGTCGCACACCCTGTCATGCACGTCACGGCAAGCGCCGCCGCCATCCAATCGAGCCGCGTATTGGTCATTGCCCTGTTCCTCCTTCCGCTCGCCTGAGCGCTCAGATGCGCGCACAGTCCAGCGCCGATCAGTTCATTTCTTTGGTTT
>Ga0326727_10024925_pt1 | contig 11265 bp, 10 predicted proteins | sample MB2enrmetagenome_FD_207643 | JGI IMG/M metagenome (GOLD analysis project Ga0326727, IMG submission 207643) | Lab enriched peat soil microbial communities from McLean, Ithaca, NY, United States - MB29MY | ecosystem: Environmental > Terrestrial > Soil > Wetlands > Peat | place: USA: New York... | reverse complement strand
TTGATGCTTTCAGCTCCAACCAAACCAGACCCAGCGTGCTCTGGAGCGAATCTAATGCCGGCAAGTAACGAATAGCGGCAAACGAAATCATTCCAATGGCGTCGGGTGCCGGGTGCCCCAGGTCCGGATTTTCGGGCCTGGGAAAGCACAACCTTTCTACTCCACTCCTTGCAGAAAATAACCTTCCCTTGGCACACAATCAAAGTAATCAGCAGAGTGGGCTTTTCACTGTTCACTGACCACTGTTCACTGACCACTGGGAGACACCCCCTCCCCCCCTACAATATTTATTTTTAACCCCAAAACCTTGCATATAATTTTAACCATCCTAAAATCAAGGCTTTCTGATAACATTTCCCGCAAAAACGCAAAACTCGACTTTGCAGATAATTACTCTTTTCCTCAACCAACAAAATGAGTTATCACTTTGCCATGGTTATGTTCCACGTGAAACCTTCATGTTGATGTGAATCTAAACAGCAAGCGACTAAGTCGCCGCTCTGAAAGGGCACGGATTTATTCGTGTCGCAAGGCTGACCGAGCCGACGTTTTGAAAAAGCCCGACTTTACAAATTGCGGAGAGAGATACAGAACATGTCTCAAGAAGCCGCTTTGTGTCAGGGCACGACTTCAGTCGTGCCGTAGATGCCGCAAAATCAAGGCGGGCTTTAGCCCCTGAGGGAAGGTTTCCCTGACAAAACAAACTCAATCAGTGCTTCTCAAAACAGCGGTACACTGGAATCGAAGGCGCTCGAATACCTTTCCTGGAGGGATCATGCCGCAGAATCTGCTGGAACAATTACGCGCTTGCACTGTGGTCGTCGCCGACACCGGCGACATCGAGGCGATGGAACAATTCCGCCCGCAGGACGCGACCACAAATCCTTCGCTGATTACCGCCGCCGCGCAATTGCCGCAGTACCAGCCGATTGTGGACGGAGTGCTGCTGGCCGCGCGCAAGGAGTTGGGTGCGAGCGCGACCGGCGCGGTTGTCGCCAACCTCGGATTTCAACGGCTGGCCATCGCGTTCGGCAAGAAGATTCTGGCCATCGTTCCCGGACGCGTTTCGACGGAAGTGGACGCGCGCCTTTCCTATGACACTGAAGCCACCATTGCGCAGGCGCGCAGCATCATCGCGCAGTACGACGCCGAAGGCATCGGACGCGAACGCGTGCTGGTAAAGATTGCTTCCACATGGGAAGGCATTCGCGCCGCCGAAGTGCTGGAGCGCGAAGGGATCCACTGCAACCTGACTTTGCTTTTCGGCCTGCATCAGGCAATCGCGGCAGCCGAGGCAGGCGTCACGCTGGTCTCGCCTTTTGTGGGCCGCATCCTCGACTGGTACAAGAAAGATACCGGCAAGGATTTCCAAGGCGCCGACGATCCGGGAGTTATCTCTGTGACGATGGTTTATAACTACTACAAAAAATTTGATTATAAAACTCAGGTCATGGGCGCGAGCTTCCGTAACATCGGCGAGATTTGCGAGTTAGCCGGTTGCGACCTGCTCACCATCTCGCCGCAATTGCTGGCGGAGCTTGAAACCACTGTCAGCGAATTGCCGCGCAAGCTCTCGCCGGAGACGGCGAAGTCGCTGCCAATTGAAAGAATTGCGGTGGACAAGGCAGCCTTCGACCGCATGCACTCCGCCGACCGCATGGCCACCGACAAGCTGAAGGAAGGCATTGAAGGCTTTTCGGCTGCTCTGGTCAAGCTGGAAGAGTTGCTCGCCAAACGCCTGGCCGAACTGGAAGTGCGCGCCCACGCCGCCGTTTGACTTGCACGGATATCAGCGTCCCAGCCAGAGCGAAACGCCGCCGGTTATCGACCGCCCAGGCATGGCGACGCCGTTGATCTCCTGATAACCCGTGTTACTCAGATTTGCTAGACGGAGATAGGGGCGAAGTCTTCCTGAGTCATGCGTCAAAGCAAGATTCCACACTGGATATGGAGTCGAGTTCCATGGCGGATTGCCCGGCTGCTGATACGGCTTTGCTATAGCGACTGAGTTAGCGACGGTAAGTACGTGTCCCAGCGCTGCCGTCCATGTTGCATGAATATTTTCAACCGGATAATTGAGCGCATACTCCGATTGCAGGCCATGCAATGGAGGCTGCGCGCCGACGAGCTGGGTCCATGCTACGTGAACAATTTGTCCCGTGGCGGGCGTCCAGGTTGCGGAGGACTCGACTCCGGCAAAGTGAAGACCGCTGAGGTTGACCGCGCACCATGTATTGACGATGCACCATGAGGGAAGGAACGAGTTAGGAAGCGTCGCGGCGCGGACATAGTCGATGGTGTCGTGTTGACGATTGTAGAAGCCGGTGGCAGAGAGTGTAAGCCGGCTGGATGCGTTCCAGTCAGCGCCGCCTTCTCCGGACCAGGCCGACTCAGGCTTGAGATTCGGATTGCCAATGGTGGTTGGATCCGAGTAATAAAGGTCGGTATAAGTGGGAAGCCTGAACCCCTTTCCGCCACTGGCCCTGAGCTTCAATCGGCTGGCCAGCCGCAAACTGCCCGCCAGATGCGGAGAGAACGCGGATTCGAGGCCGCCGGAGAATAACTCCTCGCGCACGCCGGCGGATAAGTTCCAGCGGCTCTTGGCGGGGTGCAAATCCAGATCGACGTAGCCCGCGCCGCGATTGCGCGCATGAACGCCTAGATTATTGCTTTGAATACTATCGCCGTCTGACTCCAATCCGAATAAAAGCACAGAGGTGGTTGCGACTGGCAAGGTATGACGCAAGGAAGCCTGCCAGGAGCCATCTATGTGATTGTTTTCATAGACCGATGGGGCGTCGCGCAGCAGTACAAACTCGTCCGTGTGGCGGCGATAGCCAAAGGCCGCCACGGTGCGCTCGCCTAACTCCTGCCGGCCTGAGGCAAACCATCCTTTGGTTCGTTCCCACGAGTTATAAGGTCCATAGAACTGATTTGCGCCAAAAGAGCGATCGCTTGCGGCAAAAAGCAGATCGGAGATGCCGAGGCGCGAACTAATCCAATTTTCTGACGAAGCGTCCATGTTGCGATAATCGCGATCAGCCATGAATCCAGTAGAAAAGTTGCGCTCCGCGGTGAGACGGCTGCTCCATCGCCCGCGCACAAGAGCGCCGAGCATGGACTCTTCGTTCTCGCCGAAACTTCCCGCTCCAGTTCGCAGGCGCAGCGAAGATGCAGAGGGCGCGGCGGTGAGAAAGTCTACGACGCCGCTCAACGCGTCTTCGCCGTGCAGCGTGGAGCCTGCGCCGTGCAGAACCTGGATCGAGTCCATGGCGTCGAGAGGAATGGGCAGGTCGAGATTGTGATGCGCGGTCTGGCTGTCGTCAATGCGAAAGCCGTTCAACAGCACCAGGGCCTGCTCGAAAGTTCCTCCGCGCAAAATCAGATCAGCCTGCCCGCCGCCTGCGCCACGCTGTTCGAGGAAGACCGATGAATCCTGGCGCAGGAGTTCCTGCGGCGACTCGAGCAGAAGGGTTTTGCCTTCCACCGGCAACACGACGACGGAGGCGGGAGACTCGGCCAGCGGCACGGGAACAGGCGATCCGAGAACTACCATGGTCTCAGAGGGGTGAGGCAGCGGGGCGGGTTGCGCGGCAGGCGCGGCTTGTGCGGAAGCAGATTGCGCGCAGGGCGCGAGCAGCAGGCAAACCGCAATGGGGATCGATTTCATGGCAGGCACAGGTTGGCTATTCTGTTTATTTTCAGGCTGTTCAACTTGACCCGCAAGGAAGATTTAATATTGTTGTGAATAGTTGACGAAGTAAACCATCAGGATAAGAGCCATGCGCATCGATGCATTTCTGAATGAAAGCCCCATGTTTGCGGTCAACCGCGCGGCGCGCCGATTTGAATCGCTGGCCAGCCAGGCGCTGGGCGCAGACAGCCTGAATTTTCTGGAGGGGATGGTTTTGGCGGCCATGTTCTTCGAAGCGCCGCGGCGGGTTATGCCGTCGCAATTGGCGGAGACCTTTGGAACGACGCGGGGCAATGTGAGCCACTGCATTTCGTCTCTGGAGGCCAAGGGATTGCTCCAAAGAAAGATTGATCCGGAGGACGCGCGGGCCTATCAGCTTACATTGAAGCCGCAGGGGAAGAAGTGCGCGGTGCGCGTGATTGGCGTCTTCGACAAGCTGCAAAAGGAGTTTGAGCGAGAGGTTGGGAAGACGGCGCTGGGCGAGACGCTTAAAAACCTGCGCAAGCTGGAAGCGCTCTGCACGGAGAAGCAGAGCGCTTCGTAACCTTATAGGATGTAACGGCTCAAGTCCTGATCCTTCACGACGGAAGCGACCATCTGCTTGACGTATTCCGCGTCAATGAGGAAGACCTTCTCGGGGCCGGCGGCAGCGGCGCGTTCCTCGTAGGGCAAGGGCGCGGACGACTCGCTCTTGATTGCCTCTTGCAGGGCAGCGGCAGCCTCTTCGCCAGGAACTCGGCGGGCAACGTCGGGCGCGAGGAAACTCACGTCTTCGAGCACGCGTTCCATGATGGTGTGCAGGCGGCGCGCGCCGATGTTTTCAGTTTGCTCATTAACCTTGAAGGCAAACTCCGCCATCTCGCGCAGCGCATCGGGAGAAAATTCGAGTTTTACGCCCTCGGTCTCAAGCAGGGCTGAATACTGTTTGGTCAACGAAGCCTTGGGCTCGGTGAGGATGCGCAGGAAATCATCGACAGTGAGCGACTTCAACTCGACGCGGATGGGGAAACGGCCCTGTAACTCGGGGATAAGATCGCTGGGCTTTGAGACATGGAAAGCTCCGGCGGCGATGAAGAGAATGTGATCGGTGCGCACCATGCCGTAGCGCGTATTTACCGTGGTTCCCTCGACGATGGGCAGAATGTCGCGCTGCACGCCCTCGCGCGAAACATCGGGTCCGTGACCGCCTTCGCGGCCTGCAATCTTGTCGATCTCGTCAAGGAAAACGATGCCGCTGGATTCGACGCGCTCGACCGCGGCGCGGTTCACCGAATCCATGTCAATCAGCCGGCCCTCTTCTTCATCGACCAGATAGTCGAAGGCGTCGGAGACCTTCATCTTGCGCTTCTTGGAGCTGCCGCCGAAGATGTTGGGCAGCATGTCCTTGAGGTTAATCTCCATGTCTTCAAGGTTCTGGTTGCTGATGATGCCGAACTGCGGCATTCCGCGGTCGCGCACGTCGAGTTCGACCATGCGCTCGTCGAGCTTGCCATCGCGGAATTGCTGGCGCATCTTCTCGCGGGAGCGCTGATAGCTTTCAGTGCCGGGCAGCGTGAGCTGGCCTTCCTGGGCTGGCGGCGTGGGCGGCGGAGGGGGCAGCAGCACGTCGAGCAGGCGCTCCTCGGCGTTCATCTCGGCGCGGTCTTCCACTTCTTCAAGGCGCTCTTCGCGCACCATGTCGATGGCGACCTCGACCAGGTCGCGGATCATGGATTCGACATCGCGGCCAACGTAGCCGACCTCGGTAAACTTGGAGGCTTCCACCTTGAGGAATGGCGAGTTGGTGAGCTTCGCCAGGCGGCGCGCAATCTCCGTTTTGCCCACGCCCGTCGGGCCGATCATGATGATGTTCTTGGGCATGATGTCGTCGGCGATATCGGGCGGAAGCTTCTGGCGGCGCTGGCGATTGCGAAGCGCGATGGCCACGGCGCGCTTGGCGGCTTTCTGGCCGACGACGTGCTTGTCGAGTTCGGTGACAATTTCGCGCGGCGTCAGCTCGTCGAGCGAGACGTCTTGTTCTTCAGCGGATGCGGGTAAATAAATGGCCATGGATAATGGGACGGGCTATCCCTTCAGCTCCTCAATGGTGACGTGGTCGTTGGTGTAGATGCAGATTTGGCCGGCAATCTTCATGGCCTTTTCGGCGATCTCGCGGGCGCTCATGTCGGTGTTTTCCATCAGCGCGCGCGCGGCTGCTGTGGCGTAAGGGCCGCCGGAGCCGATGGCGGCCAGAGGCTCGTCGGGATCGATGACGTCGCCGGAGCCGGAGATGAGAAAAGTCTGTTCCTTGTCAGCCACAACCAGGAGAGCCTCGAGGTTGCGCAGCATCTTGTCGGTGCGCCAGTCCTTCGCCAGCTCGACGGCGGCGCGGTTCAGGTTGCCGGCGTACTGTTCGAGTTTGGTTTCGAAGCGAGCAAAGAGCGAGAAAGCGTCAGCTGTGGAACCGGCAAACCCGGCCAGAATTTTCTCCTGATAGAGCCGGCGAATCTTTTTGGCTGAGTGCTTCAGGACGTGCTCGCCGAGCGTGACCTGGCCGTCGGAGGCCATCACGACGTGACCGTTGCGGCGGACGCAGATGACGGTTGTCGAACTAATCCGGTCGCGAGATCGGGTGTGTTCGGCCGCTTTGGAATTCGTACTCGAAACCAAGGGAAAACCTCCGGAAAAGAAGCGTCACGGCAGGCCGGAACCGCTTCATGATGCAGTCACGAGTATATCGCAGCGCGAGCGGCGGGTAGTGGCGCATTCAGACCGGAGCCGGGCGCTCGGGCAGCTTCTTCAGGCACGAGTCCGGCTGCGGTATGCTTAAAGCAGGAACTCAAGACAAGGAAGTTATGGGGGAAGAGTTCCGCCTTCAATGATGCTTCACAATCCAAGCGTCTGGGAGATTTCCGCCATTGCGGCCCTGTTGGCCGTGCTGCTGGTGACGGGGTTCTGGCTGCTGCTGCACAAAGGTCCTACGCCGGAAGAGCGGGAACGGGCGCGGCGCGAATTTCTGGCCCACTCCGGGCGGCTGGTAGACGGCATGTTGCTGGACATCTGCGAGGTGGAGGCTCCGGCAAAAGAGAAGGACGAGCCGAGCCGCACTCTTACGATGCTGGTTTACAAATATCGCATTGGCGGCGTGGACTACGAGTCCTCTCAGGACATTACCAATATGCCCGATGTGGTGGATGTGGCCGAGGTGCGGGCGGGGTTTCCCTGCTCAGTGCGCTATCAGCCGGGCAATCCGCAGAACAGCATTGTGGTGGCCGAAGAGTGGAGCGGGCTGCGCGTCGGGCTGCCGGTTTTGCCCGCCTATGACGACCCTGACCCGCTGGATACCAGCCATCTGGAAGTCATGCGCCCGGGGCGCGGCTAGGGCAGTTGCCGCACGGCGGATTTTCTTCGCGCTACAAAACCGCACCCTTTCAAAAGCGAACCTTTTTCTGAAAAGAGCTGTAACCACGGCCACGGCGGGCGTGTAGGATGTTCGAGAACGCGGCGCCCGCGCAGGTCCGGTTCATGGCAAAGGCTTGCGCAGGCCAAACTCAGGAGGGAGATATGCTCAGGGGATTTCGCGATTTCATTCTGCGCGGAAACGTCGTGGACCTGGCCGTTGCAGTCATTCTCGGCGCGGCCTTCAACGCCATTGTCACGTCTCTGGTGGGTGACGTGCTGAACCCGCTGATTGCGGCCACCGTGGGCAAGCCGGACTTCAGCGGCGTAGTTGTGAGCATCGGCAGCGGGCACATCAAGATCGGCAACTTCTTCAATGCCGCTATTTCGTTTCTGATTGTGGCCGTGGTGGTTTATTTTGCCATCGTGCTGCCGCTCATCCACTTGCAGGCGCGGCTGAAAAAGCTCGAGCCCGAAGTTGCGGCCACGACGAAGCCTTGCCCGGAGTGCCTGAGCGAGATTCCTCTGGCCGCCCGCCGCTGCGCCCATTGCGCCCAGCCTGTGGGGGTAAGCTGATGGAGGATTGAGATTTCCCAGGCAGCCGCTAATTAAGGTTTGAGGTTTCCCAGGTCCGAAAGTCCGGACCTGGGGCACCCGTTGATTGCCGGTCCCATCTTTGTTCAAGTTTCGAAAAAGCCTTGGAGGATTTTGCTGATGGTTGTGCGCAGGCCGTTTGCCTTTTTTATTTCGCTGGCGCTGGTTTCACCAGTCTTCCTATCGAGACCGATTGCGGCCCAGCTCGCCTCTCAGCCTGCTCCATCATCGGTCTTCGGCTACGGCGATTTCACAGCGCAGGCAAAGGTGGAGGAGAAGTTTCTCGCGGTTCCCGACGCGAAGCTGGCCGGCGAGGAGTTGAAGATTCTGACGGCTGAGCCGCATCTGGCTTCGAGCCCCGAAGATCGCAAGACGGCCGAATATGTGGCGCGGAAGTTTCGCGAGGCCGGCCTCGACACCCAGATTGTCCCCTTCCGCGTGCTGATGAATCAGCCCAAGGTGGTGCGCGTGGAGGCATGGGACCAGAGCGGCAAGCAGTTGATGAACGGTCCCACGAGAGAGCATGTGGACGGCGATCCATATCAGGATGATCCGAGGGTGGTGATGCCGTTCAACGGGTCTTCGGGGTCGGGTGACGTAACCGCCGAGGTGGTGTACGCCAACTACGGCCGGCTGGAGGACTTTGACGAACTTGCCGCGCGGCACATTGACCTGCACGGCAAAATCGTATTGGCGCGCTACGGCGGCAACTTTCGCGGGGTGAAGGTTTACATTGCCGAGCAGCGAGGCGCGGCCGGGGTGCTGATTTACTCTGACCCGCAGGACGACGGCTTCTCGAAGGGTGACGCCTACCCCAACGGACCGTGGCGGCCTGAGACCGGCGTGCAGCGCGGCTCAGTGCAATACCTATTCAAGTATCCGGGCGACCCGGAGACGCCAGGGGTGGCCTCGACGCTGGATTTGCCTGACTCGGCACGCGTATCGGGCTACGGCAGCCAGCCCCACATCATCTCGATCCCCATCAGCTATCACGACGCAGCGCCGATTCTGAAGGCGTTAGAGGGCGCGGGCGTGCCGCCGGGCTGGCAGGGCGGACTTGGCTTCCGCTATCACATTGGAGAAGCTGCGGGGCCCGGCGGCGTAAAGGTTCACCTGGTTTCCGTGCAGGACTATCAGCGCCGCATCATCTGGGACGTAATCGGAAAAGTGAAGGGCGCACAATACCCGGACGACTGGGTGGTGGTGGGCAACCATCGCGATGCCTGGGTCTACGGCGCCGTGGATCCCAACAGCGGGACGGCGGCCATGCTTGAAGCGGTGCATGGCGTGGGTGCGCTGATGCGCGAGGGCTGGCGGCCGAAACGGACCATCGTGTTTTGCAGTTGGGACGCGGAAGAGGAAGGGCTTATCGGCTCGACCGAGTGGGTGGAGTTGAACGCCAAGGCTCTCGAGAATGCGGTGGCCTACTTCAATACCGACGTGGGCGTTGCAGGGCCGGATTTCTCCGCCTCCGCTGTTCCGTCGCTCAAGGAGTTTCTTCGCGAGCTGACGCGGTCGGTTCCGAGTCCGCTGGGCGGGACGGTTTATCAGCAATGGAAGATCCAATCAACCGGCGAGAATCAGCGTCGGCGCTCGAACGCCCCGCTGGAGCCGGGCGCGGAGATTCAGGTCGGTGATCTGGGCTCCGGCTCCGACTTCACGGCGTTTTTAGAGCATGTGGGCGTGCCCGCGACTGACATTGGCTCCGAAGGCCCGTACGGGGTTTATCACTCGGTATTCGACAACTACAAATGGTTCACGGAGAACGCCGACCCGAAGTTTGTTTATTTACAGGAGATGGCGCGCGTCTTCGGCCTCGAAGCCTTGCGCATGGCCGACGCCGACGTGCTCCCTTACAACTACGTGACCTATGCGCGCTCGATCAGCTCTTACATTGACACCGTCAAACGGAAGGCCGCGAGCCAGGGACTCGGCGCGCTGGACTTCGGGCCCGCAGAGGCTGCCGTCGCACGGTTTTCAGCCGCCGCGGAGCGGATTCACGACCGGCAAATGGCGGCCACGGGAGATCTGGAAAGACTGAATCTCATACTCCGCCAGACGGAGACGGATTTTATCTCGCAGGCCGGATTGCCCAATCGCCCCTGGTTCAAGCACACCATTTACGCTCCGGGCGAGTACACGGGCTACGCGGCGGTGGTGATTCCCGGCGTGAATGAGGCTGTGGCCGCGCGGGATCAGCAGCGGGCCGCACAGCAGTTGACTGTGCTGACACAGGCGCTCACGCGGGCGGCGCAGACGCTGGAGGGGGCGCAGTAGGGCTGGGTTGCCCGGCCCCGCCTGCACCTTTTGGTTGTTGACCGCGCCTTATTTGGCTCGTATCGTTAAGGTTGTATATGAAAACTTCCCCTAACAGCACGCGCATCGGAATCGCAGTTGCCATTATCTTGGGCACCATTGGCTGGCTGGCCTGGTCCGGCTACGGAGCCAACAAGAGCTACTACGTCACCATCCCCGAGCTGGGCAGCATGGGCGACAAGGCCTACCACAGCCAGTTGCGCGTGGAGGGCTTCGTTCAGCCCGGCTCGATTGAGCACGACGGCCCTCACGTCACCTTTGTGATGAACGAGTTCGAGAGCCATTCTGCCAAGGCCGCCACGGGACGCGTGCTCAAGGTCGTTTACAAAGGCGCCGAGCCGCCGCCGGACACCTTCAAGGACGACGCGCAGGCGCTGGCCGAAGGCTCTTATGGCCGCGACGGGGTATTCCACGCGACTGTCCTTCAGGCCAAGTGCGCCAGCAAGTACGCTCCGGCTCAGCCGGGCCAGCAGCCGGGCATGCAGCCGACGACGCCCAGCGCGTCTCCCCGCGCCGGGAATCAGGCTCCGGCTGCGCACGCATTGAACCAGCCCGCGGCGCCGGCTGCGGCAAACTGAGGCGCATGAACGTTCCCGCTTCCGAGGCCGCCAGTTCTACCGCCTGTGCGCGGCTCGATCAAGTCTCGAAACTTTTCGGCTCTTTTGCGGCGCTGCGCCAGGTCTCGGTGGAGTTTGAGCCGGGGCGATGCTACGTCCTGCTGGGCGAAAACGGCGCGGGCAAATCAACCTTGCTGCGGATTCTTGCCGGACTGCTGAGGCCCAGCTTCGGCAAGGTCCGGGTCTTCGACTCAACCAAAACCGGCGGACTTGAACCCCATGAGGCTCGTGAGCGCATCGGCTACATGAGCCATGCGCCGATGCTCTACGACGAGCTGACAGCACAGGAAAATCTGCGCTACTTTCGCAGCCTCTATGCGGGCCGCGCCTGCCTTGAGCCGGCAGACGCGCTGCGCCAGGTGGGCCTGGACCCGGAGCTGACGCGCACCCTGGGCCAGTATTCGCAGGGGATGAGGCAGCGGACCTCACTGGCTCGCGTGCTGCTCTCCGTGCCTGAATTGCTGCTGCTCGATGAACCTTTTTCCAACATGGACGTGGAGAGCGCCCGCCAGATGGTCGGGTTGCTGGCCCAATTCCGCCACGGCAACCGGACGATTGTGCTGACCACCCACCAGCGTGAACTGGCCGCGCCTATCGCCGACTGGGTGCTGACGCTGCACGCGGGGCGCGTGGCGTCGTTGGAGCGGGGCATCCCCAGTCTTTAAC
>Ga0326727_10024924_pt1 | contig 11265 bp, 16 predicted proteins | sample MB2enrmetagenome_FD_207643 | JGI IMG/M metagenome (GOLD analysis project Ga0326727, IMG submission 207643) | Lab enriched peat soil microbial communities from McLean, Ithaca, NY, United States - MB29MY | ecosystem: Environmental > Terrestrial > Soil > Wetlands > Peat | place: USA: New York... | reverse complement strand
CGTGGCTGCGCTTCAATGCCCAAATCGGCGACATCCTGACCATGGCCCGGCTCCGCGCCGTCATCCCTGAGGACGACGGACGACCTAACCTGCAAGAGCATTTCAACCGCCGTTTCCGAGCACTGCGGCCCTACAAGTGGTCGGTCCCATCGCACCGCGACGACAACACACTGGCCCCAGGCCAGTACCGCTTCGACAAGGAAGGTCACCCAATCTGGCTGGGCAAGGCGCAGTTCCGCCAGGCGTCGATCTCGGCCCCAGTTCGCCGCCAGGTTCTCGCTCGCGACGGGAACCGGTGCGTGATCTGCGGTGTTGGCTCCGGTGAGGAGTACCCTGGGAAACCCGGATCACACGCCGTGATCACGGTTGGTCATTTCCGGGCTGGCATACTTACCGGACCTCCTGACCTCGACAACCTGAGGGCCGAGTGCTCCCTTTGCAACGAACCGATGAGGGATGAAGCCTCGAACGCTGAGACGGTCGAAGATGTCTGGCCACGCATACGCGCCTTAGGCGGCCCAGACAAGCGCAACCTCCTGCGATGGCTCGAACTGGGTCAGCGGACACGGACAAGACTGGATCGGATTTACGACGACATTCGGGTACTCCCTCCTGGGCAACGGGACCAACTGCGTCAGCGGCTGGAGGAGAATCTGAGCGGCCCCTCCTGAGTCCTTCAGGGGCCGTCTAGCTGGTCGCGATGGCACTTCCGGCGCTTTGCCACCAAAGCAGCTATGGCGTTAGCAGCAACCAAGGGATCGTCATGCTCCCAGACCTCAACAAGGACCCAGCCTTCAGTAGCCAGCCGTTGCCCTGTATCTGCGTCCCTCGCGCGGTTTCGTTCGATCTTCGGCACCCAATAACCGGGGTTCTTGATGTTCGGGCGCTGGCCATGGAGGTCGCAGCCGTGCCAGAAGCAGCCGTACACCTGAACGCCTACCTTTGCCGGACGGAACACGATGTCAACTCTCCGCCGGGTGCCGGGCACGACCTGCGCCTGGAGCCGGAACCTGAGACCCATCGCGTGGAGGACTCTGCGGAGCACGATCTCGGGGCTGGTGTGCTTGTTCCGTTGCTGCCGCATCCGCGAGGCAACGCCTGGGGATGACGCCCAGCTCTCAGTGGCCGCCGAGCGTGCTACGGAGGAACTCATGTATCGACGCCTGCGCGTCTGGCGGGAGTTGCCTGATCTCGTACCAGAGGCGCTCGGTCTCGGGTACTTCCCGGTTCCCCTGTTCCAACCAACCGAGCAGCTCTGCCCGCTGTTGCCGGGGGAGGGCCTGCACCCGCGCCTTCACGCTCTCGGTCGTGACGATGGCACCGGTCCGATTGCCTATTCCTTCGTTGCAGCGTTGGCACTCAGCGCGGAGGTTACCCCGCGCGGTCGCGCTACCTCCCTGGTTAATCGGTACCCAGTGGCCGATCTGCAAACGCGCGACAGTGCCAGGAGCATCAGGGTAAGGCTCACCAGACCCGACGCCGCACACTTGGCACCGATTGTTGGCCGCATCGAGTACCTCGCGGCGTACTCTCCCGCTGATAGGGCGACGGTGGTTCTCGGGGGTCAAATCGTCGCCGACTACGTCCAGCCGGTACTGCGAAGGCGTGAGGCTTGGGTCCGTTTGATTACTCCGTATGACCCAGCCCCACTCGCGGAGATCGCGCATCCTGCGGTCGATTTGCACCACACCCGGGTGCGCTGCCCGCAGCTCCTCGCTCGTGAAAATGGCCCCGACGCCTTTTGACCGCAGCCAGTCCGCTACGGCCTGTCGGCTCGCGGCGCTGGCGGAGTCCCGGCGTGGTGCCATCAGTTACCGCCCTCAGGCGGCTGTCGTCGCCCTCGTTGCGGGGACCTCACCGGCGGGCGGGATCGCCTTGGCAGCCGCGGCCCAGGCATTGAGGATCGCGGTACCGACGGCCTGCGCTACGGGCGGGGGAAACGCATTTCCAACCTGGCGGTAAGCGTGAGTCTTGCGCCCCGCGAGCTGCCACCACTCCGGGAAGCCCTGGATGATCGCTGCCTGTTGGACTGTCAACTTAGGTATGCCCGCAAAGCCCGGCCCCGGCAGCTCGTTCGCTAAGCCCAGGCCGTCAACTCCCAGGGCTGCCCATTCCCTGCGTGCGCGGGTTGGCCCGAGGTCGGGTCCGCCGTGCTTCTTACTGCCGCCGACAATGGTGGGTGCTATCCGGTCCGCAGCCGCGGCCCAGGCGGTTGCACCTTCCCATCCTCGCTGCGACATCGTAGAAACCAAGGCTTCGCCGACCGTTGGCGCGCTAGCCGAGAGTCCACCTTGCGGGGGGATGAAAAACGCGGCGTCGCGCGGCCTAAGCGCTACAAGAACCGCCCTGGGGCGTAACTGTGGCACCCCGAAGTCGTGGGCTTCGAGTAGCTTCCACCAGACACGGTAGCCACCACCAGGCATCGACGTAAGCCTGTCGATGACGTGTTGCCGGTAGTCAGCGAACTTGGAACCAAGCAGACCTCTGACGTTCTCGATGACGACGGCTCGCGGTTGCAACTCCTCAGCTAGGTCGAGCAGCGCCGGAAAGAGGTCGCGGTCATCATCCCTGCCGAGCTGCTTACCCGCTATGGAGAAGGGAGGGCACGGGACCCCTCCTGCTAGAAGGTCGGCGCTGTAACACGCCTCAGGTGGTTTCCAGTTACGCAGGTCGGCCTCATGCACAGCATCGTTACGCCAGAGACCGAACTCCTCCCCGTTCAGCTTCAGTGTGGCCACCGCGTACGGGTCGAGTTCCACGAGACCCACGTGTCGAAACCCAGCCTGATGCAAGCCCAGGGCTTGCCCTCCTGCGCCAGCGCAGACTTCGACTGACGTGAAGCGGCTAGTCCTTGTCATAAGATCAATCTAGGTGGTCTGGCCCGGCTCGTCGCGGATGCCCGGCCAGGTGCTCTCTGGCGCTGCGGCGGCTTGGGCTGCGTACCGCGAGCGTAGGAGAAGCAATCAGAAACCGCTCCCATGAGCCTTAAGCTCGGGCGAGCAGTTCGATCTGGCGAGCGGCGAGGATTCAACCTCAGGGTAGACACGAGGCGCGTAGGTAGCTGCAAGAACTCCGAAAACTGCTCGAAACCGAACTTGCACACATCGAGGCGCTACCGCGGGGTTCCCACGAGGAAGCGATGACCCGGTGGCGCCGGGTTCGGCGCAAGAAAGCCAGTAGCGCTGTCTGCTCCCATTGCCACCTACGCCTGGCTGCTCCCGACGGGAAGCAATGCCAGCACTGTCTCGACGTGCAGCGTCACGGGTATCGGATGAAGCAAGAACGCCAGACAAGCCCCGCGGGACTCGCCGGGGCGCTCAAGGTCCTGCCCCAGGTCGGGCGCCAGTACGCCAAGCAGCGTCCCCGTAGGGTCACGGTGGAACTCACGCGCGGCCCAGATAGACTTACTCGCTCGGTACACCGCTCGCCAGGTTCCGAAACAATGATCCCGTCTAATCCGGTGACGATTCCGCCTTGGCGGCTCGTATTCCCGCTTCCTTGGTTTTGTTGGACGCCAGCAGTTGCCCTAGTTCGTCCCAGGAAATCTTGACGCCCTTAGGTTTCGTGGTCTTTCCCTTGCACCACGTCAGTCCGGTCTTAGTGACGTAGCAGTCGCCGACCTGCTCGCTATCGTTGGGCCTCCTCACTTCGAGTTCCATCCCGGTCGTCTTGATTTCCATTTCGACGGCGAAGTTCTTGACCTTGACCTTCACTCTGGACCTCGTCTCTTAGGTGGCGGCTCGCAACACGGCGAGATGTAGCGGGCAGAAATCCAAAATCCGGTCGGTGCGCGCGGCCTTCTCGGCGGCGGCCATAATGCTCAGCTTGAGTTCGGTCGCCTTGATGCACTGTGGACACTTCCGACTCATCACCACGACTGCGTTCGCCCGCTGGATGTCGCCCACGAGTTCAGGTTACGTCTGACTACCCGCAGATACGAGGACCCTGCTCCCTATCGCGTCCCGGAGCGTAGGTCAGGACGCGTCCCCTGTCGGTGCACTGCTTGCCAAGGTAAGACAACGTTGCCGGAGAAGGACGCCGTAAGCTTTCCCTATGCCGGAAACAAGCGACGAAGCCCTTGCTAACGATGAAGCGACGTTCGGATTTAACCCCACCTTTCGCCTCTCTCACGAACAACGTGTGAAGGCCGAGGCATGGATTCGATCCAAGTGGACGAAGAAGCCAAGCCTCTGTCCAATCTGCGGCACGAACCGGTGGACCATCTCGGAGACAGCGGAACTCAAACCGTTCAACGAGTACCAGACGGGGGCCATTGGCGGGCTGTCTTTTAGCGGACCCACTACGCCAGTCTTTATGGTCATCTGTAACAACTGCGCCTACACTATGGTGTTCAATGCGGTCATCTCGGGTGTTGTGCCTCGCCCGCCAATCATGGCGAATCCACTGTGAGCGGACCGGATTCGTCGACTCAGACACAGGGTCCGCTGATTGATAACGCGGGGGCCACTGCCGCGATCTATCAAACAATGACTGTGCCGCAAGACAGGCAACTGCGGGCGGTAATCATGACAGAAGTCAGTTACAACCGGATTCACGGCCGGATTAAGAACCAGTTGGGCAGGCAAGCGCCGTCGGCGTGGGTAGGCGCTGCCTTCGCCTTCTTTGGTGTGGCCATGTCCGCGTGCCTTGCTAGGTTGGTATTGCCAAACAGCGCTTCCGGACTCCCTGCGGGGACTCGGTCGATCCTAGTGGTAGCTGCTTGCGCGGCAGCCGTAGTCGCTTTGGTCTGTTTTGCAGCACATCGATCGAGAAGGACCTCCATAGAGGCCTTGGCGGCGGACATTTGCGCCGAAATGGACACCTGTGCGATCAAGAATCCGGTCAAATGACGGTCATCCTCAGCAGCGTTGCGCTTGTCATTTCAATCGGCAGTGTTCTCTATTCGATCTGGAAGGACACGCAGGCAACCATCGATGCCGGAAACGCGTGGCGAGCCAAGCGACGCCTGGAGGAGGCGATCGTGACGCACCTACGTACGCTAAAGGCTGAACTAAGACTTGACTCCCAGGAGTCTTCTAATCCGATGAAGGGCCGTTTTTTGGCATTGGCGACCGAAGACCTTCGGCTGGCATTGGCGGAGGGCAAGGCCGCTGGGCTACCAAGAGTCCTCCTGGACCAGCGTGGCAAGGAGGAGAACGAAGACTTCTTGACCGAATGGATCATGATAGAGCGGCACGTTGAGGACAATCTCACTCACCTTCCTCGCACTGACCTCAGTTTCGATGGCGACCCTGAGGACAGGCAACTGTCTGCTGAGGAAATACGCCTTGACCCCGGCCAAGGAGTCATGATCATCGAGGGTCTCATCCTCGCTCGCGTTGCACCGTTGTCGCGCCACGTAATCCGACGGTCCATCCGCCGGAGGCTGTCCCTGACTCGTACGGAGACCGAAGTCCTTCAGCAGTTGGCCGCGGACCACTACCCTTGAGGTCGCATATCAGGCGGTTTGCTCCGGTTTCGATTTTTCGAGGGGTCGCATGGGAAAACTGGATTCGAGACAGAAACCCTCCCAGCCCGCGCCGGTAGTTGCACGAGCAACCACCCCCACCCCTACCTTGTCAGTTATGCCGTCAGTTATGCGACTCAACGGGCGTGGACAGCGCTAGACAGTCCCGGACGGTAGTCATTTGACCCAACTTGCCTGAAGGGCTGATGGACCAGAAACGGTGGGTCGACTAAGCCCGCGAGTGCCAAGGCAGTGAGAGTAGCGATCCGAACGAGCGCAGAACCTACTGAAACAACTGCTCCTGGCGAACAGCAGGCTCCAGCTCGGGAACGTCCTCGCCGGTCTTCTCCAGCCACCAGTTGGCAAAGAGTCTGCGGTGGCACCACAGCCCCGGCTTCGTCAGATCCTCAAAGCAAAGCAAACACAACCGATCGTTCCCGGTCGCGTCGACCACTTTCTGGAGCAGCTTCGTCACGCCCGCTACCCCTAACCGATCCAACTTGTCTCTGTACGCCTCCTCGAACATGCACCGATCCTCCATCCCGAACATGTCCTTCGACGGCGCCAGCTGGCGGAAGTTCCCGGCCAGTTTGTATGGAAGCGGCCACCTGGGGTTGCCATAGGTGATACCGACAGGAACGCGGCCGGATCTGAGGATGAGATCCGCGGCTTGGTAGCGAGAAGTCGCAAGGTTCATGGGGCTAATCCACGCCTGGTCCTACTTGATGGTGTTCCGGTCGTAGGATGGGTCACGTGGAACCGCCGACGCTGGCAGATCTGAAGGCACGCGCAGAGCGCGGTCGGCGCATCCTCGGGACTGCGTCAGTTGACGACAACGACCCTGAGGTAGCCGGTCCGGATGGCGTCGAAGACCTGGGCAGGTCCCCGGAACTCTCCCCGGTCGAACCGGACACCGATGGGGTCCGGAGCTAGTTCCCGCAAGCGGTCGAAAAGCTCGGTCTCATCGCTGGTCAGGAATCGCGAAGGATCGGCGTCCATCGTCTCGCAGATGTTCATCGACTCGCTCACGAGCGCCTCATACTCCGTGCGCCATGCGTCGAAGTCCATCGCAAGTGGTGAGGGGCCGAGGCGGCAGGGAGCGAATGCGGCCAGGTAGTCAGCCTCGCCTCTTGACTCGGCGTCGTTCTCTCCTGGTTCTGACAAGGCAAAGAGCTGGGCGAGAGCACGGCCACCGTAACGAGCCGGGTTGTAACGATGGTTGCGCAGAGATCCAGCGGCGTCGGCCACTCTGGTTAGTTGCACCCATTCGTTCATGACGTCCTCGATGTCTGCCATCCCGACGACGGTTCTCCCGATCATCGGTGCCAGCTCCTCTGCAAGAACGTCCGGCCCGACGCCATGCGGCGCCACCACGGTCCACCGGGACCGGATTCGTTCGCGCTCGGACGGAACGAGTTGGCGGTACCAGTCGAACTCACCTGACGCGTCGGATCTCTTCGGTCGACGCAAGTCCGAGACCTTGTGAAGCGTCCGCAATGCAGACTTCGCGAGCGTCTCGGCCGCAACGATGGCGGCGGGTGAGACCTTGATTGACTCGTCGTCGGTTCCTGTCGCCTGTGGCAGACGGCCAGTCCCGTCTGCCCACTCGCGGACAAGCGGCCAATGCCAAACAGGAGTGTTCGACACGATCGCCAGCGGCTCAGGCAACAGACAGCGAGCGCGCCACATCGAAACGGTGTTCGGAGCTACCCCGAGCCGAGAAGCGATCTCCTGGGGTCCGACAAGGTCGAGCAACTGAGTCAGCACCATCGCGCCAGCCCGCTCTCGAAAACGATTGGAGAAGTCTTGCCGTTCGCGTCGGTCACTGCGGCGGTGCCTCCAGAGTGTCGGCATCGACGTAGGCGGCGCCAGCTCGGGCAGCACACCAAGGCGAACAGCCCATCGAACGCGCCCAGGAGCTGCCCGGAACGAAGAAGCCATCCGCGCCCATCCGCGTACCGCACCGGCAGTAGCCGAGTTGCTCGCGATCGTCGTGGAGCGGGCGAACCCGGTCCAGGATCTTGGCGGCAAGCTCGTCGCTGACGGCGCGGGCGCAGAACACGAAGTCGGCTCCGAAATGGATCTCCCGGACGCCGTATTCCGGGTCCGGCACAAGGTCGGGGGCGCGGTAGGTCTTGAGATCCTGCATGGCGTCGAAGTCGGCACCGGCGTATTCGTCTGCGAGAGCCTTGACGGCCTGAGTGGTAGGGCCGTCGGTCCAGGAGACGTCGATCGACGCTCCCCCGGCGTAGACGTCGCTGCGAACGCTGAACTTGACTCCCAGAAACGTCCGCTTGAGCGCTTGGCGCAAGAGCTTCGCCGTGTCGGCGCAGCTCAGGTACTCGGCTCCCGCAGCCACCATTGTCCCTCTCCTCTTGCTGTGAGCTTAGCTCACAAGATCATGATAGTCCTGGTCACTGCCTATGTCCAGAGGACATGTGAGCTATTCTCACACATGGGAACGGCTGTATTCGTGGTAGCTTCGTTGCAGGAGCGTTGCTCGCAGCCTGAACGCAGCGGCGGTTGCCCGTTGCGGCCCGAGCTGGATCGGCTGGCCTACGTCAGCCCGGAAAGCGCAGCGGCTCACCCAGAATCCGTAATCAGGCGGTCAACCCTCCCTTAGCTCGTCGGAAACGAGCAGGAGACTCGCCAAGAGACGGGGTTTTCCCAGGTCAGCAGATGTAAACGCGAAGTTCACTGCGGCCCGCTTCGGCAGGGTCTACAACGATGCCGCCGTGGCGCCACGCGGAAGGCGAGCGCCAGATGGGGGTCTTATCGCCGCTCATGGCGCCAGAATCCCACCAGTCGAACGATTCCCGTCAATGCCCTCAGGCCACGCCTGCCCAGCACGCGACCCGCTGAAGGGCACGGCACCAACTCCAAGGAGCGCCACGTTCGCGGTCGTCAAACCTCAAATCACGAGTCGATATGCAGCCCGATACAGGTGGCTGGCTCTTGATCGCAGGCGCACTTTCCGTCCTCTCGTTCTTTGCTAAACCAGTGGCACTTTTCGACGCCGCACTTAGGCGCCCAATCAAATGCCTGGTCATTGTTGTTGATGTCATGAGTAGGCGGGTATCCCTCCGTGTCCGGGATCTCATCTCGCAAGTAGACATCGGCCACGTCGTCATCGCTCATCACCGGGTGACCGTCCAACCACACGCGCAGTGCCTTCGCGTTCGCGTTGTTTGGATCGCTGAGCTTCTTGAGCGTCGCGTTTTTCACTGCTTTTGGACTCGTAACCCACGGCTGCAACGAGCGCTTCTGAGCGATAACTGCAATGACAGTGTCGAACCGTTCGTCACGCTCGGTTGTTGGCGGTTTACTTGATGGTTCTATTGTTGGTTGCTCCGGCCGTTCTGTTCGTGGCTCAGTGCCGTTGAGCTGCCCAGATGTCCTCGAATCCTGCACCACTGGCGTGCCGCACTTTGCACCACTGGGCGTCGAATCTTGCACCACTGAGGTACCCGATTCTGCACCACTGGGCGTCGAATCTTGCACCACTGGTGGCGCAGATATTGCACCACTGTCGGGAACAATGATCCTGTATGAGTTCGGCCGGTAGATGATCTGTCCGCGCACGGGCGCGCCGTGTAGCACGGTCTCGATCTCGTCCAGCTCGACCAGCTTCCGAAGGGCGGACTGAACGGTCCTTTCGCAGAGTCCCGTCTCATGCGCAAGCGTCGTGACACTAGGCCACGCCTCCCAGGGGTGCTGCGAGTTCGGACCTCTGGCGCGCTCGGCGAGCGCAAGCAGGACCAGTCGTGCGGAATACTTCGCCCGAGAGTGCTCCAGAACGTAGCGGGTTGCCTGCCAGCTCATCGCTCAGCTCCGTCAGCCAGCCAGTTTTCGAGAGCCTGCCGTGCCAGAAGCGTGAGGTTGCCGATCTTGGTGGCGATCGGTCTTCCGGCTGCGATCTCAATATCGACGGGCCGGGTCATCATCTGCCCTCCTCCGGCTTGGCATCCGTCCCGCTGGTCGCGCCAATGGGCGACACCGGCAGCGAGGCAACGTACGCTTCAAGGTCGGCAGTCCGCACGACGCGGCGGCCGCCGATCAAACAGGATGGAATCGACCCGTCCTTAAGCAGTTCGAGAAACCTTGTCCTGCCCAGTGACAGGCGCCGGGCGCCTTCCAACACATCTACGGCCAACTCACTACTCATGTGGTCACCTCCCTCGGTGCGGACTGCCGTTCGCAGGTCGAACGTGCATCCATGACCCCCATCGCATCCGCTAGGAGATAAGAAGTCGGGACCCTGGGCCGCTTGGCGGAGAGGACGTGATGCTCGGCAAGTGAGCAACGAGGAGTCGAGCACACCAGTCGGGTGCCGCAGTTGAAACAGGGAGCGAACGCAGGCCAAGCTGGCGACGTTCGCGAATATCCGCAATCTCCCTACCGAAGTCGACGCGTCATGGTTTCGAGGACGACGGCGCCGCGGCAGTTCGAGCAACTGTGAGGTCACGTGCTAGATAAGAAACTGACGGGCTCCGCTGGCGAGCACTTGGTGTGTGGGGTGCTCGCCCAGTTCAACTGGGCTGCGGCCTTAACGCGAGAAGGCGTTGCGCGGACTGACGTCCTCGCTGTCAATGCCGAGACGAGTCGGACCGTCTCGATACAGGTCAAGACGACGTGGGTCAATACTGGTTCGCTGGCCAACTGGTTCGTAGGTACGGTGCTCGGAGCGGAGTCGGCGAGCGAATGGTACGTGCTCGTCAAGCTCGAAGGACCGGCACCTGCTGGCTGCAGCTATTTCGTGGCTCCGCGAGACCACGTGGCCGCCGCGACGTGGATCAGCCACCAGAACTGGTTGACGGAGCCGAGTGCCAAGCCGGGAACTCGCAACTCACCGCTGTCGCAAGCCCGAATAGCCGAACCACTGCTCATGGCTTACAAGGATCGTTGGGACCTGCTCAATCAGTCGACTGATGACGTGCCGGTGTTGCTCCCGAGTCAGCTACGTGAATGGGCACTTGAGAAGCGGGTCGGGCTGCCTCCAGGGCATCCGTGGCGTAAGACTTTGCCCGACTGGTAGTTCAGAACCTGCCTAAGGGGCTCGTCACACGCAGAACCGGAACCAAGCCGTGGTGGCTTCAACAGCGCTCTTGCTGCCACGACCGTGCTCGGCCCCATCGGGCGGGGTGATGCCCTTAGGACGTGAGCACAAGCGTTGGGCCGGTCGTGCTGAGAGCCCGTACCGCCGTATCGCATGTCGGCGCGTTCGGCCAGGGACTTGAGTTCTTTCACTTTGGGCGCTCACTCGCACGCGTGGAGCGTTCGGGGTCCCACGATTCCTGCCAGAATCCCCCGGCCGTCGTTGTTGACACTACGTCGGTAACTCGTCATGTCGTCGCTGTGACGGCGAGCGTCACCGAGTTGCCCTAGTGAAGGTCCCACACCATAAACCCCTGGTATGAACCACTGCCTGACCCACTGGCGAGCATCCCGCTTCCGCGCTGGAACCATCATCACGAAGCCACTAACTCCATCGTGGAGGCAACTAGCTCGTGAGGCAACCGATGACCGCGCCGTGCCGACCGCCGAGTTGTGTCGTTCGGTGATAGCGACCGGAGCCGCGGCGACATTCTGGACGAGCTGGTCCCGCCGAACGCTGACGCTCGCCACCCATACGAACTGATTTGTCACTCCCACTGTCGTATTCTCCTGAAAACCTTGCCAAGCTGTCCGGTAATGGCTCACTCTGCTGGCATAATACCTGACAATATAAACCTGGTCACTTGGCACGTAACTGACACTATACAACGTGGCACTCTGGCGTCGTAACGCGACTGGGCTTA
>Ga0326727_10024923_pt1 | contig 11265 bp, 11 predicted proteins | sample MB2enrmetagenome_FD_207643 | JGI IMG/M metagenome (GOLD analysis project Ga0326727, IMG submission 207643) | Lab enriched peat soil microbial communities from McLean, Ithaca, NY, United States - MB29MY | ecosystem: Environmental > Terrestrial > Soil > Wetlands > Peat | place: USA: New York... | reverse complement strand
CGATCCATACTCGACGCCGGCTCGTGGCCTGTACCTGTGCTCGGCGTCCACCCCTCCGGGTGGCGGCGTCCACGGCATGTCGGGCGCCTTCGCCGCTCGCTCGGCCCTCCGACGGGAGTTCGGCGTCCGTTCCTGACCGGCGGCCGGACCCAAGCATCTCGCCCGCCTCACGGGCCGGCCGCCTGCCGCGCATACCGTGTCGTCCTATCCTGTCGGCTCACGGTGGCCGGAGCAACCGGCCGGACGGTTTGCACGTGCAGCCGTCGCCCGCGCGAAGGAGACCGACATGCTCGACCTAACGACCGAGTTCGGTGTGCGCGCCGATCGCCGGCTTCGGGCGGAGGAGATCGCCTGGTTCGTGACCGTGCGGCCCGACGGCACGCCGATTCCGGTTCCCGTCTGGTTCATATGGGACGGGGAGACAATCCTCTTGTACAGCCAACCGCGCACCGGGAAGGTGCGCAACATCGCGGCCAACCCGAGGGTCTCTCTACACCTCGACACGGACGCACACGGCGACGACATGATCGTTGTCACGGGCGAGGCCCGCGTCGATCACTCCGCGCCCGCGATGCACGCCATGCCGGCCTACGCCGAGAAGTACCGGGCTCGCATCAACGACGCGTTCAGCGGTCGCTTCGCAGAGGTCGCCGCTGACTACTCGACGCCGATCCGCATTGCCCCGGACCGTATCTCGGGCTTCTGACGCGCTGTGCCCACACGCGACCAGACGATCGAGATCGCGGGCCGCAAGGTCACGATCAGCAACCCGGACAAGGTCTTCTTCGCCAGCCCGGGCTACACGAAGCTCGACTTGTTGCGGTACTACCTGGCCGTGGCCGACGGTGCGCTGTGCGGCGCAGGCGGCCGACCCATGGCCCTCAAGCGCTACGTCAACGGGGCGACAGGCGCGTTCTTCTTCCAGAAGCGTGCGCCTGAGTCGCGGCCCGATTGGATCGAGACGGTCGAGCTCGCATTCCCATCGGGGAGGACGGCCAACGAGATCGTGGTCCGCGACGCGGCCCAGCTTGCGTGGATCCTCAACCTTGGCTGCATCGACCTGAACCCGCACCCCGTCCGGGCCGACGACTTGGACCACCCGGATGAGCTGAGGGTGGACCTCGACCCCGGTCCAGGGGTCCCGTGGGACGACGTGCGCCGCGTCGCCTTGGTGGTCCGCGACGTGCTGGCCGACCACGGGCTGACAGGGTGGCCCAAGACGTCCGGGTCACGGGGCATCCACATCAACGTGCGGATTGAGCGCCGCTGGGAGTTCAGCGAGGTGCGCCGAGCGGCTCTGGCGCTGGCGCGCGAGGTCGAGCGGCGCGCCGCGGAGATCGCCACGAGTCGCTGGTGGAAGGAAGAGCGGCACGGCGTCTTCATCGACTACAACCAGAACGCGAAGGACCGCACGGTCGCGTCCGCATACTCGGTGCGGCCAATGCCGGACGCACGAGTCTCCACGCCGCTTACCTGGGACGAGGTGCCAGCGGTTGACCCTGCAGCCTTCACGCTGGCGACCGTTCCGGCCAGGGTCGCCCGGTTCGGAGACCCGGGCGAGCGGATCGACGAGGCAGTCGGGTCGCTCGATGGCCTCCTCGACCTGTCTGCGCGCCAAGAGGCCGCGGGCCTGGGCGAGGCCCCATGGCCGCCGCACTACCCCAAGCTGGCCGACGAGCCGCCACGGGTGATGCCTTCGCGGCGGCGGATGACGATGCCGCTGATCGAGATCGCGCGGGCGGCCGAGAGGGACGAGGCGCTGGGGGGTCTCGCACGCTGGAGCAACCGGCATCCCGACGCAGCTCGGCACCTTGAGCCGGATGACGTGCTGGTGGACGCGATGCGCGGGCGGTACACGACCTGGACGCGAGTTCGGGTGAACCTGCGGCACGTGCCCGAAGCAGACCGGCCGCCGCAGGAGGCACTCGACCCCGATTACAGTCCTTGGTAGCCCGCGCGGGACGGCGGCGAGCTTAGCAGACGTGCGGCCCTAGCCAAGCTTCGACTCAGGAGCGTGCAACCCATCATCGCCCGAGGACTTGGTCGAGCTCGAATGCGGGAGTCGCCTGCAGCTGATCGTAACGGCAGTCGGCGGGGGTTCGGTCGGGGCGCCAGCGCCGGAACGTGGTGGCATGCCGGAACCGGTCACCCTGCAGGTGATCGTAGGCCACTTCACAGACCCGCTCGACGCGCAACGGCTCCCAGCTGAGGTCCCGGCCTCGGTTCCACCGGCTGCTGGCGCCGGGAAGCCGCTGCCCGCTCGCGAGCGCCTCGTCCGTCCACGCCTTCCACTGTGCCCACGGGTGGTCGTCAAGCGCGGCCTCGCGCAGCGGCGCCAGCTCGCCTGCCAGGGCCCGCCGCACCTCGAGGGTGAAGCTCGAAGTGACGCCGACGTGGTGCAGCGTGCCCTCAGCATCGTGCAGGCCGAGCAACAGGGACCCCACCAACTCACCAGGCGCCTCGTGGTACCAGCGGAAGCCCGCCACCGCACAGTCGGCCGTGCGCTGGTGCTTAATCTTGATCATGGCCCGGCGGCCAGGCTCGTACGGGCCGTCGAGTCGTTTCGCGACCACACCGTCCAGCCCGGCGCCCTCAAAGCGATCGAACCAGTCCGCCGCGATGTCGCGGTCCCTTGTGGCTGGCGTGAGCGACACCACGCTCCGTCGCTCTGCCCAGCTCGTCCGGAGGGACGCCGCAAGGACGGCTCGCCGCTCCTCAAATGGCGCCGCGAGAAGGTCGCGGTTGTCGAACGCCAGCAGGTCCCATGCCACGTAGGACGCGGGCGACTCCCCGGCCAGCCGGGCGACGCGGGACTCGGCCGGGTGAATCCGCAGAAGGAGCGCGTCGAAGTCGAGGCCATGGGGCCCCGCGATCACCACTTCGCCATCCACCACGACCTGGTCGGGTAGCGCGGCCAAGAGCGGAGCGCGTAGCTCGGGAAAATAGCGATCGAGTGGCTTGAGATCGCGGCTCTGGATCAAGAGCTCCAAGCCGTCACGGAACACAATCGCGCGGAACCCGTCCCATTTGGGCTCGTACAGCCAGCCGTCCCCCCCGGGAATGGCGTCGGCCGCCTTGGCGAGCATCGGCTCGACCGGCGGGCTCACCGGAAGGTGCACGGACAACTCCCCGAGTGCGGGCGCGCCTATCCCTGCGCCGGCGCCTCGGTTGCCGGTCCCGTCTCCTCGGCGGCCGGGGCCGCCTCAGCTTCGCGCTCGACCTCCGCCCGCGACGGCTGGACGTGCGCCACCTTCTCGTCGAGGTCGGTCAGCAGCGTCAGCTTTGCTGGGATGGGCAGGTCCCGGACTCGGATCACGGCCTCGAACGAGTCGAGGGCACTGACGTCGAACTCGATGCTCTGCGGCATGGCTCCCGGCAAGCCGCGGAGGCGCACATGCTCCAGCGTCTGCAGGAGCGTGCCGCTGTGCTTCTCCACGGCCAGAGAAGCGCCCACAGGCACGAGCATCACGTCCATGGTCATCTCCTCGGTCATCCTGACGAGGTAGAAGTCCACGTGGAGCGGTGTTCGCTTGACAGGGTGCTCCTGGACGCCGTGCACGACGGCCTGGTGGGTGCGCTCGCCGTCGACCTTGAGGTCGATTAGGGCATGTCGCCCGGCCGTCCGGCTCATCGTCTCAAACGCCTTGGCGTCGACCTGAATGGCCTCGGATGCCGCGCCGTGCCCGTACAGCACCGCGGGCAGAATCCCCTGCCTCCGCAGCCGGGCGACGTCCTTGCCTGTAATCTCGCGCCGTTGGGCGGCCAATACGGGTCGGGTCACGATCGAGTCCTCAGTGTGGCGGCAGACCGGGCGACTCCAAGGAGCCCACGCCGACGAGTGCGCAGGCACAGCGCTCTCGCGTGCTCCGCGACCAAAGGATGGTAACAGACCCCCCGGGATGTACGATTTCCGTCTATGAATGCCACGATCCTCATCGTCGAAGACGAGTTCGCGGTCGCACGAGGGATCGAGTACGCGCTCCAGCAGGAGGGTTACCACGTCCGGATCGCCCGGAGCGGCGAGGAAGGCCTGGAGTTCGCGACGCAGCAGGCGCCCGATCTCGTCGTGCTGGATGTGCGGCTGCCGGGGATGGACGGCTTCGAGGTCCTGCGCCGCCTACGCGCGTCAGGCTCCAAGGCACCCGTCCTTTTCCTAACAGCACGGGACGACGAGGTCGACAAAGTGATCGGCCTGGAGCTGGGTGCGGACGATTACTTAACCAAGCCGTTCGGTCTGCGCGAGCTCATGAGCCGCATCAAGGCGTTGCTCCGTCGCGCGTACGGGGATCTCGCAGACGCGACCGGGGGGCGCGTGATCCGCTTCCGGGACCTCGTCATCGACCTCGAGCGTCGGCGTGTCTCCCGGGGCGACCGCCGGATCTCGCTGACCGCCACCGAGTTCGAGATCCTGCGGCACCTCGCGGCGAGGCCCGGTCGTGTTTACTCCCGGCGCGAGCTGCTCGAGCTCGTCCGCGACTACGAGTCGTCGCTCGATCAGGACGAGAAGACGATCAACGTCCACGTCAGCCACCTGCGCGAGAAACTCGAGGACGACCCGTTCGCCCCCGCCTTCATCCTGACGGTGAGAGGTGCGGGCTACGCCTTTGCCGAGCGCTAAGGCTGCGCCGACCCCTGGTCTCCGGCACAAGCTACGCCGCGTGCTGCATGTGCTGCCGGGAACGTTTCGCGCACGCCTGGCCGTGGTCATCTCCGCGGTGGTGGCGTTCGCGCTCGTCCTGGTCCTGGCGGTGCTACCGGGTCTCCTCAACTCTTACTTCGCGCAACAGGAGACGCAGAACCTGCAGGCGCGCGCTTCGGCCGTAGAGCAGCTCCTCGCCGCGCAGCTCCGCCTCACTGCGCGTGCCGGTTTAGTTCCGATCGTCGAGCCCACCACCCCGCTGCGTTTATCGGACGACGTCATCGCCGCGTTGATGGGAGCCGACGAACCCGGCGAGCGATCGTTCCTGTCCGTCGAGGCCCAGGTGGTTGCGCAGGCGGACCTGACCGTCGCGGTCTACCCGACGGCCAGTGCCACCGGGACTCCGGTCGCGACGCTCAAGGCGCCGCTGGCGGCTGCCCCCGGCGGTGGGCTCACGAGGGAGGCAGGGAGCGTGTCCGGCTCCTTCACGGTCTCGGACCTCTACTGGTCGCAATTCTCGGGCTCTGCGCCCGTTCGGGCCGTGGTCGTCACACTCTCCTCGCCCTACACGCTCCGCGCCGAAACGCTGCGGACCCTCTTCACGGTCCTGATCGCGGTTGCGTTGCTCGCCCTGCTGGTGGCGGTGGTCGTGGCAGTCATCGTGGCCGATCGCCTCACAACGCCGATTCGACGGCTGACCAGAGCGTCGCGGGCACTCGCCGAAGGCGACTTCTCGGCGCGGGTCGAGGCCTCGACCAGCGGGTCTCCCGAGATCAACGAGCTTGCCGGTGCGTTCAACCGGATGGCCGACGAGCTCCAGCAGTCGATCGAGTACATCCGGCGCGATCGCGACCGGGGCCGCGAGTTTCTCGCCGACGTCAGCCACGAACTGCGCACGCCGATCGCCGCGCTGCGCATGTTCAACGAGCTACTCCGGGAGGGCGCGGCCGAGGATTCGGCCACCCGGGCGGAGTTCCTCGAGACGAGCCGCGTGCAGATCGAGCGGCTCGACTGGCTGTCGTCCAACCTACTCGAACTGTCCAAGCTCGAGTCTGGGCTCGTTGCGCTCGACCTGCGACCGGACGACCTACGGACGGTGGCCGAGAACGCTATCGAGCAGGCCAGCCCAACGGCCGAACGGAAAGGTGTAACGCTCACAGCCGAACTGCCCTCCTCACCGTTCAGGTTTCCGCACGACCCGCAGCGGCTAGGCCAGGTGCTCGGCAACTTGGTGGGAAACGCAGTCAAGTTCACGCCGGCAGGAGGCCGCGTGACAGTGGCGCTCCTGCGCACCCGAGAAGGGGCTCGGTTCACGGTCCGAGACACGGGCGTGGGGATCGACGCGGACGAGCTGCCGCACGTCTTCGATCGCTTCTACCGGGGGTCCCGCGCAAACGAGATTCGTGCGTCGGGGTCCGGGCTCGGGCTCGCCATCGCCCGGTCGATCGTAGAGATGCACGGCGGCCGCATCAGCATCGCGAGTCGACTGGGACAGGGCACACAGGTCGACGTGTTCCTCCCGCGCCGCGTCGAATCCGGCGAAATGATGGAATCTTCACCGCGCCCAGCGCTGCCCGTCAACACACCGGTGTCACATTGACTCCGGAGACTGATAGCCGGCAGAGGATCGGGCCGGTCGCGGCGTCCCCATGAAACCGATCCGAGGCACACTGCGCAGATGACCGAACAACGTCCTGACGACACGATCTCGTCCTACAGCCCCCCGCCGGAGCCGCGCCCTACGTGGTCCCAGGAAGCCTGGAACACGGCCGCCACCCCGAGCCAGTGGATCGAGCCATATCCGGCCCCTGTCCAGGCGCTGCCGGCTCCCACCCGCTCGGCCGGGCTCGCCTTCGTGGTGGTCGCGGCACTCGTCGCCGCGACACTGGCGTCGGCTGGAACGTACGCCGCGCTCGACATGTCGGGCAACCTCAACCGGCCGGCGCCGATCGCGACCGTGGGAGCCAGCCCAGCGTCGTCCGGCGCATCCACCGAGCAGGTTGTAACGGTCAACGAGCAGTCCGCCATCGTCCAGGCCGCGCAGACCGTCAGTCCAGCGGTCGTGACCATCACCACGCAGGAGACAAGCTCGCTCGATCCGTTCTCGCTGCCGACCACTGGCGTCGGGTCGGGGATCATCTACAACTCGAACGGCTGGATCGTCACGAACCACCACGTGGTCGCCGGCGCCTCGGGGCCCGTGCAGGTCCAGCTCAAGGACGGGCAGGAGTACTCGGGCACCGTCTACGGGACAGACACGCTGACGGACCTCGCCATCGTGAAGATCAATGCGACTGGCCTCCCAGCGGCGCAGATCGGGGACTCGTCGACGCTCGAGCCAGGACAGCTGGCCATCGCCATCGGGAGCCCGCTCGGGACGTTCACGGACAGCGTCACCTCCGGGATCATCAGCGCACTGGGACGCCAGATCCAAGTCACCGACGACCAGACCGGCCAACCCGTCACGCTGAACAACCTGATCCAGACGGACGCGGCGATCAACCCGGGCAACTCAGGTGGCGCTCTTCTTAACGCCAATGGCCAGGTGATCGGCATCAACACCGCGACCGCCTCGACGGCGCAGGGGATCGGATTTGCGATCCCGATCAACATCGCACGGCCGATAATGACCCAGGCCGTCAACGGCCAGAAGCTGAGCCGCCCCTGGATCGGCATCCGCTTCACGTCGCTCGATCTGCAGGAGCAGCAGCAGCTCAAGACTCCGATCGACTACGGCGCGCTCATCGGGCCCCCAGATGCGACCTCTGGTCAACCACTCGTCGAGCCGGGCAGCCCCGCTGAAGCGGCGGGCCTCAAGGCCGGTGACATCATCACCGACCTCAACGGCCAGCGCATCGACTCGGCGCACCCGCTCGACATGCTGCTCGTCACGCACATGCCGGGCGAAACGATCGAGCTGCGGGTGTTGCGTAACGGCCAGCAGCTCTCGATCAAGGTGTCCCTCGGGACACGGCCCGCGAGCGCAGCGGAACAGTAGGCGAACCAGAGCCGCATCACGGCTCGCCGAGGGCATGGCCTTCACCGTCGCCGGGGCGTCCCGTCCCCGCCCCGGCCGCACACCCGGCATCGAGCCCCGCCCCGCGGGGCTCGATGCAAATCGGCGCCCGGCGCTCGTCAGCGGCGGGCCCCATCCGAGCGGGTCCGCCAGATCTCCACCTCTGCGTGATCGATGCGCCCGCTAACTGGGACTCGCAGCTTGCGCACGCGGACTCCGACCTCGTTCACCGGCAGCAGGCGGAGCAGCTCGTGTGCGATCCCCTCTGCGATCGCCTCGACTAGCTTGAAGTTGGTGGACTCGACCAACTCACGCGCGATCTCGAACGCCCGGCCGTAGTCGACCGTCCGCGTGACGTCGTCCTCGACCCCGGCGGGTTGCAGGTTGAGCACGAGTTCCACATCCACCTCGAACGGCTGGGGCTCCGCGCGCTCCTCGTCCGTGTACCCGTGGCGTCCCTGAAACACCATGCGCCGCAGCACGATCCGGTCCGTCACACCCACGCCTCCTCTTCGAGCCGCACGATCGCGTCGCACATGCGGGCGACGCCGGCGTTCGGCAGCACGTCGTGCACGCGCACGATGTCGACTCCGGCGGCGATCCCCAACGCCGTCGTGGCCAGCGTTCCCTCAAGCCGTCCGGCCGGCGGGACGTTGCCCAGCACGCGACCAATGGTCGACTTGCGGCTGGTGCCGAGCAGGATGGGCCGCCCCAGGACCGCCAGCTCGGCCAAGTCCCTCAGCAAGACCAAGTTGTGCTCCTTCGTCTTGCCGAAACCGATGCCGGGGTCCACCACTATCGCTTCCCACGGCACGCCAGCCGCGAGCGCCCGGTCCAGGCCGCGTCGCAGGTCCGCGATCACGTCGCGCACGACGTTGCCATACCGTGCCTCGGCGCGGTTGTGCATCAGGACGTACGCGGCGCCGCGCGCCGCAGCCAGCCGCGGCAGCGCATCGGACGGTCCAGTGCCCCAGATGTCGTTGACGCAGTTCGCGCCGGCGTCGAGCGCCGCGGCCGCGACCACGGGTTTGGTCGTATCCACGCTGATCGGGGTGTCGGGCAGGGCCGTCCGGATAGCTCGGACAGCCGGGACAACGCGCCCTCGTTCCACCTCGACACCCACAGGAGCGTGGCCAGGGCGGGTCGACTCCCCGCCAACGTCGAGGATGTCGGCTCCCTCATCGACCATGCGCCGGGCCTGGGCGCGGACTCGTTCGAGGTAGGAGACGCCCCCAGCTTCGGCCGCCCCTAGGATCCCGTCACCGCTGAAGGAATCGGGCGTAACGTTCACGATCCCCATCAGGTACGTCCGCACGCCCCACTCGAAGATCGCCGGCCCGATGCGCGTCGAGCCAAGTCCCGGCGGTCTCACCTGAGCAGTCCCCTGGCCGCTAGCGTCCCCCGCACCGCGCCCACAAGGTAGAGCGAGCCAGCCACGACGACCGGCCCGCCAGCGCGCGCCGCCATCTCCATCGCCAAGTCGAGCGCCTCCTCGGGGTTCTCGGCGACGCTCATCTCGGGCCGGTGCCCGCTCGGAGGCACCGGCCATGCGGCGCGGACCTGCGCGGCCAGCTCCCCTGCGTCCACTCCGCGGGCGCCGGTCCGGACCGTCACCACACGTGCGTCGGCAAGGACGGGGCTGGAGACCAGCCGGTGCAGCATCTCGCCGACATCCTTGTCACGCATGATCCCGATGATCACCGTAGCAGGGCCGGGGGCCAGCGTCGGACGGAGCTCCTCAAGCGCGTCGAGCAGGGCACTGACGCCATCGGGATTGTGCGCGCCGTCCAGCAGCACGTCGACGGAGCCGCAGCCGGCGGCCACATGCCCCGCCGCTTGGACGGCCGACACCGGCAGCAGCTCGAGCCGCCCGGGCCAGCGCGCTCGCTCGAGGCCATCGCGTCTGGCGCGGGTGGGCACGCGCGCAAGGCCCGCCTTTTCGAGGGCGTCCACCACGCCGAGGGCCACGGCCGCGTTCGCCGCCTGGTGCCGCCCGAGGAGACCCATGTGCACCGAGCCTAGCTCGGGCACGTCCACACGCAGCCCGCCGCGGTCCATGCCTAGCACTGGCAGTGGCGCTACCTCGTCAAGCGGGATCCGCATGCGCTGGGCCCGTCGTCGCACGACGGCGAGCCCCTCTCCACTCGCACCAGTCACGGCCCAGTCACCGCGTTTCAGGATCGCCGCCTTCTCGCGCGCGATGCGCGTGATCGTGTCGCCGAGCACGGCTGCATGGTCCATCGCGACGTTGGTCACCGCCGCCACGCCCCCGTCCCAGACGTTGGTCGCGTCGAGACGGCCGCCCAGGCCAACCTCGACCACGGCCAGGTCCACATGCTGCTCGTCGAACCATGCGAACGCCGCCGCCGTGAGCATCTCGAACTCCGTGGGCGGACCGAGCCGGCGTGGCACTCGGTGGGCGACGGCAAGGACTCGGGACACGAGGCGGGCGAGATCGTCTGGCGCGATCGGCTCGCCGCCGACGAGGATTCGCTCGCGGTACTCGACGAGGTGGGGCTTCGGAGCCTGGCCGACACGGTACCCGGCGGCGGACAGCATAGACGACACCATCGCCTGAACGCTGCCCTTGCCGTTGGTGCCAGCGATTAGCGCGCCGGCGATCCCCGCGTGGGGACCGCCCATGGCCGCCAGCAGCGCTCGAGTGCGCCCCAGACCAAGGTGGATCCCGAAGCGTCCTTGGCCGACAAGAGCCGCGACGGCAGCCGCGTACGAGAGAGGGCCGCCGCTGTCGTCGAACGGACGCACGGACGGCGCGAACGGCTCACAGGCCGGCAGCGGCACGCTCAATCCTTGCGCGTCAGCTCGTCCTCATAGAAGACGCACTGGTTAAACCGCGCGGCCAGGCACACGTCCGCGACATAGCCCTGCTCGAGGTGGACACCGCCACGCAACTGGCATCGCGAAACCGTGGTCTCCTGGCGTGACAGCGCCTTCATGAGGTGCGGTGCGTGCACCGGCATGGCGCCCCTGGCACCGGTCATGTAGAAGTGCGGGCAGACGTTTCGGCGAAGATTGGCGATCCCGAGCCGCCGTGTCTCCACGGGGACTGGCGGGCGCCCGTGCAGGGTGCGGACGTTTCCGGGGATCGGAGCGACCATTGCGCGAGCCCGCGAATACGCACCCTGCGAAGACACGGGGGCCGACGCCGACTCGGGCGCATCCGATCGTCGCGCCAGCGGAGGCTCGGGCCTGCGCGCCGGACGTTCCACTCCCTCTCCTGGCTGGGCTCGGGCCTGATCCCTGCCGTGCCCGTAGCGTACACCAGTACTGGGCCGCGATGGCTGCTCGTACCGCCCCGGAGAGACCTCGCAGTCCCTAATCACCGGCCCCCACCCCCGTGCATCGCCCCGTGCGAGAATCCCCCAGATGGCCGATCGACCGAGCAGGGAGAGACCGCTGGCGCACCAGCCGCGGCGCAGCCAGCCCAAGATCCCGCGGCGGCCCCCGGTTGGCGGGCGGTACCGGTCGAGCTCTCCACCGTCGACCCGCCGAGCCCCGGGCGGTGGAGGCGGGCTCCCCTGGCCCGCCCGGCTGGTCCTGCTCGTCGCCATCCTCGCGCTCGGCGGGTCGGTCCTCCTGGTGGCCTCCG
>Ga0326727_10024922_pt1 | contig 11265 bp, 5 predicted proteins | sample MB2enrmetagenome_FD_207643 | JGI IMG/M metagenome (GOLD analysis project Ga0326727, IMG submission 207643) | Lab enriched peat soil microbial communities from McLean, Ithaca, NY, United States - MB29MY | ecosystem: Environmental > Terrestrial > Soil > Wetlands > Peat | place: USA: New York... | reverse complement strand
CGGCTCGACGCCGCTTTGGCATAGCGCCGAGAATTAGGACCAAGGCGGCGTCGAGCCGCCGCACTCCAAGGTGCTTCGCACATGGACATCGTCTTTCCCCACCTACGACCTACCACCTACCTCTTTCCCACCTGCCGCTTTAAGGATTCGGTCCACGAGTCCCCCTGGCTTCACCACGCCGTCCATGGGCTGGCCTGCCAAGGCGGCGGGCAGGGACCACAGCATCATGTCCTGATAATAGTCGTGGCCGTAGACGGACTCGCCCGTGTCCTTGTCACCGCGCATGATGTTGGGAGCGTCCCACGTATAGCGCCACGTGCACGTGATGTTCTCCCAGCAGCGGCGCGCCAACTCCAATCCAAACTCGCGCTGCCCCGCGTACATGTAACTCATGGCGAGCATCAGGACTTCCGGCGGGAAGTAGCTGTAAGTTCCATAGCCGCCCACGGGCGCGGGGCTGCCGTCAGCGTGCGCGTAATTCGCCGCTCCCGTCTTGCTCAGCGCCACGTTGCAGCGCTTGATGGTTTCCAGCGTTCGCTTGACGCGGTCCGGCTGGAATACGGGGGGAAGGCCGTGGAAATCCGCCACCCACTGCCCATCCATCTGGTAGCCAAAAACCAATTCGGATTTCGTCCCAGACTCCGGCTCCCAGAAATTCAGGTAGTAACTTCCGGCCCACATCTTGTTTTCCATGGAATCCATGCCGGCTTCAATCCACGCGCGGCACTGGCGGGCAAAGTCCTGGTCGCCCACTTGCTCGGCCATCTTCTGCGCGATGCGCAACTCCGCCAGGTGCAGGCCGCCCACGTGCGCCACCATTCCTGACCATCCCGGCTTGTCGGCCTCAAACCACTCCGTGCCTTCATTCCCCGTGGGCATGCTGATGACGCGGTCGCCCGTGGCGTATTCGGGCCGGAGGTTGATGGTGAAAATCGTGTTGCGCTTCACCGATTCGTAGAATTCCTCCGCGAAGCGTTTATCGTGCCCCCAGCAGAGAGCGTAGCGGTCCACCATGTCGGCATAGCAAATCCCGTTGGTGGTCAGTTGGTAACCGCGGGTGGGGGTGTTCATGTTCAGCGGAGGGGTGCCGCCGGTGACGCCGCCGAAAATCCACGGCACCGCGCCCTCCGGGTACATGTAGCCCTTGTACCCGCGCAAGGTGGAAAGCGCCAGCTCCGGGAAAAAGTAGACCACCGGGATGTTTCCGTAAAAGCTGCACGGGATGCACTCGATTTGCGGGCAGCCGCGCGGGCACTCATCCATGCCGAACAAACCGTCCTCAGGCCGCACCCAATCCGGCAGTGGCGGTTCGGCGGCCGCCCACAGGCCGGTCTCCGTAATCAAATGCAGGTTGTTGATGAGGGAATCCTGCAGCCAGCCGGGAAGCGTGGGGTCGGAATAAATCACCTCCTGCCACGCCAGGATTCGCCGCAGCAGGGAAGCGTGCTCGCGCGCCAGGAGCAGCGCCGCCGCGCGCGCACTGCGATACTTCAAAGCGTACATGTGCGTGAACGTGTCTCCCCTGTCCGAGGCGGGATACCCTCCGCCCTTCCAGCGGGGACTGTGCCAGGCCACCAGGAACCTGACGATGCGGGTTTCCCCGGGAGCGAGTTCAAAATCCACGGCCGCGGAGGAGCCGCCGTGATTGGTTTTTTCTTCCGGAAGTTGCTGCGCAATCTTTGCCCAGGCTTCCCCGTCCTTGCCGAGTTCTCCACCCAGCCGGACTCTTTCTTTGCCTACGACCCCCAGCGCGTAGCTGGCCCGCGGCGCCATCAGCGGGGTGCTGGTTGACCCGCCGTTCACCACCACGCCGGTCAGTTGTTCCGCCACGCCTTCCAGAGGCTGGCGGGAGTAACGGTCCGCGTCCGCCTCCTTGTGCGTCGGGCCGGCGAAGCTGAACGCCACGGTCCCTTGTTGCGCGGAGGCGCCGGCATTGCGCAAGCGAACTTCCAGCACCATGCCGGGCAGCAGCGAAGCGTTAATGTCGCCGGGAAGAAATGGTGACCACGCGCGCAAGCCCACGCTGATGGGAGCGTCGGTGTCAAATTCCATGTCCACGACGGGGTAGTGCCCCCAGTAATGAATTTCTTTGGGCACGCGCACGTTGTCGAATTGCAATTCGGTGTTATAGCTCTCGACGGGAATCACGCCGTCCGTCGTCTGGTATTGCTTGAGCTGTTGGGGATCGCACATCACCCAGGTTTGCCCGCCCACGCTGAGCCCCAGGAAAGGCAGGTTGAGGGGCCCGCGGCGCGGCACGTGGCTGTTGAAAATGGTGGAGTAACCCCACAAGCCGCTCGTCTCCAGGTCGATGCAGCCGGTGTCAACGCCGCCCAGCGGCATGCCGTTGGTGGCGGGCTGAGCCTTGCGGTAAATCACTCCGGTGACGGGATGGGAAAACCCCGCGGCGGGAAATTGCACCCACTTTGACGCCGGAAGATTCGTGGGGAAAAGAGCTATGGCGGGCGGTTGCATCGAATTCCCACCGGCGTTTGATGCGCCCAAGAGTGTTGAGCCGCTTCCCGCTGGATTAGCAAGTATTTTTGACAACCCCGCCACGGAGATTAGCGAGTCGCGTACGAATCTACGTCGGTCCATAAGTTTGCTCCTCTATAAAAAGCGCTCCGCCCACGAACGAAGGGTCCTCGCCCCCCCTCCCGGATTGCGCAGAGCAGAGCTCTGCGTTTCGGTGACCGCGAATCCACAGCGAAGCTCCGACCGCAGAGCTTCGCTCTGCGCAATCCGAAGAGGGGCATAGTTGATACGGTCCACGTAGCGCCGGGCTTCAGCACGGCACCTCCTTGCTGCTCGGTGGGCGCTCCACGATTTTTCATTGGGACTCGCTTGCCGGGAGTCGGGGAAAGCATAGCAACATCAGCAGCACACCTCCCAGATACAGCAAGGCGTAGAACTTGGGGTCGCCGTGCATGAACGCCAAGGCGAAACCGAATAGCGCTGTGGTCTCAGAAAAAACGAAACAAAGGATGTAATTGAAATTGGCTTGAAGGGCCAGCGTCTTAGCATCCATCGGCTCAGGGCGCGCGTACAGGCCGGCGATGCGAACAAACCGCAGATAGAGGACCACCGCCCCGGTTACGGATCCCATGAGCGTGATGCCGAGTTGAAATGTTCGGTTGGGAGGTATAACCGAGGAGTCGTGAATGAGGGCAAGCACTACAACGTACAGACCCAGCGAAATCAACATCACTGCCCAGACCATTCGCAACGTCCTGAAGATCTGCTGGGGATCCACCGTGCGGATTGGGGTTGGGGACATGGGAACACTCCGTTGACCATGGTCAAATACCGCGGCATTTTCGCCGCGCTGCTCCAACGCGCCAGTAATCTACATCCGACCGCGTCCTCGCACAAGCAGGCAAAAATGTTAGGGCGATTGCCCTTGCGCACCTTGGACTGCGGCGGCTCGACGCCGCCTTGGTCATTCTCCTCGTCGTGATTTTAGAATGTAGGGGAGCCGCTATGGTCAACGTTCTTGGCGTTATTTCCAAGCGGCGTCGAGCCGCCGCAGTCAAGGGCGACCCGGTAGAAGTCCGCACGTAATCGCATGGGGAATGGCCGCCAAAGTGCTAGGCTACTATGGGGGAGGGCGAAATGCGCGTGAAATCGCGCAGTACGAAAAAGGCTGAGGCGGCGGGGCGGGCGCCAGGGGCTGCGATCAAGGCGCCAGCGTCACGTCGCGGAAGGCGGGGCGGGTTCGAACCTCGTGGGTCAGATTCTAGCGTATCTCCAGCCCCAAGCGCCTAGCCCCTGAGGCCGCACCTTTCCATGATGTATTAGAAACAAAAGGAGTTCGATGTTTAGCGTCAAGATGTCCCAACGCGCTAAGCCCATGAAGTAAGGAGAGTTAGTAAGAAATGCAGGATTCGGATCGGGAAATGGGCAGCGGCTCGCCATTATGTGTCAGAAAACAAATGGGTTCGTCGCTTAGCGCCAGAATGTCCAAAAGCTTTATCTACTTCAAATGAGGATAGATAGATCGAAACGCAGGATCCGGAGCGAAATAGATGAGGCGGCTTGCCATGATGTAACAGAAACAAACCGTGTTATCGATGAAGCGCAGAAATGTCACAAAATCATATCTTATTGAAAATAAGGCTGTTATTAAATCCTGCGCGACCAGAGTCAGGGAAGAAAAAAAGGGTTAAAAATAGGGCATGAGCGGCGCTAAGCGATTGAGAACAAATGGAGAAAAAATGTCAACTTTTCGCCTTGCCATTATGTTGATGAAAACAAATTGCTTACATCGTGCTTGCCATTATATTTATGAAAATAAAGGAGAAAGGCGTTTGGCGCAGGGTTATTAGAAATGGGCTGCAGCCTTGATAGGCTACAAAAATTCGTGGGCGCGCCGTGGTCCGTCATGGCCAGGACGCCGATGGATCGGCGCAGGTCGGCCATGCCATGCGGCGTGGCACGGGCGTCCCGCCCGTGACGGTCATGGCACGAGGCGTGACAGACACATACGACGCCCACATGTTATTGAAAATAAGGTGGATTGTAAAAGAAAGGATGAAGGATGAAGTATGAAGGTGAGAACATGAAGCATTTTGCCGCACCCATCGCCAATCACCCATCGCCAATCATCAAATGACCCGATGACTCGATGAGCTAATGCGCCAATGTCCCCCCCATCGCGGAAGTCGGCAACCCTGTATACACTTGGCGGCAATTTGTTATAAAATTGCTGGAGAAGACCTAAGTACGGGATGTGCAATGGATTCATCTGCCTGGGCGCATCGCCGTCATGGATGTAAAAAAAGTTAAGGATGCGTAACGCGAACAATTGCCAGACCGTCTAAGTTCCTTTGGTGGAGGAGACGCCAGTGAAGAAGGTAAGCTCTTATATTGTGATAGTCTTAGCAGGGTTTTTGTGGGCAGTTTGCCTGGCCAATACGCAGGCTTCCGCGCAAAATCCCCCGGCCGCTCAGGCGGCGCGCGCCACCGGTGATGTGACCCAAGTACAACCCGGACATCTTACCGTGCACACGGGAAAAGGCGAAGTCCAAGTGGAATTGCCCGAGGGCGTCAAGCTTTTGCGCGTCCCGCCGGGCGCCAAGGATTTGAGCTCTGCAGTACCGATTACCGTCACTGACATCAGCCCGGGCGATCGCGCTGTGGTTCTTGGCCATCTCGGCGAAGACCAGCAAACCATCCAGGCCACGCGCGTGGTGGTGATGTCAAAGTCTGACCTTACGAGCTTCCATGAGGCGGAGGTTCGGGAGTGGCAGACCCGCGGGATTGAAGGCAAGGTGAAATCGGTGGACACGGCCAAGATGGAAATAACCCTCGCCGTGCCCAACCGCCCGCCCACCCCGGGTAACCTGACGCATCCCGTGATCCTGACGACGACGCCGAAAACGGTGCTTTTGCGATATGCCCCGAACTCCATCAAGTTCTCTGACGCCCAGCCCAGCAACATTGCGGGGCTCAAGGTTAACGACCAATTGCGCGCCTTGGGAACGGCCAGTGAAGACGGCAGTCACTACGCCGCTGATAAGGTGGTCTTCGGAACCTTCCACAACATCGGAGCCACGGTCATTTCCATTGACGCGCAAGCCAACACCGTGACGGTGAAAAATCTATCGACAAAGCAGCAGATGGTTGTGCATGCGAACGCGGATTGCAAGATGCATGAACTTCCTCCCTTCCTTGCCCAGATGATCGCCGGGCTTAGCTCCGGCGGGGTGGCGGGCGGTCGGGGGGCGGGAGGTCCGCCCGCCGGTGGCGCGGGTGGCCAAGGTGCCGGTGGCGCCGGCGGTCAAGGCGGCGGTTTTGCCGGCGGGCAGGGCGGTGGCGGCCAACGAGGCGGAGGTGGTGGAGGTGGAGGCGGTGGAATGCGCCGAGGCGGCATGGGCAATCTCAGTCAGGCGCTGGAGAACATGCCGACCATAACCCTCAACGATCTTAAGCGCGGTGAGCCCATTGTCATATTTAGTTCGGAAGGCACAAATCCTTCGGAAATTACCGCCATATATATCCTCACCGGCGTGGAACCGATTCTTGCCGCGCAGCCCAAGGGCAGTGGTGACGTAAATCTCGGTGGCTGGAGTCTAAGTTCCGAAGGCGGCGGTGGTGGGGAAGGTGGGCCTTAAATCGCCCCCGTAACGCACGTTTGGCGAGATCCTAAGGAACCCGGGTTCGACCCGCAACCTCTCGCAACAGAAAGTCCTTTCGCGGATTTCTGCGCAATAAACTCTCGAGGAGAAATGACCTTGTACCGAAACGTCCGTCTATTGGTTTATGGATTTCTGTTTTTGTTTTTTTTGATATTACCTCCCTTGATCTTCGCGCAGACGCCCGGCCCCAGTTTGCGCGGCCAGGTGCTTGACCCCTCGGGCGCGGCTGTTCCTGGGCTCACGGTTACGGTGGTGGGACCCACGGGGATGAAACTGGCGGTGCAGACGGATGAGCAGGGCAAGTATGCGTTTCGCAATTTAACGCCGGGCACTTACACGATTACCATTCGCCTGAAGGGATTCAATGACTTCGTGAAGGCCGGCATCGTCATCACCCGGGGCCAGTCGCAGGTGGTGAACGCCGCATTGTCGGTGGCCGAAGAAAAGCAACAGATCACGGTGACGGACACGACCACGAAGGTCACCGTCAACCCCGACGAGAACGCCAGCGCTCTGGTGATGAAGGGCAAGGATTTGGAATCCCTCTCGGACGATCCCGATGAGTTGCAATCGGAATTAGAAGCTCTGGCGGGACCCTCGGCGGGACCCAACGGCGGCCAGATTTACATCGACGGGTTTACCGGCGGTCAATTGCCGCCCAAATCCTCCATCCGCGAAATTCGCGTCAACCAGAATCCTTTTTCCGCGCAATACGATGCGTTGGGCTATGGGAGGATTGAAATCCTGACCAAGCCGGGAACCGACAAATTTCATGGTTCGGCTTACGTCAGCGGAAATACCACGGATTTCAACACGCGGAATCCCTTCGCGAGCGAGATTCCGAGTTATCACTCCGAGCAATTTGAAGGAAATGTGGGTGGGCCGCTCAACAAGAAGACCTCATTCTATTTCGACGGCGAGCGCCGTGACATCGAAGACGACGGAATTGTTAACGCCATCATCCTCGACCCCAATTTCAATCAGACTTCGCTGGTGGAGGCGATCCCCACACCCCAAACGCGTCTGGAGCTTACGCCCCGAATCGACACTCAAATCGGCAACAATAACACTTTGACCTTCCGCTACAGCCTTTGGGATAACAATCAGACCAATCCCAATGTGGGGCAGTTCACCCTTCCCTCCGCAGCTTACAACGTCAGCGAAAGGTACCAGAGCATTCAGGTCAGCGACGCGCAGGTGATCAACGAGAAGGCGGTCACGGAGATTCGGTTCCGTTTCTATCGCGACTCTGACCATCTGACCCCTGGCAGTTTGCTCCCCACGATATCCGTGCCGGGGGCATTCACCGGCGGCGGGACCAGCGCGGGCACGAGTTACACGCTATCGAATTCTTATGAGCTCCAGGATTACACCTCCATTTCCCTGGCCAAGCATTTCGTGAAGTTTGGAGCGCGGTTCCGCGACTACCCCGAGACCTCAACTTCCACCTCCGACTTCAACGGCGTTTTCACCTTTCAGTCCCTGCAGGCCTATCAGATTACCGAACAGGGGTTGCAAGCGGGCTTGACCCCCGCGCAGATTCAGGCCAACGGCGGTGGAGCAAGCCAGTTCTCGCTCACCGCGGGAAACCCCCTGGCCAGTGTCAGCTACTATAACCTTGAGCCTTACGTGGAGGACGACTGGAAGGCGCGCCCCAATATGACCATCAGTGGCGGGCTGCGCTTTGAGACCCAGGATCACATTCAGGACCGTGCGGACTTCGCCCCGCGTCTGGGCATCGCCTGGGGACTGGGAAAAGGCAAGTCCACCAAGACCGTGCTGCGGGCCGGCTTTGGAATTTTCTACGACCGCGTCACGGAGAACTATATCCTCACCGCGGAGCGCTTGAACGGAGTTAACCAGCAGGAATACGTCGTGGCCTCACCCACCTTTTTCCCGAACATTCCGCCCATCAGCACGCTCACGGCAAGCATGGTTACACCCACGATCTATCAAATCGCTCCCAACATGCGCACGCCTTATACCACCCAGTCAGGGGCGGGGCTGGAGCGGCAAATTAACAAAAACGCCACGGTCTCCGTGACCTATCTCAACAGCCACGGCCTCCATCAGATCATTGCGCGGAACATCAATGCGCCTGACCCGGCGAATCCCGGCGGCGCGCGGCCGAATCCCAACGCCTCGAACTTATATCAGTACGAGTCCGCCGGCCTTTTCAACCAGAATCAGATGATCGCCAATTTCCGCTTCAATACCTCCCGAATTTCGCTCTTCGGCTTCTATACCCTCAGTTACGCCGATGGCAACACCGCGGGCGGCTTCCCCATGAATCAGTACGATTTGGAAGAAGATTACGGGCGCACCTCCTACGATGTGCGTCACCGCCTCTTCCTGGGGGGCAGTTGGAATTTGCCGCACGGGATCGCGCTCTCTCCCTTCATCTTTGCGGGATCCGCCCCGCCCTTCAACATCACCGTGGGGCAGGACCTGAACGGCGATTCCATATTCAATGACCGGCCCGCCTTCGCCTCGAATCTTTCCAATCCCGCCAACGTCGTCAGCACCCCCTGGGGGAAATTTGACACGGCGCCTGTCGCCGGCGAAACCATCATCCCCATCAACCACGGCATCGGCTTCGGCCAGTTCACCGCCAACCTGCGCCTCAGCAAGACTTTCGGCTTCGGCAGAGAAGTGCAAGGTGGCCCCGGGGGCGGCGGTGGGGGCGGGCCCCACGGCCGTGGCGGCCTTGGTCCCGGAGGGCTTAGCAGCATGGGCTCCAGCGGCAGTATGTTTGGCCGCAGCGGCGGCGCAGCGAATCGCCGGTTCAACCTTACCTTCAGCGTCTCGGCGCGGAATATCTTTAACAACGTCAACTATTCATCGCCCGTCGGCAGCCTCAGTTCTCCCATTTTTGGCAAGCCCGATGCGTTGTCCGGCGGGTTCTTCTCCAGCAACGCCGCCAACCGGAGAATCGATCTCTCGGTGCGGTTTAGCTTCTAGCTCGCGCCGTAAGATATACTGATCTCCGACGATATGACACCCCGATTGCCATGGGTCCGGCGTCGCCGGATTTCGCCTCGTGGGACGACGCGCATTCTCCGCGTCGGTTCGACTCTCGGACTGTGGGTGTTGCTGGGCTGCCCGCTCACCTCTTGCGCCGCACAGGACGCGGCTCCGGTTCCGGTCATCCTGATTTCCATTGATACCCTGCGCGCCGACCACTTGAGCGCTTATGGTTATAACAAAATCCACACGCCGCACATCGATTCCTTCGCGCCAGGCGGCACCCTTTTCGCCCATGCCGAGGCGCAGGTTCCGCTCACCCTGCCTTCGCACATGTCGCTGTTCACTTCCACCTATCCTTTCGAGAATCGCGTGGAAGAAAACGGTGAGCGCGTCCCCGCCGGCGTGGTGACGCTCGCTTCCGTGCTGCAATCGCGCGGCTACAAAACCGCCGCATTCATCGGCAGCGAATTCATGGATAAGCGCTACGGGTTGGACCAGGGCTTCGAAGATTACGACAGCCCGTTCGGCCTCGAAACCACCGGTGTGCTCAACCCCCTGGCGATGAGCCTGCGGCGCGATGGCGCCTTGGTGGTGCGCGCCGCCCTTCAGTGGATGGGTGCTCACCACGGCCAGCCTGTTTTCATTTTTGTCCACCTGTTTGATTTGCATTTCCCTTACACGCTGCCCGCGGAAGTCGCTCGCCAGCAGGGGATCTCCCGCTACGATGCGCAACTCGAATACGTTGACCAGGTGATGGGACACTTCCAGCAGGAGTTGATGCGAACCGGATGGTGGGAAAAGTCACTGGTGGTAGTGTTTGGGGACCATGGCGAAGGTCTGGGCGATCATCAGGAAACCGACCACGGCTACTACATCTACGAGAGCACACTGCACGTGCCGCTGATCTTCCATTGGCCGGAAGAAGATCGAAAATCGAAAATAGAAAATAGAAATTCGGCGCGGGTTTCGAGTTTCGGTTTTCCAGGTTCGTCTTTTAGCGAACCCGTCGGCTTGATCGATGTGGCGCCGACGATTCTGGATTACCTGCGCGTGCCTGCCCCTGCCTCATTCGAAGGCGAAAGCCAACTCGGCGCGCTCAAGGCCGATGAGTCCGTGAGGCCCAGCGCCGTTTACAGCGAAAGCCTTTACGCCCACCACGCTTTCCGTTGGGCGCCACTGCGCACCCTTCGCGTGGGGAAGTACAAGTACATTCAAGCGCCCAAGGCGGAACTCTACGACCTCGATGCCGACCCGCGCGAGCAGTCGAATCTGCTGCACAAAAATGCAGCGATGGCGGCAGAACTCCAGAACGAACTGGCGAAGGTGCTTACTCGATACGCTCTGCGCCAGCGTTCCACTCCTGCCGCTCTATCGCCGGAAACGCTGGCGCAGCTTGAATCCCTCGGATACCTCGCGGCGGAACCGCGCGGCAAAAATGAGAACGCCGGGCCCGATCCCAAAGACCGCTTCGCGGAGTTCGAGCTTTACCAGAGCGCCTTCGTGGACTTCATGGAAGGGCACACCGCGGCGGCCCTCCCCAAGCTTCAGTCGATTCTGAAATCGGACCCGCAAAACACGCTGGCGCGATTCCATCTGGGCGAGTGTTATCTCCAGATCAAGATGCCGCAGGACGCTCTGCGCGAATGGACCACCACACTTAAGCTGGACCCGCAATACGCTCCTGCTGCCGAGTCGATTGGCGAATATTGGCTGGCACAGGGTAACTACGCGAAAGCCCGCCTGCGCTTCCTCCAGGTGTTGGCGTTGACTCCGGAAAGTTACACAGGTCATTTCCAATTGGCCATCGCCGACGAACACCTGGGACTTCTCCCCGAAGCGCGCCAGCAGTTGGAAACGGCCTGCAAGATTAATCCGCACGATGAGAACTGCGCGCGCAAGCTGAAATCGCTCACACAAAAATGAGGTGTAGGGCGGCCCCCCGTCTTTGGGGTCCGCGGTTCTACCTTTGCAAAAGCCGTGAATCTCAAAAAAGGGGCGCCTGTCCTCTTGCGCGTCTCGTAGGGGCTGGGCTTGCCCAGGCTTGTCCAAATTAGGTTTTTGAAAAAAGGCGGAATCTCGGTAAGTTGAGGTTTTGTGGTTTTGCTGAAACGACAAATCTCAACCGAGGAGGTTCCGCCGTGAACCGAGTATGCAGCATTTT
>Ga0326727_10024921_pt1 | contig 11265 bp, 10 predicted proteins | sample MB2enrmetagenome_FD_207643 | JGI IMG/M metagenome (GOLD analysis project Ga0326727, IMG submission 207643) | Lab enriched peat soil microbial communities from McLean, Ithaca, NY, United States - MB29MY | ecosystem: Environmental > Terrestrial > Soil > Wetlands > Peat | place: USA: New York... | reverse complement strand
CCGCATGCTTCGGGTCGGGATCGAGGAACGACGCCCATGTCTTCAGCTTGGCCAGAATCGCAACCTGGAGCTGCTCCCCTTGCGGCAGGGCTTTTCGCCAAATTGGCCAAAGCGAGTCTTTGCCCACCATTTTGTTTCGGTATAGCTGGATGCGCTGCTGGCGTTCTTTCGCGATAGTAGTCTGCCAGCGAGCACGCGTCTCCTGACTGGCGAATACTCCGCTCTTCAAGGCCGTGTTCCACAGCACGTCCAGATCGTGCACCTCGCCCAGGAGATCCTGTAACTCTTCCAGATCGTCCCCCCATTGCTGATGATGATGGGGCAGGAAGTTCTCCACCAGGTAGCGCAACTTCTTCAAGCCGATCCGCAAAGCATGGAATGCTACCTTGCTGCGGTTGCGCAGAGCTCGGCGATGCAGATCGTGTGCCTGTTCCCAGCGTTCCAGGGCGAGATATTCGAAAACCGGACTGCCCAAGGGAATCCGCGCCGCCCGTTCCGGAAGAAGCTTGATCCAGGATTTCCACTGTTTGGCATCGAACTCTTGCATCGCCTCCGCCGCATCCGCCTTCAAGATCTGTTCGCGAGTGCGAAAACCCGCCAGCAAGGCGACGGCGGTCTTATCGTTGAGAGCGCCTAATTTCTGGACCCATTCCAGCATGACCTGCACATCGCGCAGTTCCCCAAGGCGACTGAAAACCGCCTTGCTGGCCTTTCTCATCTTGTTCCAGGCTGGATCGGGGTCGACGCCGCGAAAGCCTTCCGCCATCGAACGGCAGCGGCGAATCGCCACGCGCAGATCATGGACGGGGTCAGGGGCAAAATCCTGGCTGGCCTTGTCCAGTTCATAAAGGACCCGCTGCATCCAGTGGGCCAGGCCAAGGCGAAGGTCCTGCGGAGTAGATTGCGCGTGCGCCATGGTTCGATTGAGTAGTTTAGTACAAAAAATGAGTTTCCAGTTTCCGGTAATTCCCAACCTAACTGCCCAAGGGTGGGCTACCCGAGTTCGGCGTCGGGCAAACGAGCGTTTGAATGGCGCACCTTTTAATGCCTTGTTTACGCACAAATGACAACGGCAGATAGGGCCGAAATGCATAGGTTCTTCGCCCCGCGCCTCGGCGTTATGGCAATTGCCTAAGCCGTTTCGGGCGCGGAGCTCAGAATGACAGGCTTTAGAGGGTATGGATTGGTTGCTCCTGCCGATTGTGGCGAGACTTCCCTTATCTGTGGTGTCTGCTGCTGCTCTGGCGCGCCTCGGATCTCTTCCGGATGCACGAATGGCAACGGCACATTGGGCCGAAATGCATAGGTTCTTCGCCCCGCCCCCGGCGTCATAACAATTGTCCGGATTAGGTCGGGCGCGGAGCTCAGAATGACAGGGTTTAGGGGGGCTCAGAATGATTAGGCGTTGTAGATGGCGCTTTCAGTCGCACCTTTGATTTTGTACGACGGTAAGCGAGGGCGTAGACGCCCTCACGACTGCCGGCCCGAGGCCAGCGCTACCGGGAACCGAGAAGTGAGAACTCTCGCCGCTACCACCACTTAATCATTTCCGTAACCTGTTCGCGGATGCGGACAAAAGCGGGATCGGCAAAGTTGCGCGGGCGGGGCAGGTCAACTTTGATTTCGGCCTTGATGGTGGTGGGTTTGGGGGTGAGCACCAGAATGCGCTCCGCCACATAGACAGCTTCTTCTATGTTGTGGGTCACAAAGATGACGGTGCGCTTGAGTTCCCGCCAGATGCGAATGATTTCGTCTTCCAGGTAGTAGCGCAATTTTACGTCGAGCTGGCAGTAAGGTTCATCCATCAACAACAGGTCGGGATTGATGGCAAAGGCCCGGGCAATGACGACCCGCTGATCCATACTGGCGGACAGTTGCCTTGGATAGTACTTGCGGAACGCTTTCAGGCCCACCAACTCCAGCATTTCGTCAATCCGGCCTTCGATCTGGGCCCGCGGCGCTTTTTTGACCTCCAGGCCGAAACGGATGTTATCTTCCACGGTGCGCCAGGGCATGGAAGAGGGTTCCTGGAACACAAACGACAGGTTGTGCTTGCGGGGATCGGCCGGTTCGCCGTCGATGTAAATATCGCCTGCAGAAGCGGGAATGAGTTTGCTGAGCACATTCAGGAAGGTAGTCTTGCCGCAGCCGGTGGGACCCACGACGCAGAGAAACTCGCCGTCGTATACGTCAAAAGACAGGTCATCGAGCACCAGGAGATCGCCGAACCGCTTGCTCAGGTTGCATACCTGCACTTTTCGCTTGCGAGTCTCATCGTTCATGCGGTTCTCCTTGGATTGGCAGGAACTGCAGAAAACCCTTTCACCACAAAGGACACGAAGGACACAAAGGAATGCAGAGCAACGCACCGGAGAAAGAAAGGTATGGCCTCTACCTGCGTTCCTCTGTGCCCCCTGTGGTGGAAGGGTTTTCTGCCTTCGTGTCCTTTGTGTCCTTTGTGGTAAAAGAGTTTTGAATTCTTGCTCACGTTATTTCCCGTGCTAGAGGGCCAGGTCGCTGTTGCCGGCAATTTCCTGGCGCAGCTCGAGGAAACGGGAATCCGTGTAGCAGCGCGGCCAGGGCAGGTCGACCGGGTATTCCGCCTTGACGCGGGCGGGGCAACGGCTGAGCAGCACGATGCGGTTGCCGAGGTACAGGGCCTCTTCGATGTTATTGGTCACAAAGAGTACGGTACGTTTGGCCTGTTGCCAGATGCGCAGGACCTCATCCTCCATCTGGTATCGGGTCTGGGCGTCGAGGTGGCCGAACGGTTCGTCCATGAGCAGCACTTCCGGATCGTTGCAGTAGGCGCGGGCGATGCCGACGCGCTGCTTCATGCCGCCCGAAAGCTGATGCGGATAAGAGTTTTCGAAGCCGGCTAATCCCACCAGCTTAATGAAGTACGCCGCTTTTTCCTGGCGCTCTTTGCGGGAAATTCCCCGGAGCTTGGGGCCCATAGCGACATTTTCCAAGACCGTAGACCACGGGAACAGCGCCATGCGCTGAAAGACCATGCCGCGTTTCGGATCGGGGCCCACAATTTCCTCCTGGTCCAGGAAGACGCTGCCGGAATCGGCCCGATCCAAGCCGCAGACGATGTTGAGGAAAGTGGACTTGCCGCACTGCCCGGGACCGAGGAGGACCAGAAACTCATTCTCGGTCACGTTCAGATTGATGTCGCGCAAGACCTCGGTGACCGAGCCCTTGGCGGCAGGAAAAGATTTACAGATGTGCCGGGCAACGATTTTGCCTTCTACATCGCGATCTCGCGCTTCCACGGGCAAATCCTCTTTTCAGCGTAACGTAACAGGACCGCGATAGCGGCGCCGATGGCACCAATCAGCAGCATACCGGTAATGATCATCGCCGGATTGCTCATATCCATGCCGAGCAGGATGAGGTAGCCCACCCCTTGCTGCGCACCCACCATTTCCGCGGCCAGCACACACATCCAGCTAAGACTGAGGCCGTTCTGCAGGCCGGCGAAGATGGCCGGCAGGGCCGACGGGATGGCCACCTCGATAAAGAGCTGGCGGGGACTGCCGCCCAGCATGCGGGCGGCATCGAGCAGCATGGGTTCGGTGAAACGGATGCCGGTGTAAGCATTCATGACCGCGGGCACGAAGGCGCCGATAAAGCAAATGAAGATCTTGGGCGTCTCGTCGATCCCGAACCAGAGAATGGCCAGCGGGATCCAGGCAATGGGAGGAATGGGACGAAAGATTTCGAAAATCGGCTTGACGATCGCCTCGAACTTCCGGTTCCAGCCCAGGAAAAGTCCCAGAGGCACGCCCGTGACTACGGCGATCACAAAAGCGGTGAGGACGCGGAACATGCTGGCCCAAATGTGGCCGTAGAGAGAGGTGCGGCCGGTCGGCTGGAACAGCATCAGCCAGAACTGCCTCACCACCGCGGACGGGGAGGGAAAGGAACGGCCAAAAGTGCCGCTGCCGGCCACCATCTGCCAGACCAGAACGACGATCGTCACAGAAACGAGAGGCAGGAGCTGAACGGTCCAGCGGGAGCGTGGAGCAGGCTGATCCATGTTAAGAGCTCCTCCACGGCGCCAGCTTATGTTCCAACTTTTCCAGCAGGAAGGCCATGGCGGCCCCGGTGCAGCCGATGGTGAGCATGCCGACAATGATCACGTCGGGCCGGGCCAGGGTGCGCCCCATCTGGATCATGTAGCCCAAACCTTGGGTAGCCGCCAGGAGTTCCGCCGCCACCAGCGTCATCCAGGCCGAACTCAGCGACAAGCGCAGGCCGGTAAACACCATGGGCAGCGCAGAGGGAACACCTACCCGGAGGAAGGTCTGCCAGTTGGTGGCGCCGAAGGTGCGAGAAACGCTAATAAGGACCGGCTCGGTGAGCTTGATGCCGGCGTAGGAATTAATCACGCTGGGGACAAAGGCCGAGAGCCAGATAATAAAGGCCTTGGCCGGCAGCCCGATGCCCAGCCAAAGGATGGCCAACGGGATCCAGGCAATGGGCGGAATAGGCCGGATCATTTCGAAAATCGGCTTGATGATATCGTCGGCTTTCCGGAACCAGCCCATAATCAGTCCGAGAGGAACTCCGACGGTTACTGCCGAGAGGTAACCGGTGAGCGCCAGAGTCAAACTGGTCTTGAAGTGGGCGCCGAGGGTAGCGCCGTCAGGTGCGCGGTGCGTCAGTTTCGATATGAAGGTGGTCAACACTTCTTCCGGCGAGGCGAGCAACGTGTGGGAGATGATCTCGAAACGGACCACGGCATACCACAACGCCAGAAACGTCGCCAGACTGAGGGCCGAGAGCCACCACAAAGAACCGGACGCTTCCCCGGCCTTGGGGCCCGAAGCTGGCGCCGGAGGAGGCGCCGGCGCGGCTGGCGCAGCCGCGGCTTGGACTGCGCCAGCACCGGAAACGGATTGCAGTGGCGGCGTCATGACCCGATCATCTTGAGGATCTTGTCGTTCATGAAGTTGCCCTTCATGAACTTGTCCTTCTCGGCCGGGCTGATGCGTCCTTGTTGGACAAAGAAATCGGCCAGATCGGACATCCATTGCTCCACCTGGCTGGGCGCGCCATCCTTGCGGGCGAACAGGGCCAACTGTTCCTTGGTATCGAAAATCGGCCGCAGAGAAAACTCCTGGGCCAGGGCGTGATCGTCCAGAGTGAGGCCGTGCTCTTTGTAGTAAGCGCCGAGCAATTTTGCCGAGTCGGTGGGGTTGGCCTTCATTTCGCCAATGCCCTTCATGTAGAGCTTGAGCCACTTGGCCACCTTATCCGGATTTTCTTCAAAGGCTTTCTTGCTGGCGAGCACTACCCCGGGAATGACCGCGCCGGCCCGTTTTCCAGAGGACATTTTCTTCCAGCCTTTGCTCTCGCCGATGTAATCGAAGGGAGCCCAGAGTTGGACGATGTCGCCCTGACCGGCTTCAAAGGCGGCCATGGCCTGGGACTGTTCCATGTGTACCAGTTTTACGTCCTGTTCACCGAGACCCAAGGCCTTCAGGGTGGCAATTACCGCATAGTGGCCGGTCGAGGCAGTAGTCAGCAGAATAGTCTTGCCTTTGACGGTGGCCGCCGAGCCATAAAGGTCGGGGTATTTAGGATTGGCGCCTTTGACCTTCAGGATTGGGCTGTTAGGCCGGACCCATAGATCGTTGGTCTCGGACTCGTCGTTGGAGATAGCGATAATATAAGCGCCATAGCGAATCGCGGCCAACATTCCGGGAACCGCGCCTTCGGCCCCAACCTCCCATTTGTTGGAGGCCAGCGCTTCGTTCTGCGGCGGGCCGGAAACATAGAACTGGTAATCAATTTTGAGCCCCTCCGCTTTATCCCACCCCTTTTGCATGGCCATGTAGGTGGGCAGGGCGTGAACACATGGCTGGTGACTCACGGCGATAACCGGTTCCTTAACGGATTCGCTCGAGGTGGGCTTGCTGCTGCTACAGCCGGCGTTGAAAACAACGCCCGCAAGCAGGACGATTAACGGCCAAACCATCCACGGCTTCGATCGCATGAGTTTAGCTCCTCAAGATGTTTTCGAACTTAATCCCGACCGCCCCGATTAGTTGGGCTGCCATCCCGAGGAAAGCCGCCGTATTTGCGGCCTGACGAGGGATCTGTACATTCCTCTTTGCATGCGCCGTGCAATTAGAAAAATACATAGATCCTTCGTTCCGCGCCCGCCCCGACCCGCAAAAAACGCGGGTCGGAGGAAGGCGGCGGGCGCTCCACTCAGGATGACAATCCAGGGTAACGAATATCTTTAGCTTACCGCTTTATGCTGGCTTTTTTGGCAACTTTGTAGGTTGCTGAAAAATCTTCGTTGGCTAGTCCTTCCTGCATGCCCTGCTCATAGATTTCCAGGACATGTTTAAAGCCTTCCAGATGCAGGTTGAGATCGCCGATGAGGTCTTTGGTAAGCCTCATATCCTTGTGCATGTTGCCAAAGGAGAAAGCGGGAGTGAAGTTCCCTTCTTTGAGAGATTGGTGTTTGGCGTCCAGATAGAAGCATTGGGCGCCACCGTAGGAAATGGCTTTGACCACGTCCTCGAACTGCAGTCCGGCTTTTTCGGCTACCAGCAACGCCTCGTTGACCCCGTTCTGAATGCCGCCGACCATAAAGTTATGCACCAGTTTCATCACCAGGGCCTGCCCGTTCTTCCCCATGTAGATAATATTGGCGCCCATATAGGCCAGGAGCGGCCGGACTTTCTGGTAAATCGCCTTATCGCCGCCCGCGTAGATACCCAGTTCACCCTTGATCGCAGCGGGTTTGCTCTTCACCACCGGGCAGTCCAGCATAGCGCCACCCTTTTGCTTTACCTGTTCCGCCAGGGCGGCGGAAACTTTAGGGGAAACAGTACTCATGTCGACGATAATGGTACCGGGCCGCATCGCTTTGAGGATTTCGGCGATTACGGCTTGTATGTGCTCGTTGTTCGGCACCATGCTGAAGATCACGTCCGCGTTTTCCACGACCTCCCGGATCGAGCTGGCGGGCTTGCCGCCGCAGGCGACCAGCTTGGCGACCTTGCCGGCGTCAATGTCGTACACATAAACCGGCTTGCCGCTCTTGCGAATGACGTTCGCACACATCGATTCGCCCATGATCCCCAGCCCGATGAAGCCAAGAACGTTCATCTTGTCCCTTTCGCTTTCTCCTGGTTTGGCGGTACACACATATTAAAGCCAGTTTCCCGTTTCCGGTTTCCAGTTTCCGGGGGGACTCGTCGATTTTCCACTTTGGCTTCCGCCCCTCCACGCCGAACCGTTTTCACACACGCTCTTGAGCGGCGGCCACCACGGCTAAACAGGCTGCTGAAAAAATGCTGCGAGCAGAGCAGTGAGAGAGCAGGCAGGAATAGCTGTGGGGCATTTCTTTCGCCCGCTCCACGGGCTTCCCTCCTTCCGCGACAATTTTTCCCACGGCTTACGCTGTGGGCTACGTTCTTTTGCCCGCTTCGCGGGCTTACCACCCTCGTGCAATAGCCTTTGCCCAATACGCGGGCTTGGGACCCGCCTGGAACTGACTGGGTTGCGGCACGGCTGAAAGCCGTTGTTCTGGCACCCCTCAATTCACCGGGCTAAAGCCCGCGAGTAGCGCTGGCGTCCTCGCCGGCAGTCCTGTGGGCGTCTGCGCCCACAGTTGTGACCGGAGGCGAGGGCGGAGACGCCCTCACGACTGCCGGCCAGAGGCCAGCGCTTCTGGTGATTCGCTTTTTTCCGCAGCCTGTAAAGCCCGGTGCTTCCACCTGTCGGTTTCTGGTTTCCAGTATCCAGTGGCGCATGCGTTTGGCTCTGGAATCTGCAAACTGGAAGCCCGAAACTGGAAACCTATGGCAGCCGACCCTAAGTTTTCGATATGAGAGCATTTCTGTGGAGGCAACTTTCCTGCCAAAGTGAGTATGTTGTAAGACATTTGTTTGTAATGTCTTGAATAATTTCGCAGGGACCGTCTTGGCCGATTTTTCGGCTAAGTGGCGAAAATTCGGCTCGCCGAGGTCGCAACCTGAATGATAGCGGGGGCATCTCACGGCGCGGAAGAAATCCCAGCCATGCGCGATATCGACGAGACAAACATCACTGCGGCGGTAGTTGAGGCCTTTCACGGTACACCCGATTTGCGCCTGAAGGCAATCATGACAAGCCTAGTCGGGCATCTCCACGACTTCGTGCGTGAAGTCGAACTGACGACCGACGAGTGGACCCGCGCCATCGAGTATCTGACGCGGACCGGCCAAAGCTGCACTACGAAACGGCAGGAGTTCATTCTGCTCTCGGATGTACTCGGGATATCGATGCTGGTGGATGCTGTCAACCATCGCATGCCGGCCGGGACAACGGAGACGACAGTACTGGGTCCATTCTACGTCCAGAATCCTCCGGAACTGCCGCCTGGCTACGATGTGTCGCGAGGCTTTAAGGGCGAACCACTGTTTGTGGAAGGATTTGTTTTATCAGCAACATCAGAGGCAATTGCTGATGCAATAGTTGATATCTGGCAGGCGGATTCCGAGGGCTTCTATGACGTGCAACGGAGCGAGCTTGCTGGCAGCGCCCTCAGAGGCCGGTTTCGTACCGACCGGGAGGGACGATTCCACTTCCGGTCCATCATGCCCACCTCCTACCTGGTTCCCGAAGATGGCACCGTGGGAGAGATGCTGCGGGCGACAGCAAGACAGGCTTACCGGCCAGCGCACCTGCATTTCCTGATTGCCGCCGAAGGACATCAGACATTAGTTACGCACCTTTTTGTCGACGGTGACCCCTATCTCAATAACGACGCGGTTTTCGCCGTCAAAGAATCGCTCATTCGGGACTTTACAAGGGAAGAGCCGGGGCCGGCGCCGGACGGCACTACTATGGATCACCCGTGGCGTAAACTCACCAGCACTTTCCGGCTGAAATGCGCGGTCGAAGAGAACGCGGCGCCGCAAGCAGCCTAAGGAGGGATATGCTCAGTTCGCAGCGCGATGGCGGGGGCCTCCGGACCCGCGCACAAGGATGCTGCGGGCCTGGCCGGCTACAGAGGCTAAGGGGGTAGCCCTTTATGTCTCGGTCGCCAGAAATGGCCACGGCACATAGGGCCGAAATGCATAGGTTCTTCGCCCCGCGCCCCGGCGTTATGGCAATTGCCTAAGCCGTTTCGGGCGCGGAGCTCAGAATGACAGGGTTTACTGCGTGCGGACTGATTGCTCCTGCAGATTGTGGCAAGACTTCCCTTATCTGTGGTGTCTGCTGTTGCTCTGGCGCACCTGGGATCTCTTCGGGATGCACGAATGGCAACGGCATATTGGGCCGAAATGCATAGGTTCTTCGCCCCGCGCCTCGGCGTCCCGGCAATTGTCCGGATTAGGTCGGGCGCGGAGCTCAGAATGACAGGGTTTACTGGGTACGGACTGATTGCTCCTGCGAATTGTGGCGAGACTTCCCTTATCTGTGGTGTCTGCTGCTGCTCTGGCGCGCCTGGGATCTCTTCCGGATGCACGAATGGCAACGGCACATAGGGCCGAAATACATAGGTTCCTTGCCCCGCGCCCTGCGGTTGAGCGGCAACTGACCAGCTCATTCTGGGCGCGGCGCTCGGAATGACAAACATTGGGGATAGGGATTTTTTGCTTCTGAAAAGTAAAAAGTAAGTGGTATTGGGCGTGAACGCCGCCAGCCCAGCCGGCCCCGCAGAGAGCGGGACCAGCGCTACGTTTTAGGGCTCTACTTCACGGCGAGGGGGACGCTCGCGGGCATCCCGGCGGCGACCATTCCGGCGCAGATAACAACGGCGCTGACCAGGGTAACGCATACCCCGATTTTCATCAGATCTTTAAAGCTGAAGTAACCGTAGGCGAAGGGCAGCACCAGGCTGGGACTTTGCGTGACCAGAATGAAGTGCACCGAGGAAGCGAAGCCGGCGGTCAGGGTAAGGGCCAGGACGGGTAATCCGTGTTGCTGCGCATAGGCAATAATAAACGGGACGTTCACCGAGGCAGTGGTTCCGAAGCTGGAGAATCCCAAGGAATCCACGGCCATTAAGAGCACCACGGCCGCAGGCTGGAGGTAAGCCGGCAGCAACGCCATGGGACGCAAGACGCGTTGTACCACCCAGGAGGCCAGTCCCGTTTTTGTCGCGGCAACCCCCACCACAAAGCCGCCTACTACCAGGACTACTGCGCCCCACTCAATGCCCCGGTTAAGGTCGCGCCAGTTTTCGAAAACTCCGATCCGGGGAAGGGTGACACCACCGAGGATGAGAAGTGAGACAAAGGCAATGGGAAGCTTAGTCAGGTCGCTGGTCAACCAGAGGAGCACCGCAGCCAGGAAAACGACCACTGTGGTCTTCTCTTTGATTGTCCACCTCCCCATTTTCTCCAATTCCTGTCGCAGAGCCTCACGCCCGTAAGGAAGACGCTTGATTTCGGGAGGGAAGATCCACAAGATCAGCCACCAGGTGACGAGGTTAATGACCAGGAAGATGGGAGTGGCAATCAAGGTCCAGTAGAGAAAACCAACCTGGGTGTTGGCACTCCTGGCGAGAAACGCCATGGTAATGATGTTGGAACTTACTCCGGCCGGAGTGCACACGCCACCGAGAACAGCGCCAAAGATAATGGCCATCATCAGCGCCCGGCCGAAATTACTGCTTCCGGGCTTGGCGTCGATGGTCTTGAGCAGACCGAGCGCCAGGGGCAGCATCATCGCCACCACGGCCATATCGTCGATAAACATGGAGATGATGAAAGAGAGCCAGAGGTAAACCCCCACCACGATGGTGGTATTGGCGCCGACGACCGCCAGGACATGGTAGGTAATCCGCCTGCTAAGCCCGGAAGCGGTGACCGCCGCCGACAGCCCCAGCACTCCTACCATGAAAGGAATCAAGGGATTGCCGAATGACTCCCGGATTGCTTCCCCCAGGGGCATAATGCCCAGGGCGTGCACCATTACCGGAACCATCAAGGCGGTAATGGGAATGGGGAAAGTTTCGGTTACCCACCATAAGACAGTGGTTCCCATCAGGGCCAAAGTGCGGATGGCCCCCCGCGGCATGCCGGCAACGGCGGGGAGAAAAAGCGAGGTCAAAAGCATGGCCAGACCAACGAGCAAGCACACCCACTTATAAGATCGATTCGGACCCGCAGGCACGGGGGTAGGCTTGACAGTTGGAGTCTGGCCAGTTGCCATGGTCATAGGTTCGTTGCCGAAGGTTCGCCCTTCAGTCTGGAATCAGCCGAGAAAACAAAGCAATTTTCGCCGTATCCTCAACCAGATCGGCCA
>Ga0326727_10024918_pt1 | contig 11267 bp, 9 predicted proteins | sample MB2enrmetagenome_FD_207643 | JGI IMG/M metagenome (GOLD analysis project Ga0326727, IMG submission 207643) | Lab enriched peat soil microbial communities from McLean, Ithaca, NY, United States - MB29MY | ecosystem: Environmental > Terrestrial > Soil > Wetlands > Peat | place: USA: New York... | reverse complement strand
ACAAAGAATTGGTGCGGTAGCTGTTCCAATTACGCCTGTCTACACGCCACATGACCTTATATATATTGCTGGTGATAGTAGGGCTGAGAGTATATTGTGCTTGGATACCAACTTTGGCTATGTTACTCAAGCACTTCCAAAGACCGGTCTAAAAAAAATAATTGTAACAAATATCGTAGAGCTTATTCCATGGTGGAAAAGGACAGTTGTTAGAATCTTTGATAGGGCACCTAAAGGGAAGTTTAAATTGGGCCGGAATATTTTTACCTTCAAAAGTTTATTGGAAACGAACATTTCTTCTCTACCACCCTTCAAGTCTGAGAGCGAAGAAACTGCCGTTTTGCTTTACACCGGTGGCACGACTGGATTTCCCAAGGGAGTACCCATATCTAAAATTAACCTTGTGGAAAACGCAAATGGACAAAGGAGCCCGAGTGTAGCTTTAATTCCACCGGGTGAAGATGTTGTCATGCAGGGGGCTCCTCTTTATCATATCTTTGGTCATGTACAAGGATTGGGGGCACTCTTCCAAGGAGATACTTTGATATTGTTGCCTCGGCTTAACTTGGATGGGATGCTCGATCATATAGAAAGATATGAGGCAACAACCTTGTTCGGTGTCCCTGCTATGTACAGAATGATCTTGGAGCATGACAGGCTGGACCAATATGACTTAGATTCACTTAGATATTGCCTAAGCGCAGGGGATATGTTGCCCTTAGAGGTTGCTGATAAATGGCAAAGACAATTTGCAAAACCTCTATATCAGGGATATGGGATAACAGAAGCGTGTGGGGCCGTTTCATTAACCACCGCCGGACAACCATTTCCTAAGGGGGCTGCAGGCCAAATCGTACCTTTCCAGAGAGTAAAACTTGTGGACCCCGATACTCTGGAACCCGTTCCTCCCGACAAACCCGGAGAATTGTTAGTTTCCTCTGAACATATGGTAACATCTTATTGGAACAAGCCTGAAGAGAGTGCTGATTGTTTTGTAAACTTGGACGGTAGGCTATGGTATAGGACTAGAGACATTGTTTCCATAAATAGTGATGGCTGGCTTTTTTTCTTAGACAGATCTGGGGATATAATTAAGCACAAGGGTTATCGAGTAGCCGCATCAAAAATAGAAACGGCACTCCAAGAGCATCCAACCGTTATAGGTTCTTGTGTTGTAGGAGTTCCTGATCAGAAGGTGGGGGAAAGGATAAAAGCTTTTGTGGTGTTGAAGGAAGACGTAAGGGGAGTTACAGCTTACGATCTCATGAAATGGTGTCGTGATAAGCTTGCTCCTTATGAAGTGCCTCAATATATAGAATTCCGAGACATGCTTCCTAAATCTAAAGTGGGAAAACTTTTAAGGCGCGAAATGCGTGCAGAGGAACGAAGGAAATTGGAGTAGGTCTAATTAGTTTATACAGTCCCGTGTGAAAATGGTTCCCAAAGAATCCGTGAAAGGATCAACCCGGTAACATAATAAACCTTAGAGGGGGTGTTACATGCTCGCTAAAAATTACGATGTTGCAATTATAGGAGCTGGTATTGGGGGGCTAGGGGTGGGTGCCATATTAGCAGCCAAAGAGCATATGAAAGTCTTGGTGGTTGAAAAAGAAAGTTTTCTTGGAGGCCGGGCCGTTTCATTTTCAGGGAGGGGGAATAAGGTCGTATCGTTTGATAAGGAATTCAACCCCCAGGAGTTCAAAAAGGCACTTGCTAGTACATATACTTGGATAGCAAAATCAGAGCCGGAGTTAGAAGCAATCTTCAATAAAGGATTATTGGACGGTTACACTTTCGAAGGTGCATGCCATCTTTCGTTTTGGGGAAACCAAGGTAGGATCTCCTGCCTTATGAATTTTCTCAATAAGCCTATCTATATGGAGACTAACCAAGGCTTTGCCGTCGTTAACCCTAACGATCATACGACATTCTATCAGATTCAGCCTGGATCACCATACCCATGGATGAGCAAGGAAGGTACTAAGGAAACAAAAGAATTGCTCAGAGAGATGGCAACAATGTCCTTTGAAGCAATAGAAAAACTTGGTGGTTCACTGGGCCAATGGTTGAAAGAAAAAAATGCTGGCCCAGAAGCTTATGATTTTATAAAACTGTTGGCCACTTCACAGATGGTTTTAGCTGATCCAGATTTGATACCCGTTGTGGATTATATGAAACTCCCTGCAATTGGGAAGGATATTGGTATGAACTTAATCTCGGGTTCGGCGGGGGCTATGGGTGAGCCCGGATTCACTGATATCGCTATAAAATTGGCAGGTCTGATCAAAGAGAATGGCGGTGCAGTATTAAAAGATACACCAGTTGACCAAGTGAATATTGAAGGAGGCCGAGCAAAGGGGATCTTGATAAGATATAAATCCGCACCCGAGTTGATCGAAGCTCCTATTGTTATTTGCAATATCCCGATTAGACATATCTTCAAAGTATTACTAGAGCAACACTTCCCGGGAGATTTCGTGAAAGAAATAAAAGAACGCTATTGGGGTGCAGGGATGGTTGCTGCCCTTATGGGTCTCAAGCGGAATATTTTCGAGGATAAAAAAATAAATTCTCGTAGTTTTATCTTTGTTCCTAGTGTAATTAGAGATAAAAGGTTTAGGGCGGATGTTGATTTTGTAATATGGTCTTCATCTAATTTTGCTCATCGTACGCCAGCTGGGCAACATACTCTGGAATTTGTTGTTCCTCTCGTCGATAAAGAGACGCATGAGAAATACAAGGTGGATATGGTTATTAATGAGGCTTGGGAGTTCCTTAGGAAGAATTTTCCAACAATCGATGAAGATACGATCTTTTCAATTTGGACTGTATCGGATGAAGGGTATGGTAATTGGCGTCCTGTGGGAAGTCAAAGACCAGACGTGAAATGCCCTTGGGTCGAGGGCCTTTATTTCGTTGGAGATGCATATGGCAGGAAACTATGGGGTGCCGGAATCGATGCAGCGACTCTCTCAGCTGTTCTATGCGTTGATAGTATTACTGGAAAGACCTATGAAAAACATATATTCCCGGCATACCATCGTTCCTCGGTGTAGCCTGTGACGAATGTGCCGTAATTATAATCAATTTTCATAATGTTCTGGGAGGTGCATAATGAAAATCCTTGGTTTGAATGCAAGTGAAAGGCAACTTGGGAATACAGAGATATTAGTTAAAGAGGCTTTAATGGGAGCTGAGGAGGAAGGGGCACAAGTTGAAATGTTAAGACTTACTGACTACAAAGTATTGCCTTGTGATGGGCTGGCTCCGTGTGTTTTTGGAAATACGCGTTGTAACCTGAAGGACGATTTTAACTTCCTAGTGGATAAAATATTTGAGAATGATGGGCTCGTTCTGGGAGCTCCCTGTTACATCTTAGAGAGCACAGCTATTATTAAACAACTCATTGATAGAGTATTTTCAGTTAATTTCCGGTCTAAGGCTAAAGGTAAACCTGCTGCCATAATTGTTCCTTATGGCACAAGAGGTTGGACACCTTATGCTTTTCTACAACCCAACATATTACTCCTTTTTTTAGGAATGGAGGTTATTGATCGTGCTCTGATACACACGCAAGCAATCAATGAAGTGGTACTTTATGATCAGGCCTTGGCCAAGGCACGGAAAATGGGTAAGGAGGTGGCGAAAGCCCTGAAAACTGGGGACACCTCTTACCGCGGAGAACCTGGAACCTGCCCTATATGCCAGGACAGAGTCATTAGAATTCTCCGAGACGATGAAACAGTAGAATGTGGCGTTTGTGGAATAAGAGGCAAAATACTTGTTGAAGGGGGAAAGATTAGAGTTCGTTTTGACGAAGATGCTATGTTGAAACATCGCTTCACTACAGAAAACATATACAGGCACTTCACCTATCACATTAAACCTTCCCGAGACTACTTTACCAGAACGAGAGAAAAAACAAAGGAGAGAAGGGAGCGGTACCGTGAATATCTCAAGATAGCCTAAGGTGAAGGACCGCCATGAGGGTCTTGGGAGAATTTGGTAATAAAAAGACGTTGTATATTAGGAGGTAATGGTCATGCAGACTCTTACGGGAAAGTTAAGATGGTATCCTGGCGATGCTTTAGTTGAAATAAAGCATGAAGACTTGGAAAAAATCGCTAATCAGTGTGGTGTGAACGTTACTCTCAATGAGGTTAAGGGAAAAGATTTGTTTGCCGAAGGGAAAATGGTTTTGGAGGAAACTGGAAAGAAACCTTTAGAGGAGGTGACCCAAACAGTCGTCACGATATCGGCACCCACTGAACACGCCTTTAGGGAATGCCTTCTAAGAATTATAGATAAGTACAGAGCACCCCGGACCGTCTATTCGATGTGGGGTAGCGATGAACGAGCTAGGGATATTTTTGAAGAGTTGGCCAATGCATGGGACGGTTGGTTCTAGCTATTTGATATTTTAAAGATTTGCGTGGGACCAGAAAGCAAGTCAGAAAGTGAGGAGGTTCATTTCAGGGAAGGGGCACAGGGTCGCGAAGTAACTGAATCACAGAGGCTCAAATGTTTACGGAATAAAAAACTGATAAATTATTAAATAAATATGGCAAAAAGGATACACACCAAACTATGTGATATATTGAACATAGAACACCCAATTATCTTGGCCGGAATGGCTACCCCATTTGGTGATTTCGAAGGTAATGCTTCTGGACCCGAACTGGTGGCTGCTGTATCTAATGCAGGGGGGCTCGGCTTAATAGGGGCGGGTCTTCATGCAGAAGACTTAAGAGACCAAATTAGAAGAACAAAACAGCTTACGCAAAAACCCTTTGGCGTTGATTTGCTTATCCCGCAAAATCTTTCTCCTACTTTGACCGAGGCTGCTCGAGTGCTAAATGTCGATCCCGTTAAAGTTGAAGAGGTCAGCAGATTTGTGAAGGCGATAGGCGAAGAGATGGGATTACCAGACGTGAGGGAGGGAAGAATTACCTTTGCAGAAGAGGAAGTTAGATCTCAACTGAGAGTAGTTTTCGAAGAGAAAGTACCGGTATTGGCTATTGGCCTGGGGACACCAGCGTGGGTAATATCAGAGGCCCATTCCCACGGAATGAAACAAATTAGCCTCGTGGGAAATGTGAGGAATGCCCGTCAAGTAGCCGAAGATGGTGCTGATGTTATAGTAGCCCAAGGGTACGAAGCAGGAGGGCATACTGGAAAAGTGGGTACTTTAGTTTTAGTGCCCCAGGTAGTTGACGCTGTGTCACCAACTCCTGTGGTCGCAGCTGGTGGTATAGGTGATGGTAGAGGATTGGCCGCGGCCCTGGTTCTGGGGGCTCAGGGTGTTCTTTGTGGGACTGTTTTCTTGGCTACTTATGAAGCTATGATACCTGAATTCATCAAACAAAGAATAATAAAATATAATGAAGAAGATACCCGAATCAGTCGCATCTATACTGGCAAGACAGCGCGAGTAATGAAGAATAAGTTAGTCGAAATATGGGAAAGATCTGGGACACCTACATTGCCCATGCCCATACAGAGCATGATAAATAATAAACTTTTAAGGGGTTTAAAAAAGTCTAATAATTTAGAATACTTGACAAGTTTTGCTGGTCAGGTAATTGGAATGATAAAGGAACTTAAAAAAGCAGATGACATAGTTTTCGGAATGGTAAACGAGGCTGTGGGATTAATTAAGGAAAAACTGCCGGAAATGGTCGTCTCTTAAATTTGAGGAATTTCCTTCAGGTTGACAAGTTGATAACGAGAAAGTCTGAATTATTGTTCCAAAATCTTGCTCATATGCACCTTGTTTAATTTTTTCAAATAAGAGCTTTAGATTAGGAAGTTCGGAGTATCAGTATTCAGCGTTTAATCTGCTATTGACTTGATGAGTTGCAGATCTTTGGCAAAGGAGCGGAAACATGTCATATAAATTCATTCAGGTACAAAAAAAAGGACATCTATCTATCGTTACAATTAATAGGCCTCAGGTGATGAATGCTTTACATCCCCCCGCCTGCCAAGAACTAGATGACGCCTTCAATGAATTTTCAGAGAATCCGGATGCGTGGGTGGCAATCATAACCGGGGCGGGGGACAAAGCCTTCTGTGCTGGCAATGATCTGAAATGGCAGGCGGAACACGGCGGTGAGGCAATACTTAGGGAACTGAGCGCCCTTAGAGGAGGATTCGGGGGGATTACACGTCGATTCGATTGCTTTAAGCCTATCATAGCGGCGACCAATGGCTTGGCATTAGGTGGGGGATTTGAGATTGCCCTAGCTTGCGACATCGTGGTAGCTGCTGAAAACGCATCGTTTGGATTACCTGAACCTAAGGTAGGGATGATAGCCGGGTCCGGAGGCGTTAATCGACTTCCCAAACAAATACCGTTTCATTTTGCCATGGGCCTGATACTGACCGGCCGTCGCATTTCTGCCCAAGAAGCTTTTCGACTGGGGATTGTGAATGAATTAGTCGCCTCGGCACACCTTATGCCTGCTGCTGAGCGATGGGCGAATGAAATTGTGGAATGTGCGCCCTTGGCTGTATGGGCAAGTAAGGAAGCATCTCTTATGAGTATGAATCTTCCTCTTGAAGAAGTAGTCGGAAAGGTTTTTCCAAGTATGAAGGCTTTTTTACAGTCAGAGGACTACGTTGAAGGGCCTAAAGCCTTCTCAGAAAAACGGAAACCCCAATGGAAGGGCAGATAACAATTCCTCTGATCATTGAAGGACTTTATTTTGCTCGATCCGCTTTTGAATAATGAAATCTTTTTATTATGAGTCAGCCCGTCTTAAAATGAAAGCTTTTGAAAAGTGCAGGTTTCGGTTAAGATTGTACCCGGAGCGAGGCAAAGCGAAATTCCGGATACAATTGAGATGACTGAAGCCACTACCCAGTAACTATGGGGGATTCAATAAAGTAGCTCAGCTCTTTCCAGGACCCTGTCGATATCTTTGGACGACAATTGAATAAGATTCTGGTTATTTTGGCAAGGGAAGGTGACAAGGCTTTTATTGAGATCAAGATACCAATACTTTTCAAATCTCCAATCTAAGCAGAGGCATTTTGACTTACGAAGTGAGCATAAAAAATCAAAGTGAAGAATTAGTTACTCTAATGATTATGAAAATTATTGCTGAGGGGGAAATTGGAGCTGAATAGCTTGAAGAAAATGATTGTTATCCATTCGAAATACAGCCTGTAGGGGAAGTTATTACATATCATTTCATCTAAGCATAAGCAGTTTATAGTTGCATCGGAAGTTTCAAAACCTAAAGTTTAATTACGGGCGGGGATAGAATCAATGGACTTTGAATTTACTGATGAACAAAAAAAATTTAGACAAGATATCAGTAGATTTTTAGATAAAGAAGTAACAAAGGGAGTTATAGAAGAATCCGACTCAGGCATGGGATATGGTCCCCATTCTTATGAATTAATACGGAAATTAGGGGCCAAAAGGTGGCTTGCTCCCTCATTCCCAGTAGCATATGGCGGCCTTGGCTTCTCCCGCATTTATCGTTACATTGTGCAAGAAGAGTTAGATTATCGGAATGCACTAGTGATCATCAGAGGACTTGGTATGGTTGGTGTTGATATGGCAGGCCCCGTGATATTACGTCACGGAAGTGAAGAAACAAAAAGGGAATTTCTGCCAAGAATTGCGAGAGGAGAAATTGAATTTGCATTAGGATATACTGAACCAAACGCAGGGTCTGATCTTTCCAGGATTGCCATTCGTGCTGTAGAGGATGGGGATTATTTCGTCATTACTGGGAAAAAAATTTTCAGCACGCAGTGCCATTATGCCCAGTATCACTGGCTTGCAGCCAGGACAGGTCCTGATGTCCCGCCCCATAAAGGGATCTCCATGTTCATCGTGGATTTGAAAAGCCCGGGTATTACCATTAATCCTTTATGGGAGATGGCTGATACGAGAACAAACGAGATTTTCTATGATGAGGTGCGGGTTCCCCAAAAGTGCTTGGTGGGAGAAAAAAACATGGGTTGGTATTATATGACCGAAGCCCTAGATTTAGAGCGAATGTTAACAATCGGCGGAGTGGAAAAAACATTTGACGAGCTTTTGACCTATACAAAAAACACATTTAGAAAAGGGGCCTCTTTATCTGAAGATCCCTTGGTACGACATAAACTGGCGGATTTAGCTATCGAAATAAACATAGCTCGTAATTTGATTCGTCAGGTGGTTTGGCTAGAGGATAAAGAAATAATTCCTAGTTACGAATCTGCTTCTTTAAAGCTATTTGTTAGTGAGCTTTATCAGAAGGTAGGTCAGACTGGGTTAGAAATCTTAGGACTTTATGGACAATTAAGGAAGAGCTCGAAGTATTCAGTGCTTGAAGGAAGGATGGAACGTTTCTTCCGGGCATCATTCGTCATAACAATTGGTGCAGGAACTTCAGAAATTCTAAGAAATATTATTGCCACTAGAGGTCTTGGGCTTCCAAGATAAAAAGAACTTCTCTGCTAGGTTGGTTTTCTAATCTCTATTGTAAGAGTAATGTGAAGATGGAATTTTCCTTAACAGAAGGACAGAGGATTATTAGAGAGACCGCTCGAGACTTTTTAAAAAGAGAATGTCCGAGTGATTTAGTTCGAGAGATGGAGAAGGATAATAAAGGCTTTTCTCCTGTGATTTGGCGTAAGATAGCAGAATTGGGTTGGCTGGGATTAATTTTCCCCTCAGAATATGGTGGTTCCGGAGGAAATTTTTTAGATCTGATTATTCTCCTTGAAGAGATGGGACAATATTTGGTTCCGATCCCTTTTCTGTCTACAGTCATTCTTGGTGGGCTGCCTATTCTATATGGAGGAACTGAGGGACAGAAGAAAGAGTTTTTGTCCAAAATAGCAAATGGCGAGCTTATTTTGTCCATGGCATTTACAGAACTTGAGCCAATTTATAGTGCTGCTGGTATCAATCTTCGTGCAATTCGGGAACGGAGTAGTTTCCTTATCCATGGAGTTAAGCTTTTTGTTCCTTATGCTCATGTTGCCGATCATCTTGTCTGTGCAACCCGAACGGAAAAGGGCGAGAAGAAAGAGGAGGGGATCACTTTGTTCCTGATTAAGGGAAAAGATCCTGGTATAGGTTATGCGGTATTAAGAACGCTTTCAGGTGAGAAACAATGTGAGGTAGTATTCAACAATGTTAGAGTTACTGAGGAGAGTATTCTTGGAGAATATAATAGGGGGTGGGAAATTCTTAAGAAAGTCTTAGAAGAAGGAACAGTCGCTGAGTGTGCTTTGATGGTGGGGGGTGCTGAAAAAGTTTTAGAGATGACCGTGAACCATGCCAAAGAAAGAGTGCAATTCAATCGTCCCATCGGAAGTTTTCAGGCGATTCAGCACCGATGTGCCAATATGAAGGTTGATCTTGACGGAGCGAGACTTGCTACCTACGAAGCTGCCTGGAGGATTAGTCAAGGGTTCCCATCAACATTGGAAGTATCTGTGGCCAAGGCATGGGTGAATCAAGCTTACAATAGAATCTGTGCAAGCGGCCATCAGATCCATGGAGGAAGCGGATTAATTAAGGACTATGACATGGAGCTTTACTCAAGGCGGGCAAAGGCCGAAGAGTTTTTTTTAGGTGATACGTGTTTCCACAAAGAGATAGTAGCGGAAATGCTAGGGCTGTAAAAGCAATCGGGCTTGGGTGTCAGTCATATTCGGAAAAAGCTGGCCTGGATAGCCATGATCACTGAAACCGTGGCCCAGTTGGGGAAAGCAGCTTGCCTCGATCCTAGAAAGGAATTCGGGAGCGACGTGATGATGCCCAACCGGATGGCTATTAATGCCTCCAGGTACACCTTTTCGAGTAACCTTCACCAGATGTGCCATAATCCGCAGGACATTGCTGGGGAGTTGTCAGCAACGGTTCCTACATTCCGGGATTGGAACACTGCCGAGATCCGGCCCCACATTGAAAAATACCTGAGTGCAAAGGAAGGAGTCGCGACGGAGGATCGGCTTCGGGTGATTCGGCTTGCCAAGGACATGATCTGCGATTTTTACCAGATCGATACCATTCACGGAGAAGGGTCCATGGCGGCTCAGGAGATGTTCTTATAGGGTAGCGCCGACTGGAAAAAACTCGAATCGGCGGCAAAAGGGGCCGCCCATGTGGATGGCTGGCAGGATGATCTAACCTACGTAAAGCTTTTATAAACAAAAGAGCAGGAGAATGCCTGACATGGATGAATCGTACCAAGGCATTCCGAAAGGAGCTAAGAAAAAAAGAACCATGCGGTGCCGTGGTATTTATCAACAAAACGCTTAAGAAAGGAAAAGACCATGAATCTCTCTTTGTTTTCTCTCGAAGGAAAGGTGGCCTTGATAACCGGCGGGAGCCGCGGCATCGGACGTGCCAGCGCTCTTGCCCTCGCCGATGCCGGGGCCAGCGTGGTGGTCGGTAGTCGAAAAATCGCTGACCTCGAATCAGTGGCCGAGGAAATAAAAGTCAAAGGCGTCAAGTCAATGGCCGTGGCGGCCCACATCGCCAAAATAGAGGACTCCAAGTCGTTGATCGAGCAGGTCATGAAAGCATTCGGAAGAATCGATATCCTTATGAACAACGCGGGGACCAATCCCTATTACGGCCCGCTCATAGACCAGGATGAGAAGACCTATGATATCACCATGAATGTCAATCTCAAGGGTCTCTTCTTCTTGAGTCAGTTAGCGGCGAGAATCATGAAGGGTCAGGGCGAAGGATGCATCATCAACACCGCGTCCGTCGGCGGCCTGAGGGCGGGTGATCTGGGCGTGTACTGCGTGACTAAGGCCGCTGTCATCATGCTCACCCAGGTCATGGCCAAGGAGTGGGGACAGTACAAGATCAGAGTCAATGCGATTGCGCCGGGGGTCATCAAGACGCGTCTGAGTGAGGCCCTGTGGAAAGATCCAGCGGTCAGCGCGAAAGCGGTTACTCAGATTCCCATGATGCGGCTCGGTGAGCCGGAAGAGATCGCAGGCGCAGTCGTGTTTCTGGCATCTAAGGCAGGAAGCTACATCACAGGAGAAACGATCGTGATTGATGGTGGCCTTGCCCACGGCGAGCCAGCGCATCTAGGAAAGAGATAATCTGTGAGAAAATGGCCCTGCTTTTTTCATGCATATTTCTACTCGTAATCGTCACTCCCAGGTCATATCCCTATTGAAGATTTGTAGGTGTAATCCTCAAAAAGAAAATCAATATTCAGTTGTCAAAGAACAAAAGGTCTTAGACCCTATTGTTGAGAAATTATTGCCCCTTCTCCTCTGTCTTCTTC
>Ga0326727_10024914_pt1 | contig 11269 bp, 7 predicted proteins | sample MB2enrmetagenome_FD_207643 | JGI IMG/M metagenome (GOLD analysis project Ga0326727, IMG submission 207643) | Lab enriched peat soil microbial communities from McLean, Ithaca, NY, United States - MB29MY | ecosystem: Environmental > Terrestrial > Soil > Wetlands > Peat | place: USA: New York... | reverse complement strand
CGTGCGGCCGGGCATTGTGATTGGCCGTGGAGGAAGCCCGTTCCACTGGGGCGTGGGCATGTGGTGGAACGACTCGGTATGCCAGATTTGGGGCGAAGGCCGGAACAAGCTGCCGTTTGTGTTGGTGGAAGACGTGGCCCGCGGACTGGTGGCCGCCATGGACGCGCCCGGCGTGGAAGGCAGATCGTTCAACCTTGTCGCAGGCCCGTGCCTGAGCGCGCAGGAGTATCTCGACGAACTGGACCGTGCGGGCCGGATGCGAATTCAGCGGCACGCCACGCCGATTCTGCGGTTTTATCTCGCGGACATGATGAAGTGGGCGGTCAAAGTCGCGGTGCGGCATTCTGAGCGGCGGCTGCCTTCCTACCGGGATTGGGAGAGCCGCACGCAAAGAGCTTTCTACGATTGTTCTGCCGCCAGGACGGTACTGGGTTGGAAGCCGGCCGCCGAGCGCGATGAACTGGTGCGCCGCGGCATTAAAGAGCCGCTTGCGGAGTATTTGAGTTAGACGCGGCCAGACATTGGTCTTACCACGGGCGCGGCGGGCTTACCCGGCCGCCGTCGGTCTCAGCCCATGCCTGGCGCATCAGCTTCACCAGCAGGGCAAACTCTTTGGCGCGTTCGCGGCGGGCCGGGTCGCGGCTCAGCCGGTTGCGCAGCCGCCGCAGCGTGCAGTAGCCCTCCTCAAGCCCACGCGCCAGCCACGCCTGCGCGCCGTGATGCTTGCGATAGTAGAGCAAGGTCGAGCGCATCCGCCATTCGACAATCTGCGCGCCGGTCTCAGAGAACAGCAGCGGTTTCGCCTTGCGGCCAGATTCGCCGCCAATGTGCGTCACCACAATATCCGGCCAGTAGAAGACGCGATAGCCCGCGGCCTTGATGCGGCGGCACAGGTCCACCTCTTCGGAATAGAAGAAAAATGCCGGGTCGAACAGGCCGGCCTTGGCCAGCGCTTCGCGGCGCAGGATGGCGAATGCGCCCGGCACCCAATCCACCTCGGCTGGCTGGTTCGGGTCGGCCCAGGTGCGCTGCGGCGCGCCAAAGATCTTCGACCTGGGATAGCGCGACGAGAGCCCGGTCATTACCAATGCGTCGCGCAGGATGGAAGGGAAGCGCCGTGCCGAAGGCTGCCAGCCGCCATCGCGGCTCACCTGCCGCGCGCCGCCCACGCCCACATCGGGGCTTGCGTCCATGTGCTGCATGGCCAGTTGCAGCGCTCCCGCGTGAAAGAACGCATCGGAGTTCAGCAGCACCAGATAACGCCCCGCGGCTGCTTCCATGGCCAGGTTGTTGGCGGCGCCAAAGCCCAGGTTTACCTCGCTCCTGAATAGCCGCACCGGCATCGCGGAGGCTGGGAACTCGCGCTCCACCATCTCCGCCGAACCGTCGCGCGAGGCGTTGTCCACCACCAGCACTTCGGCGGTCACTCCCTTGGGCAGCCGCGCGCACTCGGCCAGCGTGGACTCGATGCACTCCCGCAACAGCTCCTGCGTGTTGAACGAGATGACGATGATGGAAGCATCGAAGCGATAGGAGGGATCGAGATTCATGGCCGCGCTACCTCCCGCACAATCGACGCACGCGCAGGGACGGCGCTTCGGCCGCTTCGGATGGGAGACGATTCATCAAAGTCTCTCAAGTATAGAGCGAACCGGGCAATGTCTGGCCATCGGGAAGGGGTAACTGAGACGATCGTATGAACGGCCAGTGCCCTTTCAAAGCGCCGAATCGATCAGCAATTTGTCGAGGGATCTCCGGAGGAGTGGCCAGGCGTCTCTGGCCCTCAGTCCATCGACATGCTCAACTGATGGCGCACATCCGCGCCGCGAATCCAGAAGATGACGTCGGTGGCGATGTTCGATGCGTGATCGGCGATGCGTTCAAGATTCTTTGACACCAGGATGCCGTTCATGGCCTGCGCCGTATAGTGCGGCTTCTCTTCGATCAGCTTGAGCAGGTCGGCGTGGGCGCGGCGGTTCATGCGGTCGATTTCGTCGTCCATCTCGCGCACCGTGTCGGCCAGCCGCGCGTCGCCGTCCAGCAGCGCCTGTACCGCGGAGCGGATCATGCGGCCGGCAAACTCGCCCATGGCGGCAAAATCCACCGGCAGATCGACCTCCTCGGCTCCCAGAATCTCCTTGGTGCGGCGCGCAATGCCCATTGACTGGTCGCCAATCCGCTCCAGGTCGCCGTTGATCTTGATGACCGCCAGGATGAAGCGCAGGTCGATGGCCATGGGCTGTTCCTTGGCCAGCAACTCGTAGGCCATTTCGTCCAGGTCGCGCTGGGCGGTGTTGATGGCCGTCTCATTCTGCTTGACGTATTTGCACAGCCCCTTGTCGCGCTGCAGGTAGGCGTCTACCGCGGACTCGACCGCCTGCTGCGCCAGGGCAGCCATGGCAAGGAGCTTGTCCTTGAGCTCGGCCAGTTGTTGCTGAAAATGAATTCGCGGCACGTCGGTATCTCCTATCCACGATTGTGCATCAAGCTATGTTACCGGAAAACAAATATTGGGATATGCACCAGAAGCGTCATATCCCGGAGGGCCGCCGGTTCCATTGTGAATCGGGCGCACCCTGAGCCTGTGGATTAGACGCATCCTGAGCCGGCTGGTTGTACGCTATCTGCATGAACGATGAAGACTCTTCCAGCCTCCCCATGCTCAGCCTCAACCCGCAAAACTGCGAACCCCGCCAGGTCTACAAGCTGATGACCGGCATCATTGTGCCGCGGCCGGTAGCGCTGGTGTCTACCATGGACCGCGAGGGCGTGGCCAACCTTGCTCCCTTCAGCTTCTTCAGTGGCGTGGGCTCAAATCCGCCAACGGTGTTGTTCTGCCCATCGGTACGCGCTTCTCAGCCGCGCGGCGACGGGATGCCGGGCGATATCCGAAAAGACACGCTGCGTAATGTGGAAGAAACGGGCGAGTTCGTGGTGAACGTGGTGAACGAGGCGATTTCTGAGGCCGCAAACATGGCCGCGTCCGATGTCCCGCCTGAGGTGGACGAGTTTGTGCTGTCCAGGCTGAAGACGGTTGCCAGCGAAGCGGTTCGTCCGCCGCGGGTGGCCGGGTCGCCAGCCCAGATGGAGTGCCGGCTGCTGCAGGTGATCTATACCGGGCGCGCTCCGGGAGCGGGCGTGATCGTGCTGGGCGAGGTGGTGCGCTTCCACCTGCGCGAGGACCTGTTCGAAGACTTCCGCATCGATCCGGCGCGGCTGGACGCTGTGGGGCGCATGGCGGGGAACACGTGGGTCCGCACGCGGGACCGGATTGAGATTGTGCGGCCGAAGTGAGAAAAAAGGGAACAGGGATCAGTGAACAGGGAACTCTGGCCGCTAAGGCTATTTCTTCTTTTTCTTGTACTGGCCGCGCCAGGACGGCAGGATATCCACGTCGTCGTAGGCATCGCGGCGATCGCGGCGCGCGGCTGAGGTGCCACCGGTCCAGGTGTTGTCTCTATCCGCGTCGGTGGTCTCTACCATCGGCTTGGGCGGCAGAAACTCCGGGGGCGCAGTCACCAGCGTGGAGGAAAAGCTGGGGTTCTGCCGATCCACTGGCGGGGGCGGCGGATAAGGCCGCTCGTAGGGCGGACGCTCAGGCGCTGGCTCAACCGGCGGAAAGGGCCGCGCGTAAGGTGGACGTTCCTGCGCCGGCTCGACCGGTGCATAGGGGTGGGCATAGGCCGCGTGTTCCAGCGGTGGCTGAACCGGCGGTTGGGCCTGTGCTTCTTGCGTCCAGGCCTCTGTCTGTCGATTGAGGTTCTTCTGGCCCAGGGAGAAGATCAGGCTCCTCAGCCCGCTCATGCGGGTTGCCGCATCGTAGGGAGCCTCAGCCTGTTGAGGCTCCTGCGCCTGCTGCTGGACTGGCTGCGGCGCCGGCTGCGGAGCGGGCTGCGGCTTTACGTCGTCAAAGCGGCTGGAGATGCGCTCCCAGGACTGTTCCGGCGGCGCGGACACAAAGGGCCTGGCTGCGACGGGACTGGGCTCGAGCGCCGGGGCCGGCTCCGGTTCGCGTACTGGCACTGGCTCTGGCGCGCGCACTGCGGCTGGCGGGGCCGGCGGGACCGGCGCGGCAGCGGCTGCCTGCGGCTCGCGCGGCTTGAACGGGGGAATGACGACCGTTTCCTGGTCCTGGGCTTCCTGGTCCTGATCGCTCACAATCTTCGCAGTTTCAACGGGAAGAGGAATCTCCGCCTGCCGTGCCTGAGGCTTCCGTTGAAAGAATGCTTCGTTTGCCGGAATCGCCGCCTCAGCGTACTCCTCCACACGGGGAGCCCTGGGAACGCGCGGACGGAAGGGAGCCTGCTCCACCGGCGTAGCGGCAGGCAGTTCCGGAACAGCTGGCGCAGCCGCATGCGATTGAGGCGCGGGAGTGATGATGGGCTTTCTGGTTTTAGCCTCAGCCGGCTGCGCGGGAGATTCCTCCTTGGCAACTTCGTCGGCGGCAGGCGGAGTTGCGGCGGCACGGGGACGGCTTCTTTCCGTTCTCCTGGAGAACGAACGGCTCTGCGCGCGAAGGTGCTGCTCAATCGCGCGCACAGACAGGCGGAAGGCGGAGTCAGCCTTCTCCAGTCCAACGCGGTTGAGCACAAACCCCACGGCTGCCACATCCAGCCGTTGCAGAGTGGTGGCAGTGTCGCGCAACTGGGTGCGCGTGGTAGCGCCGGACTCGACGACCACGATGGCCGCATCCACAAAGCGGGCCAGGTACTCGGTTTCAGCGGAGACCGCCAGAGGCGCTGTATCGGTAATCACCAGGCTCTCTTCCCGGCTCTCGTCCTCCAGTTCTTGCAGGATGGCTGTAGAGCGGCTGCCGCGTTGGGTGGCGAGCTGGTTGGGAGCATCGTACGGGCCGGACCCGGGGCGCGATTGCGGCGGCGGCGTGCCCGAGGCATCCACCAGCACCGTTGAGCGGCCCATGGCGTCGAGCATGGAGCGGACCCTGGTTGCAACCGTCGTAGTGCCCGTACCGGAATCCGTGCCGGTGAAGATGCAACTCTTCAGGTTGCCCTGCTGGCGGGCATAGTCGATCCCCGCGGCGAGACGCAGCATATGTTCCTCGGCCACCCCGTCGGAGACCTGCTGGAAGTCGGGCAGAACGGCCATGGGCTTGAAGCCGAGCACCTGCTCGACATCGGAGGCGATGTACACCTTCTGGTCCAGCTTGTTGGCGCCGACTGCAACCGCAAGGGCGAGGAAGAGGCCGGCCAGGCCAATCACGCCGGCGTTGCGCACCACGCCGGACCGGGTGGGATGCAGCGGGGGCAGGGCGGCAGCGGCCAGGTAAGAGGCGCTGGGCACGCTGTCATCCATGGTCAGATTGCGGAACTGCTCTTCGACGGTCGAATACCGATTCTGCAGCCGGACGATGTCAGTGCCCAGATCGTTAAGGCGCTGCATCTTGGGCGTGGCGCCGGCAGCGGCCGCGGATAGCTGGCCCAGCCGCGCGTTAAGGCGCGATTCCACGCCGTTTGTACGCTCCAGGTCGGTATGCAACCGCTCCTGGATGCGGACCGCGGCCTTGGCGCGCAGATCCTTCTGCACCGATTCCAGCGACTTATCGATCTTGGCCAGTTCTTCAGTGTCCTGCTTAAACTGGGGGTTATTCGGCGTCAGGTTCGACATCTGCGAAACCAGATTGCCGCGGCGCTGAAAAAGCGTGACCTTCAAGCTCGACAGGCCGGGGTCGTCGATAATCGCCTTGTCGGCTTCGGCGTCCAGGGCCGCGGCAGACGAGGCCTGGCCGGCATTCAATGAGACCAGCCGTGCCGCGGCATCGTCGCTTGCCGCGCGTGCCTTCACCAACTCATCGTGAACGCGGCTGAGGTCTTCGTCCAAGAGCGCCGTAGGACCATTGGCCACAGCCTGCACGCCCAGTTGTTTGTTCAGTTGCAACTGCTCTTCGCGGTCGGCGGCCAGTTCCTTTTGGACGTTTTCCTTTTCCTGGCGCAGCATGGCCAGGCGTTCCTTGTCGCCTGACCGGATTTCCTTAGAGGCGCTCTCAAGATAGCTGGAGGCCACGGCGTTGGCCAGCCTTGCGGCTAATGCCGCCTTCGACGCGCGGGCGGTGATGGAGACCTGGTAACTGGTACCCATGCGCGCAACTTCAATGGTCTTGCCCAGCCGCTCGGCCGCAGCCTGGTCGCTTTCGTTCTTCTTTTGCCAGGAACCGGGATCCAGCTTGTGCAGCGCATTGGTCAGCACGTCCACGCGCTGCATGGCGGCAATCTGCTGCGCGATGTAGGTGTCGTAGGTGTTGGTGTCAAAGGGCCAGCGCGCCATAGCGTTGCCGCTATCCATCACCCTGGGCGGAGCCGGCTGAATGTAGATGAGCGACTGTGCGGTGTAAATGGGCCACAAAGACAGCAGATAGGCCACAGCCAAAAGCACCCCGGCCAGAGCAACTCCCAGCGCGAGCTTGCGATGGAGTTGCAGGCTACGCAGAATATCCAGGCGCAGCAGCGGCTGCTCTGTTGCGCCGGAAGAGAGTGCGCGGGCAGCCGCGGAGGTGGCAAGCTGGCCATCGCCATTGCGAAGCTGCTCCAGAGCATCGGATTGATCGCGCAGCAGGTTCATAGCTGGCTCCCGACGAGAGCCATTGAAGCCATGGTGATGAGAGGGCTGAGGCGCTCGAGGAAGTAGGTTGCGTGATAAAAGCCGCTCTGGGGAACAAAGACGATCTCGCCAGGCTTGAGCGTAACCTCAAGCGTCGTCGTCGGGTTGAGAACATCCTTGAAAGAAAGAAGACGCGAGGTGCCGGTAGCCGGGTCAACAATCTGGATATGCGGCACGGAGCCTGCTCTATTGGTAAAGCCGCCAGCCCCGGCCAGTACGCTGGCCAGGGTGGTGTTGCTTGAAACAGGAACGGCGCCCGGGCGGTTGACTTCGCCCAGGACAGAAACAAAGCGTTCGGAGACGTCGGGCACATAGACCACGTCGTCGCGCCGCAGGCGCAGGTCCGCCGTGGTGTTGCCGGACTCCATCATGGCCTTCAGTTCGACCCAGACCACCTGGTCCTGTCCGCGATAGATGGCGCAACGCTCAGGCAACCTGGAGATCTTGTCCGGGCCGGTTGAGATTCCGCCGCGGGAAAGAACCTCAAGCAGCGTGGGTGTGCCGTCAAATTCCAGCATTCCAGGATGTTCAACCGATCCCAGCAGCATGATGCGGTTGGCGGTGTACTTGGTGACGGTAATCATCACCGACATGTTTGAGTAGTACTCGGCCATCGCCGTTTCAATGGCCTTGGCTGCTTCCGAACGCGTCTGGTCAGCCACTCCGACGCTTCCGATCAGGGGCAGGGTGATGCGCCCGTCCGGGCCCACAACCAGCTTGGCCTGCAACTCAGGGCGACCGGAGAAGTCCACGGTAATCTCATCGCCACGGCCCAGCCGGTACTCTTCGTCGGCGGGGGGCTGAAAGGCGCGCAGAACCTCCATCGGATTGGGCTTGAGTTGAGGGTCCGGCGGTTGAGCCTGCCCCTGCGTCTGGACCTGGGACGGGGCCTGGTCTTGCGCCTTCGCCGGTTCCTCGGCCCCAAGCCTGCAAGCCCCTGAGAGGAGCAGGAGAATGCAGGTGATGCCAATCTGATGTTTCATGCGGTTGCCTCCCCGCCGCGGAAAACTGCAACTCCCCGGCGGACCATTTCGCGGCCCTTTTGCTTCTCGGCGTCCGTAAAGACCCACCTTTGCAACATTCCCAGTACAACCGCGGCGTACAAAACGCCCGCGGCCAGCAGCACGCCCGCGCCCTGCCAGCGATTCAACGAAGCTACCATCTGGGCCGCGGGCCAGGCCAGCAAACCGGCAGCCAGGTACGGCGCCGCTCCCGGCAAAATCACAACCCGCAAAAAGCGGATGAGCGGCAAGTCGAGCACGTAGAGTACCCTGCCCATCAACACACAAGCCGAGCCGGCGGTTGCCGCGGCCACCGCCAGGCCTATGCCCAGCGGGGTCCAGCGTCCCTCGATCCAGCGCGCCGCCGGTAACGTGACCGCCAGCAGTAAAAGGTTGGGAATCGAGTACGCGAACTCCTCGTAAACCCGTCCCATGCCGCGCAAAACCGAAGTTCCCGGTCCTGTCAGCATATGGAATTGCATCGAAATACTAAATACCACGAACAGGGGGATGAGGGTGTCCCTCATCGGTAACACTTTACCGAGCCAAACGTGCAGGATTGGTGTACTCCAAAAGGCCATAGCAGCCGCAAAGGCAGCGGTGCACAGGTTGGAATACCGGGCCCCGCTCAGGTAGAGCTCGCGCAGGTTATGCTTGCGCTCGGCAGGGGCTGAGGCGGCTTCAACGTGGGAGGCGGCCGGAAGCATGGCGGCAAAAAAGGCTGTGGGAACCGAGGAAAGTGAGACCGGCCACTTCTTGGCAACGTCCAGCAGGCCCGCGGCCGAGGCGTTGATGAGCAGGAGCGCAGCCACCCGTTCGAAGGAGTTGATGACCTGGGAGAGCATGCTCTGGAACTGCACCAGCCCTCCGAAGTGGATGACGTACTTGAGCGATTCGCGGCGAATGAGCCGGGGCGAAAGATGCAGCCACTCGATCTTGCGGTAGGCCCACCACATGGTCAGGCCGTCGTTGATGAGGGTGCGCGCGAGATAGGCCTCCGCCAGCCCGCGCACGCCGCGCCCCATGGTCACCAGCCAGATAATCAGCGCGAACTCCACAACGATGGCGATCGAGAGGAAGATCTGCGTGGAAGCAATCTGCTGGGTTCCGGTGAGCATGTCGCCAAAGGCGTTGAGGGCGATGCTGGAGAGGAAGACACCCAGCACGATGAGCACCGCCTCCTTGCCGTCGGCGGCATGGGCGGGCGGCAGGTGCAGAAAGGGCGCAATCCAGCGCCACCCGAAGAGAAAGCAGAAGAAGATGGCGGCGCAGAGCGGAATGGTAACGGCCAGGCCGGTGGAGAGCAACTGGTTGGCCTTGTCGAACTCCTTGCGCGCGTGGAACTCGGCCACGTACTTGATGTACACGTTGGAGATGCCCAGCGTGGTGACGCCGACGTACATCACCAGGATGAAGATCGTGGTCCAGATGCCATAGGCCTCAAGGCCGATGTGCCGCAGCAGGAACGGCACCACACACACGCCGCGAGCCATGTTGACGGCGCGGGCAAAGATGGTGGTGACCACGTTGCGGCCGAACCGCTTGTTGACGTGGTGCAAGGGCTCGGCAGCCTGCCCGGCCGCAAGACCTGCTTCGGGGCCCAGCGCAATGTCGGCTTCCCGGTCGGGAGAGTCGGGAATCATGTGCAGTTCGGTCATGGCTTGGGGACCTCCCGCTTGGTCCTTACCCAGGCGGCATGACGCCGCGACTGGATGAGCACCAGCGGCGTGATGGCCGCCTTCCATGCCAGATAGAGGGGCGCAACGGCCAACGCATTCAGGTCGCGCACAGGGTCATTGCCGATGAGCGCTGCCTCGATGACATAGAGCAGGGTGATGACTGCGCAGACAGCGGCGTACTCGCGGAGCCAGTACACCGGCAGGGTCGCGGCCACGATCAGGGAGAGAATCCCAAGCGAAAGAGGAATACTCCAGACCTCGGCCAAGGTCTCGCAGGCGCGGAATCTTCCGCGCAGGATGGCGGCCAGAAGGCGGAAAGTGGTGAGCCGCGCCACGCTGAAGCGTCCGCCGGACCAGCGGGCTTCCTGATGTGCCCGCGCCTTTCCGGGGTGCGAAAGCGGCGCGTAGACTGAGGCCTCCTCGACCCATCGCACCCTCATGCCTTCGCAGGCCAGCTTGGTGTGGTACTCCAGGTCTTCCGCAATGCTGTCGGCGGTAAAGGGCACGCGCGCCAGAGTCTCCGCGGTAAGGGCAAAGCCGTTGCCAAATAAACCGCACGAAAAGCCCAGGGCGGCGCGGCCCCTGGCCCGCAACACGTTCATGCCGCGAAAGGCGAGCACCCGCAGCCGGGCCATGGGGCGAACCGGCCCGGTGGACGGTAGTTCCAGTTCGTAGCGGCACTGCGTGGCCGGCGCGCCCTGTTCCAGCGCGGCGCGGGTAGCGGCAATCGCGTTTGCGCTCACCACGGAGTCGGCATCGACGATGAGAAATGCGTTGACGCCCTCCGCGGCGGCCGCTTGAAACCCGTGGCGCAAGGCCGCTCCCTTGCCCCGCAGGCTTGTGTTTGCCAACTCGAGAACGCGGGCTCCGGCTTTTGCCGCTTCGGCGGCGGTGCAGTCCGAGCAGTTGTGCGCTACGACGAAGACAGGAGTGGCGTGATCCGCGGCAAGAAGCGAAGCGATCATGCGTGCGATCATTTGCTCTTCGTCGTGGGCCGGAACGATGACGGCAAGACGGATGCTGTTCCCCGTGGCCCCATGCGCCGCCGGCCGCCGAACCAGGTTGCCTACGAGCGCGAGCGTCAGGTCGAGGAACAACGGAGCGATCAGCACCGTGATCGCTATGGCCAGCATCGGGATTGCAACATGCAGCATCGACGAATATCCCATCCCGGCCTCAGGTTAGCACCCGGCGAAATCGAAGCGGGCCCGCGTATCCAGCCGCCTGCGGCGCTCCAACGTTCGCGGGGTTCATGCCCTGCACCCAGCCCACGACCATGAAGAACACCTCGACCACCTGCAAACCCATGTAGACCGTCGTGAGCGTGACCATCAATCCCAGCAGCACGGCCATGTGGGCAAGAATGAGCGCGCGGTCCCCGGGATCCACCACGGGGCGGGCGGCCAGCTTCAACAGGCGTGCGCCACTGGCCGCAGCAATCAATAAAAACAGCCCCATGCCGACGAAGCCCTGCGTCACCGCCAGCCACAGAAACTGGTTGTCGATGGATTTTTGCCCGTTCGGCGTAGGATCGTCGGTGAAACCCCAACCGAATAATGGGCGTTCCAGAACCACCGGCGTGTAGGACTCCAGCAACTGCCGTCGGTAGATGGCACTGGCCTGCTCCTGGCTGCCGGCGGTTTGTTGCTGTCCAGCAGTGTACCGGCCTCCGATAACCCACATTGCAGATCCGGCAAGAATCATCAGCACCATGAAGACCAATGCGGCTTTGCGGATGTTGTACATGCGCATCAACAGTGCAAACACCACGGAGAGCGCCACGCCCACCCAGGGGCCGCGCGACTGGGTCATGATGAGGCCGCCTACGAGCGCGATCAACACCAGTCCTCGTTCCGTCAGCGGGACTCCGTTGACCAGCCGGCGTCTTCCCCATTTGTGATCGACCCAGTAGAGCCACAGGCAATAGATCAACGCGGTTAGGAAGACCATTCCGGCGAGAATTGCATGGCCATA
>Ga0326727_10024912_pt1 | contig 11269 bp, 10 predicted proteins | sample MB2enrmetagenome_FD_207643 | JGI IMG/M metagenome (GOLD analysis project Ga0326727, IMG submission 207643) | Lab enriched peat soil microbial communities from McLean, Ithaca, NY, United States - MB29MY | ecosystem: Environmental > Terrestrial > Soil > Wetlands > Peat | place: USA: New York... | reverse complement strand
GCTCCCGATTAGCAGATACAGCAGCATGATCTTCACGCCGATGGCTACGCCGAGTCCGATGTACCGCTCAACGTACGGCGCCGTCCAACGCGATCCCCCGAAGCCGACGAAAATGATGCCCGCGGCAACGACGATGTAGCTCTCCACCATCGCGACGACGAACTGGATGGTGATCGCGGTGAAGGACAGGACCGTCAATGCAGCGGCAAACACGAGCGACAGACAGACTCCGGTGTTCGTGAAAAACGCCGAGGAACTGGCTGAATCCATCAAGGCACCAGCGACGTTAAGACCGCGGACAAAGACATCGCTCGGAGCCAACGGCCCGGTGCCGGACGCGGTCTGGCCTATCTGCTCAAAGCTGCTGACAATAGCCGGAATCCACCAGCGGCCATAGATCAGCAGTGCGTAGAACGCGCCGAGCCACATGATCTTGCGGATGAGCGCAGCCGTCCACGACTGCATATCCGCCTTTTCGAGCAGCATCACCGCAGCGCTCCAGGCGAACTCGATGATGGCGAGGAGGCCGAAGAGCGTATTGGCGAACGGCCAGACGTTGGTGAACCAGGCGGTGCGCTGGTTGCGGTACTGGTCGAGAATCTGGCTCGGTGCGCTAACCGTCTGCGCAAACGCGATGCCCGCCAGACAGAGCAGAATCACAGCCAGCTTCAGCACGCCGGTTCGTTTCGCCATGCTACTTCCACCCCGATTCGTAGGTGTTGTGGTCGGACTCCAGCGGCTTGAAGGTTGACATCGCCACACTCCGCGCCGCTGTGCAGAGCCGGCCTTCGGTCGAGTCTGCCCATTTCGCGGGCGCCTGGGCGCGAACGGGCGCGCACATCCTGTCGAGATCGGCGGCAACGTCGCGGCGCGATTCGAGCCACGATTGCATGACCAAGGCGGAGGCCGCGGAGAGATCGCCCGCACCGGCCGCCTCGGCCTTCTTGACGATGGCGCTGGGCCGCTCGGATACCGAGCAGCCCGCCATCACGATCACCAGTAATACAAGCAGAGTTCGCATGGTCTCCTCAATTCCACCCCGCCATGTAAGTCTTCCCGTCGGACACCTCGGGCGTCCAGGTGAAGAACCACTGCGTTGCCGCTACGCTGTTAGCGTCGCGTTGAATCATGTAGCCCTGATAGGCGGCCTTGCTGGTCATGTCTTCGAGCTGGAGTTCGCGCAACTTCTGAAGTTGAGAGACTTGCTCGCCAGCGAGTTGGCTGTTGAGGTTGATCGCATCATTCCTGTTCAGAAGGTTCGATGCGCTGATCGCCCGCAGTATTCCCAACACGCCTTGTTCGGTTGCCAGCAACTTCCCCTGAAACCCGGCGCCTCTCAGGATGCCCTGTGTTGTAGCAAGGCTCGTTTGAGCCCACAGGGCGTACTTACTGGCATAACTGCCAGCCGCGGGCGCATAGCCACCGGGTCCGAGCGATTGATACCCAGGATAAGTCTGGTGAAAGAGGACATCCTGGTTTCCCAGCGAGTACGCCAGCGCCTGACCGCCCTGCACCACGTTGGCAAGCATGCCAAGGTCCGCCGCGACGTTGGTCAGCGTGGCCGGGCCGCCATGCGTCGTGTTCTTGATGGCATCGGCCAGTTGCTCCACTTGGATGGCGTACTGCAGGAGCTGCTTGGCGTATTCCAAATCGTGCATGAGCTTGATCGACCACTGTGTCGGCTCCGTTGAACAGTTGGTGCACCAGACCGTGCCGGCTCCAATCTGCGCGGCGGCCGGAGCCGCGCCAATGCCCGCGGCCAAAACGGTGGCAGCAATTCCGCAAAACCAGTTCAAACGCATGATTATTCTCCCTTCGGTTGTTCCAACGACTTCTCCATGCGGTCGAGGTAATCTGCCCACTTGGGCAGCCCCCGCAGCCGCAACCATTCCGAGCGCCACTTACTCGGAAACTCTTCAATGACGCTCTCCACAAGCTGCCGCTCCTCGCGCCCGTTGACGCCAACCCATGACAAGGCGACCCTGCCGATGCCGAGATCCACGAGCCGGCGGCCAAGCGAGCTGACCACGTAGTAGTGCTGCTTCGGCACGCTCACCTGGAGGATCTCGAGTTCCCGCTCGTTCAAGCCGACGCGCTGATAGAACTCCCGCGAGCCCGGACTGCGGGATTCCGCGTTGGGCAGCAGGATCTTCGTCGGGCAGTTCTCGAGGACCACGTCGGCGATTTCCGAATTGCAGATGTCGCTCAACTGCTGCGTCGCCATGACCACCACGCCGTTCATCCGGCGCAGGGTCTTCAGCCAATCGCGCATCCGCTCGCGGAACAATCCGTGGCGGAGATAGACCCAGGCTTCGTCGAGCAGCACCAGCGTCGGCGAGCCGTCGAGGCGCTTCTCGATGCGGCGGAACAGATAGAGCAGCACGGGCAAAACGCTCTTATCGTCGAGTTGGAGGAGGTTCTCCGTCTCGAACGTCAGGAAGCGTCCCGAGCCGAGCACGTCTTCATCGGCGTCGAGCAAGGAGCCCAGCGGACCGGCGAGGGTGAAATGCTGTAGAGCGTCCCGCACGTCTATGTCCTGGACATTGGCGCTCAGTTCGGTCAGGGTCCGCGACGGCGAAAGGCGGAGGTGCTGGACGGCTTCGGTGAGCGCGTTGCGGTGCTTCGGAGTCACCTTCAGGTTGTTCAGCACGCAGAGCGCTTCGAGCCAGCCGACGGCCCAGGTGACATCGGCATCTGTATCTAGTTCTCGCAAAGGGCAGAATGCGAGCCGCGTTTTCGGGCCGGCCAGATCGTAGAACTCTGCGCCAGAGGCCCTATTGAGTACGTACAGCGAGTAACCCTTGTCGAAGGCGAACACTTGGGCGCGCTCGTAGCGAAACCACTGAGCCGCGATCAGCCCAAGCAGCGTCGATTTACCGGCGCCGGACGGCCCGCAAACGAGCGTGTGCCCGAGATCGGAGACGTGCAGGTTGAAGCGAAACGGCGTGGCGCCTGTGGTGGCGGCGTAGAGCAGCGGCGGGCTGTGTTTCGGCATCAGGCTGGAGGGATTCTCCCGCTGCCCGGCCCACACCGAACTGACCGGCAGCAGGTCGGCGACATTCAGGGTATGCACCAGCGTGCGGCGCACGTTGCGATAGCCATCACCAGGAAGACTGCCGCGCCAGGCCTCAATCGCATTGATCGTTTCCAGACGGCACGCGAAGCCGAGATGCTGGATCGTCTTCATGACCAGCCGTGTGCTCTCGCGCAGGCGTTCCGCATCCTCATCGAGCAGCACGACGTTTGATGAGTACTGCGCGAACTGGACGTCACCGGCGCTGGCGATGCCCATGGCCGCTTCGGCATCCGCCGCCATTTCGTGGGCGAACAGATTCACCGGACCGGTCTGCGTGCGGAAGACTTGATCTTTCCATCCGCGGATCTTGGAGCGCCATTTCCGCCGGGTGTTGTCCAGTAGCGCGCGCGCCTCCTCGGGATCGATCAATAGCGCCCGCGTGTTCCAGCGGTATTCGATGGGGATCGAATCGAGATCGCGGAGCAGGCCCGGAGAGCTGGTTCGCGGCAGCCCGTCGATGGCAACGACGTGGATGCGTTTGCCGCCGATGCGAGGGGCGATGCCGCCGCAGAAGTCTTCGGATGACAGGAGGTCGTTCAGGTGGACGGGGATCGCCGGTGCGGCAATCGGATGATCGTTGCCGGTCAGGCAGCGATGGATGTAGCGCAGCAGGAGGTCTTGCGCGCGACTGGAACCGTCATTCTCCTCTGCCGACAGGCGCAGCCTCTCGATCTTGAAGAGCTGGCCGAAGATGTTCTCGAAGGCTTCAAGACGCGACTTGAAGCGGTCGAGTATCAACTGGGCGGGCTCCGAGCGATGCGCGTGGCCTTCGAACATCCAACCCTTGACCTTCTCTTCCGCTTCGACCGGCGGCAGGTAGGTGAGCGTGAGGAAGTACTCGCTTTCGTAGTGAGCGCCTTCCGCTGTGAACTGCTGCCGGCGCTCGTCGTCGATCACGCGCGTGACCGTATCGGGAAATGCCCCGGCTGCCGGATAGCCCGGTGCCTGCGAGCGAATGGCGTCACATTGGACCATCCAGCCGCTTCCCAGCCGCAGCACGCTGTTCAGGCGGGCGCTTAGCGCGGCCATTTCGGCGTCCGATGCGGACATAGTGTCCGGCCCTCGGTAAGACCACGCCGCCAGCAGCGAGCCATCCTGCTGAAGGAGGATGCCGTCGTCAACCAGGGCGTGGTAGAGAAGTAGATCGGCGAGGCCGCGGGCGTGAGTGCGATGTTCGGTGACTTGCATCCTTATCTCCAGTTGAGCGGCGTCGAGAGCGTCTGCGAATGCAGGCCGCTCTTCGCCGGGTAGAAGTTGCGGTAGCGGATATGGCACAGGTAGGCGTGGCGGAGCAGCGGGTCGGCCTTGCCCATCCGCTGCAAGGCCGCCATCGCCGCCACCCAGAACGCCACGCTCAAGCCAATCCCCCACCAGGAAGCCAGGCTGAAGCCCAGGCTGAAGCTCACCATGATAGTGACCAGGACCAATTCGCGGTCGCCGCCCAGCACCAGGTTCGGCCGGTTGACCGACTGGTGAATGGCGACCTCTCTTGGCTTGCTCGCGTTCTCCATCGGCTACACCACCGCGGCGGAGACGCCGAAGGCGCTGGACAACATCGGCGCCGCAAACACGAGCACCGACACGACCAGGCCGATCATGCAGGCGCGGCGACCGAACTCCGTGAGTTCGCCGCCCCAGAGCATCGTGCCGCCGGCAATCGCGATGCCGATCAGCCCCACGGCGTAAGCCACCGGGCCGGTGAGCGAGGTGGCAATCGTCGTCATCGGCCGCTCCCATGGCAGCGTCCCCGAGGACGCAGCGTACGCCTGGGTGCAGCACGCTACGGCGAGCGTGCCCAGTGCGAGTGCGTGATGAGTGAGTCCGCGCATAGCGCGGAGAATGGTTCGTTTCGATTTCATCGATGACCTCCAAAGGTTTGGTTTAGACATACTCGACTTCGTACCGCCCATCGCGGTATCCGGTAACCAGCACTAACTCCCGAACCTTGCGGCCAGCGGCCAGGTCCGGTTCTTCGTCGACGAAGATGACTAAGTCCACTGCTTCGGCGATAAGACTCTGCTGCGGCGCGGCGGTGGCCTCGGCGACCAGGCTTTCGAGCCGGATCAGGCCGCTCAGCGCATCATTGGCGTGGACGGTTGCGGCTCCGCCTGGATGCCCCGTGTTCCACGCCTTCAACATCGTGTGAGCCTCACCGCCGCGCACCTCGCCGACGACGATTCGCGTGGGCTTCAGGCGCATGCAAGCGCGAAGGCAATCCATCATGGTGACCGTTCCGACAGCGCGCAGGTCCACGCAGTTCTTCACGGCGCATTGCAGCTCGGTCGTGTCCTCAATCGAGATCACGCGGTCGTTGGGAGCGATCTGGACTTGCGCGTCGAGGATGGCGTTGACAAGGGTCGTTTTGCCCGAACCCGTCGATCCGACCACGAGGATGTTCTTTTTCGCACGCACCGCGGCGCGGATGATCTCGGCGTGGGTCAGACCTTTGATGGCCTCGTGGAACTGATCCTTGCCGCGCTGCCGGTTGAGCGGGTCGCCCTTGTGCGTGAGTATGCCCTGCTGTTCGTACTCATCGAGTGTGAAAATGCGGCGCGGGCGCAGGCGAATCGCGAAGATGGGCTGACGGACCACGGGAGAGATGATTCCTTCGAAGCGGCTGCCATCGAGCGGCAATTCCGTTTCGAGGATCGGCCGGTCGTGATTCATTACCGTTCCCTTCCACGCGGCAATCGTGTTCATCGCACTGGCCGCCTGAGCGGGAAGGATCTGGCCGACAGCCACGAATCCTTCGCCCATCCGCTTGGCCCACAGCACCGAATCCGGATTCAGGAGGATGTCTTCGGTGCCGGGATCGTTCAGCAGACCGAGAACGACGTCGCCCAGTTCGCGGCGAAGCTTGGCTTCGAATCGCTGCCGTTGCTCGTCTTGAATACTCACTCTTGAAAGCTCACTAAGGTTGGTATTGGTTGTCTTGCCGGTCGTGCTAACATTTCAGAAAAACGTGGAGGCCAAACCGGCCCTCTACATCCAAGGGCGTGCGATCGGCAAATTGAGACAGTCGCAGCCAACCATGATTCGCTTTAGAAGGAAAACATGGCAATCGTCACCATCCCGTTCGACTACGACAGGCTTCCAGATCCCAGCGGCATCGTCCCGATTTGCATCGAGGACACGGACAGATATGGTTGCCCGATCAATCCCGCATGGTTCGCAGCGGTGGAACCAATCGCGGACCAACTCCGGCGCCTGTGCAGGAGAACCCTTGATGACGTTTGGTATGTGTCGGAACTCACCGAGGCATCCGTCCATGCGCTGTGGGGCAAGCACCGCCACAACTTGGGGCGTAGCCCAAGCTCCCGCATCTACTCGCACGCCAAGTGGAAGGTCCAGGACCTGCGGTTTGGTGGCCGCAATTTGCGCCGTGGCGTCGAGGTCGAACTCCTCGACAGCATCCGCAACCAGCTGCGTGCGCCGCACGACGTTCACGGGCAAGTAGAGTTTGACGAGTTACGAAGACTGGTAACGCGGCGTTTCGTGACGCGGGGCGTCCCGCACGTCCAAGCGATGTTTGACATGTGGCTCTATGGCCACGACTGGAACGAAATCGCCGAGTACGTCGGCAAGAACCCCAAGGCCGCAACCCGAGACTATTGGCGGTGGCTTAGGCGTGCCGTGCACGATTTGAACTTGATGTAACGCGAATGCGCCCGTTCTGAGCGGAGCGCGTCGAGCAGCATGTTCGTCCGCACTCGTTAGGATCTCCGCTCGGTGCTAGTCTGTCGGCATGCCCCTGGCAACTCGCTCACCCGCAGGCGGTTATGTCCGGGAGCCAACCGGCCTGTTGGGAGAGATAATCCACAGACGCATTCTGGCAAGTCGAATCCGACATCTCATCGCCTGACTCCTTGCATTGCGTCCACGAATGAAGTACCAAAGTGCCAAAGCGTGGTAGCCCAAGCCCTGGGAACCTGTAACGCCGGCTGGTGCTGCATCGGAACGACGCGCAACCGGTCCCTGACGAGCTTCAAGCGGAGGCTGGCGACGACCGGCCGAGGCCTGCTAAAGCCCCCCGTACCTACTGGCTGCTGCAGGCCGAGATCCCTCTGCCCCCGGGGTTGTTTGCTGTGATGGTAGGAAGGATTGCCGCCCTGCCTGTGCCGACCCGGGTAGCCGGAGGCGATGACACAGCCGGAATCAGGCGACTAGGAGCCACGCAGGGCAGAGAGGTGTTTGCGAAACGTAACGAAAACACGGTCTTCCCGCTCGCGAAAAGGACCGCCTCGCAGAGCACATCCTTGTGGCTTGAGTTATACTAAGTCGGACCCGGAGGTCCAACATGACATTTTGGTTAATTCGCAACCCCCGGTCTCGACAAGGGAAGTAGTAACTGACGACGCATGTTTCATTTTGGAGCCTGCATGCCTGCGCTTGTTCTGTTCTTAGTACATTTGGCCAACGGATGCATATCCGGAATACGAAAGGGGCATCTCGTGCGCTTCTGTGCCATCTCGTGGTGTTTCGCTCTCGCCTGTCCCCTTCTTGTCTTCGCCGATCCCGCTCTCCCAGCGCCGAGCCTCCGTTATCGGATGCTGGTGGCGGCGAATATGGAGGGGTATCCCACCGATGACGACGTAACCGCGATAGGACGTTTTCTTAGAGTCGTCTCCGATCGAAATACTGCTGTTCCAGACGACGTGGCTGATGGAATAATCACTCAGCTAACGCAACTCGGCCCAACTGCAACAGGTAGGCTCAGAGGCGCATTTGTCCACTATTTGCGCTCAGGTGCCGAGAAGCCACCGTTTAGCTGTGGTCCTGTTGGTTCCCCTAGGAACCGCTTGTTGCAAGTGATGGCAAGCCAGCTTAGACGCCAAAACACACCTGTTGCCGGCCTCGCCCTTCTGATGTTCAAGGAGAGCGACGATCCCAACTTGCAACTTCTGGCGAACTCATACGACTACGCGCCGCTAAAGGAATTCCCGTGGCTTGTCGGTTATGACGACTGGATGCCCTGGATCTGGGTAGGCTTGAGCCCTGACGACGGTTTTAGTGTCAAAACGGATCGAGCCAAAGCGGGACTGCTCGTCCGCGTGCGGCAGTACATCTCGCAACTCGATATTCGGCCTCCTGTTATTGCCAGCAGTTCCAATTATGAGAACTATACGAACTCTGGCACTGCGTGGGGATGGGGTGGCCTAAAGCCATCTGGGGGAGCGCCCCCGATCACCGACAATGACCGCCTGAAGCAGATGAATGGGTTCGCGGCCCTAATCTCTGCGCGAATCGCAGCCACTCTAGGGATTTCTGTCCTACCCGATCAGGAACTACATGATCGCGTAGCCAAGGTGGTTTACTTCATCGGCCCCTCTGAAAGTATGATTGCCGAATCGATCGCCCGTAGGTATCTGTCGACCTTTCCTTTACAGCAGCCATCTGACGGAACTATGAATAGCGTGAGTCGCTTGATCCCTGTATTGGTGCAACAGCAAGGCCGTCTCATGGCTCTTGCGAGCTATGCTCTGGTAGCGGATCAGCGGCGACACGCCGGAAAGGCCAAAGACATAGGAATGGATGAGGTCTTTTCGCAATTGGCGACAATCAAGCTGGCTCCCGCTGAGGTCAAGACACACTTCGATTCCACTTTGTCTGCTTCTGATTTATCGGCAGCGGCCGGTGTGGATCTTCACCTGATATCTCAATGTGTCCCGCTCGCTGTCGAATTGACTGCAAGGCACATTTCACTTCGTGATCGAACCTATTTAGAACTTCTCGATTTGTCTTGCCGAGACAACCACCACATGCAAATTGCGAAGAGTGGTGTCGTCCCGACGGACATAGCTAGGCTGCTCGAAGTGAATCCTCAGTTCCCTGACATCATTTCCCAGTCATTAGCAACTAGAGACCTCGGATCGCTGTTTCCCGCGCAACGTGCTGATCCTGACGATTTGTCTTTGATATTGACATCCCCATGGCTTTCTCTTTCACTTTGTCTGGCAGACCTAGCGCACCCTGAGACGCCATGGGAATACACAAAGGATGTCCTTTTGGCTAATTATCCAAAATCTGTAGAATGGTTTATTCCAGGGTGGCGGCCCGCGTCACCGATGGGCGGCCCAGAGGGCTGGGGGAAGGTGTTACTCAGCCCGACTGAGTTTGTTGCTAAACGACGTAGTTTCTTCGCAGGCACCGCCAATCTGCTGGAGTGGGAAGCTGAGGTACGTTTCCTAAACGGCATTGCTCCAACGATTAATGCCATGCCAAGCGAACATACCGTGTGCTTCAGCATAACCGATTCCCAGGGATCTGGCATGTCCTGCGGCGATCAACCGACGATCAAGGCTAAGTTGGTTTCTCAGTTTAATGCCGCGGAGAAAGCGGTTAGACTTGCTGGTATATTGAGTAGCAGCTTGTCCGGCCCAGGGTGCTTATCTCGCCCGGCGAACAGTGCAGGCAATGTGGAAACAGTTACAAACGAGGCTACGAACGAATTTGTTACCTACTACGACTCTGAGGGTTGCGGCGGAGCGATCCAGGGGCAGGTGGCCTTGCCTCACCCACTGGACCTCTTGCTTCGGCAAGCTCTGGAGCATGATCCGATCTTTTTGAACAGGTACCAACTTGATCTGGTGCAGTCGTCACCGGATTCGGGGATACGTTTTGGCACTGCGCTCGCGATGGCCTCTGCTGAAGCGTATCCGTCTAGCCAACCCCATCTGTACAATTCCCCTCGCCTCTGATGCAGTGATGGGGTGGACGAACCAGCCCAAGTGATCGAACCCCGGCGGCGCCGGAGTCACGCGGAAGTAGCGCAGCTGGCCGCGGAGTATGAAACCAGCGGACTCAGCCGCACGGACTTCTGCCGCCAGCGCGGGCTGAGCCTGTCCACGCTGGCTCGCTATCGGAGGCGGCATGCACAGGGCATCGCCGCGCCCGCTGTCCACTGGCTGGAGGTCGAGGCATCCGGCAAAGCAACTGGGAGCGCAGGAGCCAGCGGTCTGACGGTGGCCTTGCCGGGCGGCCGTCGCATCGAAGTCGCGTGCGGGTTCGACTCCCGCACGTTGGCGCAGTTGCTGGCCGTTCTGGAGCGGGTCTGAGCATGTTCGGTTGGGGGCCGGCGACGCGGATCTACCTGGCGGCGGGAGCCACCGACATGCGCAAGGGCTTCGAGGGCCTCTACGGCCTAGTGCGCGACCGTCTGCTCTGCGATCCGTTGAGCGGCCATGTCTTCCTGTTCGCCAACGCGCAACGCAACCGGCTGAAACTCCTGTTCTGGGACGGCAGCGGGCTGTGGGTGTGCGCCAAGCGTCTGGAGAAGGGGCGGTTCCGGTGGCCGCAGGCCGCGGCAGGGCAGACGAAGGTGGCGCTCAGCCACGAAGAGTTGGCGCTGCTGTTGGGCGGCATCGACCTGGCGTCGGCCACGCGCCGCGCATGGTACCGGAGCGCCGGCGCAAACGCACCGATCTTCGCGTAAGTTACTCACACAAGTTACTTGTAAGTGGCCGCCAACCGGGTTATACTATCACTTACTCGCATGAGCGGCCCCACTTCCACTCCGATGTCCGAATCCGAGCGGATCGTCCAACTGGAAAAGCAGCTTGTCCTCGCCAACCTGATGATCCAGCGTCTGGAAGAGAGGTTGCGGCTGAAGCGGATCGAGAAGTACGGCCCCGGCAGCGAGAAGCTCTCCAGCGCGCAGTTGGAGCTTCTGGAACTGGAGCCCGGGGTGAGCCGTCCCGAGGTCCAGGCGGAGAGCCAGCGCGAGCCGCTGCCGGCGCCCGCGGCAAAGGCGAGGAGCCGCCGCAAACATCCGGGGCGGCAGGAACTGCCGGCCAATCTGCCGCGGGTAGAGCGAGTGATCGCCTGCGCGCCGGAACAGTGCACCTGCAAGGCCTGCGGACAACCGACGGCGGTGATCGGCTACGAGACCGGCGAGCGGTTGGATGTCGAGCCCGCCAAGTACTTCGTGGTGGTGACCAAGCGCGAGAAGCGCGCCTGCAAGATCTGCGGCGAGGGCGGAGTTGCGGTGGCCGCCGTGCCGGCGCGGATCGTGGAAAAGGGCCTGGTGAGCGACCGGGTGGTAATCGACACGGTGGTGGCGAAGTATAGCGACCATCTGCCGCTATACCGCCAGAGCGCGATCCTGGAGCGGGAGGCGGGGGTCGAGATCGACCGGGCGACGCTGGATGGGTGGGTGATGCGGGTGGGCGAGTTACTCATCCCGATAGCTTCGGT
>Ga0326727_10024911_pt1 | contig 11269 bp, 6 predicted proteins | sample MB2enrmetagenome_FD_207643 | JGI IMG/M metagenome (GOLD analysis project Ga0326727, IMG submission 207643) | Lab enriched peat soil microbial communities from McLean, Ithaca, NY, United States - MB29MY | ecosystem: Environmental > Terrestrial > Soil > Wetlands > Peat | place: USA: New York... | reverse complement strand
GCCTTCACCCATTCCTCCAACCTCGTCCAGGCCCTCGACGCTGCCGTCCGCCAACCTGATTGGCCGAAGAAACTTTCCGAGTTGGCCGCCATTTGCGCCCGGTTGCGTCCCCGGCTGCGCGAGATGGGATTCAAACTCGTCGCCGGCGACGCCGATGCCACCCCTGGTGTGCTCTCGATCGCCCTGCCGCCAGACCAAAGCTCGCTCCACCTGGGCCAGCAACTCCAAAAAGCGGGCTACCTGCTCAGCTACAACAGCGACTACCTGCGCCAGCGCAATTGGATTCAAATCTGCCTCATGGGCGAGTACTCCCCCGCAAAGCTCGACGGCTTAATTTCCTGGCTGTCCAAGAACGCCGCCCCGGTTCGCGAAGCCGCAGCCGCGCGCGCAACGATTGCCGCCTGATGATCTGGTTGTGCGTGCGCATCCACGGCTCATTTACAGCGGGATTTTGTTTCAATTTCCAGTTGTAAATGTTTGCCTTACCTGATACACCAGCGCCTTGCCAATGAGAATAGCCTTAATTTTGTTTCCGAAAATGGAACGCTACCCAACAGCACTCCTCTTGATCCTCCGCGCCGTCTTGCTGGCCGTCTGTCTCCTGGCTCCTGGCCGGCACGCCCGCGGCCAGAGCTTTAATCCTGGCGCGCCGCTCGACTTGACCCGTTTTCGCGGCAATGAAGTGAACCCATCCATCGCGATCAACCCCACTAACCCGTCCAGCATCTGCGTCGCCTCTGTATCAGATGCCTCCAATGGCCTGATGATCAATATTACGGCCAATCAAGGCGTGCTGTGGACGTCCAACTTCGTGGCGACCCCTGCCAGCTCAAACGTCCCGCCGGCCTACGGCTATCCTTCGCTGGCGTGGGATTCGTACGGAAACCTCTATCTGGCCTACCTGCCGGCCACGTATGAAGGCGTGGCCGTGGCGGTCAGCACCAACAGCGGCAAGAGCTTCTCTTTCCTGACCAATCTGGCCAGCGCCGACGCGACTGCCACGCCCTGCATTGCGACAGGGCCCGCGACCGCGCCGGGTTCCGTTTGGGTTGTTTACAAGGATTACAGTCTGCCCTCCACGCCGTTGGTCGCCCAAGGCCTGCTTGCGACCAACCTGGGCGCCAGCAGCGCGTTTGGCCCGGCTCTCACTATTCCTGGTTCGGCCAGCGGCGGCTTTCCCGCTGTCGCCATCGGCCCCGCTGGCCAGGTCATGGTCGCCTTCCAAAATAATCTCACCTCTTCAAACGCCGCGAAAATCTTCGTCAGTGTCAATACCAATGCCTTCGGAACCAACGGTTTTGGCGCGGCGGTGACAGCGACCAGCGATGCCACCGGGGGCCTGAGTTACATTCCCGCGCAATCCACCGGCGTGGGCGTCAGCGCCACTCCCGGCCTGGCTTGGGATGTCGATCCTTACAGTGCCTATTATGGCCGGGCTTACTTGATTTATTCGGCGCTGGCCACGCCGGGCGGCGCGATGAACATTGGTTTTCGATATTCGACCAACAAGGGCGCAACCTGGCATTCGGAGGCAACAGTCAACGACGACTTCTCTGGCAACAGCCATTTCATGCCACGCCTGGCCGTCGATCCGGCCACGGGCATTATCGCCTCGTCATGGTACGATTGCCGAAACGACCAGGGCGACAGCTCGACAGTCATCACCGAGATGTTTAACAGCACCTATACCTTTAACAATTTGTTCGTCAGCAACTTCCTGGCGAACAGCAACGGCATTCAGAACCCGTCCCTGAGCATCGTGACCAATGGCCTGAACAACAACACCCTCACTATCATCATTACCGCCGACAATTTGTGGGGCACCATCGTCGCGACCGACGGCGTGGCAAACGTCTATGTGTCCAACACCACCGGCACGGCGTCCTTGGACCTCAATTTCACCGGCGCGACCGGCACCAACGCCGCCGGAACCAATTTCTCGGTCTCTCTCCTGTTGGAGGACTTTTTTACCGATGCCTTCACGTCCGGCAATGGGGCCAACCAGGAGGCGATGATGTACGCCACGATCAGCACCAACGGCGGCGCCTCGTTCATGCCCAACAAATCCCTCATCCCCAGCTCGGGATCCAATCCCATCAACCCCAATTCGACCGTCAACCCTCCGGTCTTCGGCTTTGGTTCGTTGAGCGCTGGCTCCGGCAGCGCGCTGGGCTTTGGCAACTACACCGGACTGGTCTTTTCCGATGGCAACTTCTACTGCGCCTGGGCGGACAACTCGGATGTGAATCTCAAGAACCCCGGCGGTCCATTGGGCAATTTCGATGTCGCCATTTCGCAAGTGGTCATGCCCACGGCGGACTTCTCTATCTATGTCACCAACACGCCCAATCCCGTGTTGTCCGACAGTGTGGTGGCCTATTCGGTGGTGGTTCATAACGCCGGGCCGTCGGCCTCCACTTGCGTGGTCACAGACGACCTCCCCGCCAATGTCACCTTCGAATCGGTCGTTCCGGCCGTCGGCGCCACCTCCAGCATCAATGGGAATGTGGTGGTTCTGGATATGCCGAACATGAATCGCGGCGTTTCCCTGACCAACTTGATTCTCGTCACCGCAAGCTATTCGGCTTATGGCACCAACTTCGCCATCGTCTCCAGTCCGCTTCCTGACACGGTGCCGACCAACAACACCAATACTCTCATCACCCTGTTCGCCGGCGAAGACCTGGCCCTGGGCATGTCGGCCTCGGCCACTGAACTCCTCGGTGGAGAGATCGTCACCAATACGCTCTACGTTACCAATCTGGGCCCGGCGGCCAACGGCGACGTAATCATCTCCAACCTGTACTCGCCCGCCTGGGCGCAAATCACCGTGCTGTCCGCGGGTTGGGCCGCCAACCCATCAGCGGCCTCCCCGGGCACCTATTCAATCTCCAGCAACCTGCTGGTCCTGAACCTGGGCCAGCTTGCCGCCGGCACGTCAACGAACATCCTTGTGTCGGCCCTGGCGCTGGCGACCAGTCCGACAGGCCTCACCTCGGCCTACGTTTACAGTCTGGACTATGACACCAACCTGGCCAACAACGGCGCGACCATCTCCAGCACCATGATCGCGCAAACCGCCACCGTCGGGGTTTCATCTTCCCCCGCAAACCCCGAAACGACACTGCCGATGACCTTCACCATCAACGTCACCAATTTCGGCCCGTCATCTTATGGCTACCTGATGGTGACCAACATCCTGCCGACCAATTTCACTTCGATCACCGTCCTGCAGTCGCCCAACCCGGCCACGAACATTGGCAGCACCGTCATTTTCCCTGTCGGGCCGCTGGCGAGCAATCAGACGACTCAGTTGATCTTCACCGCCGTGCCGCAAAGCCCCGGCACGTTCACCGACACGGCCGTCGTTTCCGCCTTTGATTATGTCCCCAATTTCACCAACAGCGCGGTCTTCACCGTCGTGCCCTTGCCGCCGGCGATTGAAAATTTCCGGGTCATCCCTGGCGCCAGCGGAGCGATCTTTGTTTGGGACACGCCTGCCAGTTCCACGGGCCAGGTGGCCTACGGTCTGACCCCCGGCTACGGCGCCATTTCGTCGGTCGATGGACTTTCGACCCATCACGTCATAATGGTGAGCGGTCTGCTGCGCGACACCAGCTACTACTTCGACGCGCTGACTCGGGAACAGGGCGCGCTCTACACGACCAACGGGGTTTTTGGCACAACCAACACACTCATCCTCAATACCGCTGACGCCTCCTACTCCGGATTCTGGACGGCGAGCACCGTTGGCACGGGCATCTATGGCAATTACTATCAGTCGGCCAACACCACCAACGTCAACCCCACGTCCATCGCCACCTACACCCCGGTCATACCGGTTTCGGGCAATTACAATGTTTCAATCTGGTACCCGCAAAGCACCAACTACTCCACCAATACCCAGGTCTCGGTTTCGGGCGCCACGAGCGAGGTTGTTGTCAGTGTCAATCAAACCACCAACGGCGGGGGCTGGCAGCCGCTGGCCGGCGACATCTACTTTACCACGGGCACCGGCGGCAATGTTGCCATTCTAAATGACACCGGCGAAACCAACAAAGCCGTCGTCGCCAACGCCATCCGCTGGGTTTATGACCCGGCCCAGGACACGCCGACCAACGGCGCTATCCCAGCCTGGTGGGCCAACTTCTTTTTCGGCACCAACATCGTCAGCGCCTCGGCCGACGCCGATGGCGACGGTTACCCCAACTACGCCGAATACGTCTTTGGCACCGACCCCACCAACGCGGCCTCGAAGTTGAATTTCGCCGTCACCGCCCTTGCGAGCAACCTGGTTTCCATCAGCTTTTCACCCTGGCAGGGCGGTCGCAATTACCAACTCCTTTCCGCCACCAACCTCTATCCGTTAGTCTGGACGCCGCTCACCAACACGGCGACCGTCGATACCAACGGCAACGGGGTTTTCACCGTCACCCAGCCCAGCGCCGTCGTCGGCTTCTACCTCCTCTCCGCCCAACTCGCGCCCTGAAAGCCCAGGCGAAGGAACGCGGGGGAGCGGAGGCGGAACCGTCCGGTAGTGGAAGAGCAAGAGAAGGGTGGTTGGAATGGCAAGCTCCGGGTAATCACAAGGGCGCGGCGCGAATGAGACGGCGGCCAAATAATTGATCGAAACGGTCGGAGCGCGGTGTCAGGAGCATCCAGCAGATGCAATGAAAGGCCAACCAACTGTCTGAAGGATGAAGATGAAAACATGCCAGTTTTCTTTCGGTTTCACGGCTCTCTTCCTCGCGGGCGCAGTAACGGGACTCGTGCCGGCGGCGGCGCGGGCGCAAATGGGCGTCTGGCCGATCCAAACTTTCGACGGGAACATCTGCGGCCTGACCAGCCTTTCGGATGTGACCTTGACTTATGATCCCACGCAGGACAATACGGGCAACGGTGGAGGCTCCTGCCACGTCAGCGTGGACTATTCGGGGTCCGGGATGTTTGAGTTCGCCGTCCTCAATGAGGCATGCTGCTTTTGCGATAGTGACGTCCGGTTGGAACTGAGCAATTTCGATTCGGTTGAATTTGACGTAAAGTGGGACAATTCATCGACGGTGCCGCTTTCGTGTTTCAATTTCCTGACAAATCCCGGGACCGGAAGCCAGGGCATCGGCATTGAAATCGATACCGGCGAGGCAAACGCCCCGATCATATCAACGGCAATCATTCCCGATGCCGCCACCAATGGCTGGGTCCATATCTCCGCGGCGATCGATCATAGCGTGGGAGACTATGTTTTTCTGGCGCTTTATTTCGAAAAGCTTTTTCCGGCGTATGGCGTGTCCAACACCGCGGCGTTCTGGTTGGACAATCTCAGTATAGCCGGGCGGCCAGTGGTGTCCGCGGCGGCGTCATCCGGCGAGGGAGGCAGTTTCACCCTGCAGGCTACAGCGATTGAAGGGAGAACCTACACGATCCTCAAGAGCACAAACCTGGTCAATTGGAGCAACCTGGTGACGGGCTATTCCGCCGCCGGCGCGGCGACAAATTTCACGCTTTCGTTTACCGACACCAACGCCGACGGCGGGCAGGGGTATTATCGCGTCCGCAGTCCGTAGAACCTCTGATAATCAGGCTGATCATGATGTATGAGGTGAATAGTGGGAGGATTTCAGAGGCTTGGAGCAGGGCCGACGTATATCAGTTCATAAGATGAATCAATAGCATTACGCCAGAATGAAACCCTTACTTTTAGGAATATTGATAGCGGCAATCTTGGTTTTATTCTTTTTAGTCGAATGTCGTACAAGAGAAGTAGATCGCGTAATCAAGGTCACTGACACCGTGATGAACCGCCCGGCTGCAAACAAAACCTTTGAGTTCTTTGAAGATGCTCCGTTGGCCCCCTTGATCAAGGGGGCTGGACCGATTTCGACAAAACTTGATGCGCAAGGTGAATCGCAAATCACACTTCAGCGTCGGTCTGGATGGGTGAGAGTCAACGAGAGCATGGCCAGTTCCTACGGGACTCATTTAAGTTCGGCTGATATTGCGAAGGGGGGTCGCTTTCGGCTTTACGGCCCTCCTCCTACGCCGGGTGACACGAATCTGTATCCCTCAAAATACGTCCTTGAAGTGAGGGAGCCGTGAGTTTATGCAGCGCAACTTAGTTGGAAAGGCCCTATGGGCCAAAATGTTCGCCAGCGATTGTGGCGTGGCGGGTTGGTACGCATAGACATCCCTTGATTCAACACCTTTCAGGGTTGACTGAAATCTGGTGATGCCTTCCCAGGGTGGCTCGTTCCTCGCGACCCTGGGCTGAGTGATGGCAATCCTTTCAGGATTGCATGGATTTGCGAAACCGCGATGGGAATGTAAATTCACGGGCCAAGGGGGGATGTGGCTGGCGAGACGCCAGCCACGGCGGCCGGGACGGCCGCGCTACCCAAAACGAGGATGCGCGGTGATGGAACGGTGGTGGTGTCAAGACGCACGCGAGTGACACGGACGAGTTTCGTTTTTTTTCGACTTGCTGTCGCGAGAGGCGGTTTGATGCAGTGGGAGTTCCAGGCGCCTCTGTAAAGTCGAAAGCGGTGTCGGCGCTGCGCTCTGCCACCGCGCTCCATAAAAGAGGCACCGAAAAACGCGAATGCGCGCGAATAGTACGTGTAGGTATTATTTTGGTTGCCAAACGGGGGATGTGAGGCGATGTTGGAGCGGCCATTTTATCGAATATGATTCAGGCGGATAGAGGCGCAAGAGCCTTGCTTTCGCGGAGTGCAATTTTATTGCTTCTCTGCTGCGCCGGGGCCGCCTCCAGCGGCGCCGGGTGGCCGGTTTTTCGCGGCAATCCCGCGCTCACGGGCGTGGCTGCCGGGTCGCTGCCGGAGAAATTGGGGCTGCTGTGGACATTTAAAACCGGCGGGGCCGTGAAGTCGTCGGCCGTCATCGGGGGCGGCAAGGTTTTTATCGGCTCCAACGACGGCCAGATTCACGCGATTGATTTTGCCTCCGGAAAGGAGCTTTGGGCATTCAAAGCCGGGTCCCCTGTTCAAGCGCCGCCGCTCCTGGCCAATGACTCGGTCTTCGCCGGGACCGTCGATGGAGTATTTTATGCGCTGGGCACTGACTCGGGACAGACGCTCTGGAAATACACGACCGACGGCAAAATCCTCGGCTCGGCCAACACTGTCCCGTCCGCGACGGGGCCGCCGCTGATCGTGGTCGGCAGTTACGATTTCAAGCTCTATTGCTTCAATGCCACCAATAGCCGGACGCTCTGGACCTACGAAACGGGCAATTACATCAACGGTTCGTGCGCGGTTTCAAGCGGCCAGATCGTTTTTGGCGGATGCGACGCGATGGTGCATGTTCTTTCGACCACCAACGGCGCGGTGATCAAGGAAATCGACGCGGGGGCTTATATCGGCGCGTCGGTGGCGGTGGCGGAAGACCGCGCTTATGTCGGCCACTATGACAACGAGTTTTTGTGCGTCGATCTGAAGGGTGGCAAAGTCGTGTGGCGCTACCACGACCTGGATTTTCCATTCATGGCCTCGGCGGCGGTCACCGGCGACCGGGTGGTTTTTGGCGGATATGACAAAGTGCTCCACTGCGTGGACCGGGCCGATGGCAAGAGCCTGTGGAAATTCGCCACGCGCGGGCGAATCGAGAGTTCGCCTGTGGTGGCCGGCGCCAAGGTCGTATTCGGGTCCAACGACGGCACGGTGTACATTGTGTCGTTGGAGGAGGGAAAGGAGCTTTGGTCCTACCAGATCGGGCAGGCGGTTGCCAGTTCACCGGCTGTGGCGGATGAAAAAATAGTGATAGGTTCGGACGACGGCAACGTCTATTGCTTTGGCCGGAAAAGTTGAGAGTCACCTTTTTTATGAAACAGAATATATGAGCAGCACCGAAACAGCCGCTCCTCCCACTCCCGCGCCGCCGCTTGAGCATCAAACGACGGTGGGCAATTATTTTGTCTCCAACTACCCGCCGTTTTCGTTTTGGAAACCGGAATTTCTCCCCGACGCCGCCGCGGCGCTGCGACGACCGCCCGCCCCCGACACCCCGCTTGGCGTTTATCTCCACATCCCCTTTTGCCGCAAGCGCTGCCACTTTTGCTACTTCAAGGTTTATACGGACAAGGATTCGGCGGCCATCCGCGGCTACATCGACGCCGCGCTGGAAGAACTGGCTCTTTACGCGGGGCAGCCGGTCATCGGCGGGCGCAAGGCCAATTTCGTTTATTTCGGCGGGGGCACACCTTCCTATCTTTCCGTCGATCAACTGCGGCACCTGACCGCCGAGATGAAAAGACTCATCTCGTGGGAAGAGGCCGAAGAGGTGACATTCGAGTGCGAGCCGGGGACCTTGACTAGCCACAAGCTCAAAGCCATCCGCGACATTGGGGTGACGCGGCTGAGTCTGGGCGTGGAGAATTTTGACGACCACATCCTCGAAATCAATGGCCGGGCCCATCACAGCAAGGAAATCGCGCGGGCCTACTCCTGCGCCCGCGAATTGGGTTTCCCGCAGATCAACATCGATTTGATTGCCGGCATGGTGGAGGAAACCGACGCCAACTGGCGCGAGTGCGTCAGCAAAACGATCGAAATGGCGCCGGACAGCGTCACGATTTACCAGATGGAAATCCCCTACAACACGACCATCTACAAGGAAATGAAGGCGGCCGGAAAACTGGCCGCTCCCGTGGCCGATTGGGATACCAAGCGCGGCTGGGTGGCGTGGGCGTTTGCCCAATTGGAACAGGCCGGCTACACGGTCGCCAGCGCCTACACGGCTGTCAAGAACAAGGACAACACCCGCTTCCTGTATCGCGACCGCCTGTGGGCCGGGGCGGATTTGATCGGATTGGGCGTCGCCTCGTTCGGCCATTTGCAGGGCGTTCATTACCAGAACCACCCCGATTTCGAGCCTTACGTCAACGCCGTGCGGGCGGGCCGCCTGCCGGCGTATCGCGCCATGACGCCGAATGCGGACGAGCGATTGATCCGCGAGTTTATTTTGCAACTGAAACTGGGCCGCACCCGTTGCGATTACTTCCAGAACAAGTTTGGCGTGGATGTGCGCCGGCGGTTCGCGCAGCCGCTGCGGACGTTGGAGGATTGGGGGTTTGGCGGCGTGGAGGACGGCCAGGTGCGCCTGAACCGCGAGGGGCTGTTGCAGGTGGACCGCCTGTTGCACGAATTCTTTCTTCCCGAACATAGAAACGCGAGGTACGCCTGAAGATAAAAGCAGACTCATTGCCGCCGTTTACCGTCCCGATTTATTCGGACATTTATCCGCTGGATCAATTCTACGCGATGCGCGGCGAGCCGGTCCCGGTCATCGGCCATATCGTGGACACAGACGTGCCCGAGCCGTACCGCGCGCTCCTGGTGCATTGCAACGACATGACTTCCACCCTGGAAAACTATTACCACGAAAAGCTCCACGTCCACGTGCTGGCGCGCCGCTCGGTTGAGAACGAATACTTCCGGGAGTCGGCGCTGACGCTGGATGAGAGCGGACGGCGCGTGGAATTCGGCGCCATCAAAATTAATCTTGACTTGTTTCCGCCCGAGGCGCGCCACGAAATCCTGCGCGAACGGCAGCCGCTGGGGCGCATTTTGCCCGCCTTTGGCCTCGAGTTTTCGAGCCGTCCCAAGGCCTTTTTGCGGATGGTTTCGGACAGCTTCATCGACCGCGCGTTGGACTTGGCGGAGCCGCAATTTCTCTATGGCCGCCGCAACACGCTGCTCGATGCCTGGGAACGGCCACTGGCCGAGATTGTCGAACTCCTGCCTCCATGAGCCTGATGAAAACCGAACATCAATACGACGCCCTGATTATCGGCGCCGGACCGGCCGGCTCCGCGTCGGCCGCCATTCTCGCGGAGCACGGCCACCGCGTGCTGGTTTTGGAGCGCGAAAAATTCCCCCGCTATCACATTGGCGAATCGCTGCTTCCCTTTACCTTCGGCCCGCTCCAACGCCTGGGCTTGATCGACAGGATGCGCCGCTCTGCGTTTGTCAAGAAATACAGCGTCCAGTTTGTTTCGCCGTCCGGGCGCGCGAGCCAGCCGTTTTATTTTTTCAATCGTTACGACCGCGACACCGTCGCGCAGACCTGGCAGGTCCTCCGCTCCGAGTTCGATCAACTTCTGCTGGACAACGCTTGCGAAAAAGGCGCGGAGGTGCGGCAAGAAACCACCGTCAGGGACCTGGTCACCGAGGGTCCCATCGTGGCCGGCGTGCGCGCGCAGGCCAAAGGCGGGCCGGTGGTGGAATATCGCGCGCCCATCACGCTGGATTGCTCCGGCAAGGAGGCGTTTTGCGCGGTGCGTAATCATTGGCGCATGAAGGACCCCTTCCTGAACAAGGTGGCGGTCTGGACGTATTACAAGGGCGCCCAGCGCGATGAAGGGATCGACGCCGGCGCCACGACCGTCGCCTACGTTCCTGAAAAGGGCTGGTTCTGGTATATCCCGCAGCATAACGACATGGTCAGCGTGGGCGTGGTGGCCGAAGGCAAATACTTGACTCGGGGCGGCGTCAAGGCGGCGGAGGCGATTTTCCACCGCGAGGTCGAGCAAAACCAGTGGATCAAGCAACACCTGGCTTGCGGGCGGCAGAGCGGCGCTTACCACCTGACGAGCGAGTACTCGCACCATTCCCGGCACTGCGCGACGGAGGGCCTGCTGCTGGTCGGGGACGCTTTTGCTTTTTTGGACCCGGTCTTTTCCTCCGGCGTCATGCTTGCCCTCAAGAGCGGCACGATGGCGGGCGAAGAAGTCCACAAGGCGCTGGTTGAGCGGGATTTTTCCGCCGAACGCTTTGCCGGGTATGGCCGTGCGCTGCGCGAGGGAGTCGAAAACATGCGGCGGCTGGTCTGCGCGTTTTACCATCCCAAATTCAGCTTTCGCACGCTCACCAACAAGTACCCCGACGCCGTCGGCACGGTCACCGATTGCCTGAGCGGCGATGTCAACAAGGATTTTTCGGAGTTGTGGCGGCAGATCGCCGAATTTGTCCCCGTTCCCGATCCGCTCCCGGTGGGCGATCCCCTGCCGGCCGCGGCGCGGGTGCCTTTTTGAATCAGTCGTCCGGAGTTCCTTTGTTCCTGACCTCCAATTCCAGTTTCAAGGCGGCCAGCGAGAGATTGATGTCGCGCAGAAAGAATACAAGCGAGGTCACCAGGCACAACAGGCACGCGACAAACAGAATCACGCTCAAGGCCAATATCCGCCACTGAAAAAGGGCGGTCACAAACACCGCGATCACCAGCGCCGCGGCCAGGAGCGTGCTGAGCGCGCAGAACG
>Ga0326727_10024908_pt1 | contig 11270 bp, 6 predicted proteins | sample MB2enrmetagenome_FD_207643 | JGI IMG/M metagenome (GOLD analysis project Ga0326727, IMG submission 207643) | Lab enriched peat soil microbial communities from McLean, Ithaca, NY, United States - MB29MY | ecosystem: Environmental > Terrestrial > Soil > Wetlands > Peat | place: USA: New York... | reverse complement strand
CATGTCGATGCGGACCATGGCGGACTCGTCGTCGAAGAGGAACTCGGCGAGGGCGCGGGCGGTCTCGGTTTTGCCGACGCCGGTGGGGCCGAGGAAGATGAAGCTGCCGATGGGACGCTTGGGGTCGCTGAGGCCGGCGCGGCTGCGGCGGATGGCGTTGGCGACGACGGTGAGCGCGGCGTCCTGGCCGATGACGCGCTGGCGCAGGCGGTCTTCCATGGTGACGAGCTTCTGCATCTCGCCCTCGAGCATCTTGGCGACGGGGATGCCGGTCCACTTGGAGACGACGGCGGCGATGTCTTCTTCGTCCACCTCTTCCTTCAACATGCGGTGGGTTGATTTGGACGGGTCGGTGTCGGTGGATTCGGTGAGCTTGCGGAGTTCGGCTTCGGCCTTGGGGATTTCGCCGTACTGGAGTTCGGCGGCGCGCTGGAGATTGCCCTTGCGGGTCTGCTCTTCGGCCTCGAAGCGGAGGGCTTCGAGGTGGGTTTTGAGTTCGGCGATGCGGCCGATGGCGCCGCGCTCCTGCTGCCAGCGGGCGCGGAGGGCTTTGGACTGCTCGCGGACCTCGGCGAGTTCTTTGCGGACCGCATCGAGGCGCTCGCGGGAGGCTTCGTCTTTTTCGCGCTTGAGGGCGGCCTGCTCGATTTCGAGGGACGTGGCGCGGCGTTCGAGGTCGTCGATCTCGGTGGGGACGGAGCCGATCTGATTGGCGAGCGCGGCGGCGGCCTCGTCGACCAGGTCGATGGCCTTGTCGGGCAGGAAGCGGTCGGAGATATAGCGGTGGGAGAGCGTGGCGGCGGCGACGATGGCGGAGTCCTTGATGCGGACCTTGTGGTGGGACTCGTAGCGCTCGCGCAGGCCGCGCAGGATGGCGATGGTGTCTTCGACGTTGGGCTCGCCGACATAGACGACCTGGAAGCGGCGTTCAAGGGCGGCGTCCTTCTCGATGTACTTGCGGTATTCGTTGAGGGTGGTTGCGCCGATGCAGCGCAGGCCTCCGCGAGCGAGCGCGGGCTTGAGCATGTTGCTGGCGTCCATTGCGCCTTCGGCCGCGCCCGCGCCGACCAGGGTATGCAGCTCATCGATGAAGAGGATGATCTCGCCGTTGGAGTCTTCGATCTCCTTGAGGAGAGCTTTGAGGCGGTCTTCAAACTCGCCGCGGTACTTGGCCCCGGCGATCATGCTGGCGAGGTCGAGTGCGACGACGCGCTTGTCCTTGAGAATTTCCGGGACGTCGCCGTGGATGATGCGGCGGGCGAGGCCCTCGACGATGGCGGTCTTGCCGACGCCGGGTTCGCCGATGAGGACGGGGTTGTTTTTTGTGCGGCGCGAGAGGACCTGAATGACGCGGCGAATCTCCTCGTCGCGGCCGATGACGGGGTCGAGCTTGCCCTTGCGCGCCAGGTCAGTGAGGTCTTTGCCGTACTTTTCCAGCGCCTGAAACTTGGCCTCGGGATTCTGGTCGGTGACGCGCTGCGATCCGCGGACGGCGGAGAGGGCCTTGAGAACGGCGTCGTGGGTTGCGCCCATGGCGGCGAGTGCGTCGCGGACGGGATCGGATTTGGCCTCGGTGAGGGCGAGGAGAAGGTGCTCGGTGGAGATGAAGTCGTCCTTGAAGGAGTCGGCCTCTTTACTGGCGCGGTCGAGGACCTTTTGCAGGGAGGCGGCCATGGCGGGCTGGGCGTTGGAGCCGGAGACTTTGGGGAGTTTCGAGATGGCGGCGTTGGCGCCGGCGAGAAGCTGCTGCACGCGGACGCCCGCGCCTTCCAGCACGGGCAGGACGACGCCCTCGCGGTCTTCCAGCAGCGCGGCGAGCAGGTGCATGGGCAGGACTTCCGGGTTGCCGTTCTCGGCGGCCAGGGACGCGGCGGCCTGGATGGCCTGCTGCGACTTGACGGTCAACTTCTCCCACTTGAATGGCATAGCACTTCCTTGGATGCGGATGGACGGAGAGCGGCTTGAGGCTGGCGCCCTCTGCGTCTGGTCGAACGCAATTTGGAATTAGTATAGGGCGCGCGGAGGCTCATCCAAATCAAACAAAGACAATACAGGGGTCCTTCACTTCGTTCAGGATGACGCGGGTTGTCGTTCAGGATGACGCGGGTTGGGGTGCGGGATGACGCGGGTCGGGGTGCGGTGGACGTGCGGCAAGCGGCTTGGTGGCGATCTGCGCGAGCGGCGGAGTATACTCCGGAGCGCACGAAAATCAGCGATCCGGAGTCGATGCAATGAAGGCTGCCCGCAGGTTCTCACTCGTCCCGCTCTTCCTCTTTCCAGTTTTGTTCTTCATGGTTCTGACCGTGGCCGCGCAGGCGCAGGCACCGGCGCAGGCTCCGGCACAGGCGCAGGTGCGTCCGTGGCAGGTGATTACGGTGCCTTCGACCGCCGAGGTTGCGGCGAACTTTGTATCTCCGCCGCGCGAGTATGGGGCGATGCAGCAGTTCCAGAGCTGGAACGGCGCGGACCAGGCCGATGTGCGGCGGAGGATCTCCTTCGACCTGGACCAGATGGAGGCGAACGGCATCTTCATGATCAACCTTTCGCCCGGGCGGCGCGATATGGCCCACGGCGAGCCGGCGTACCTATCGCCGGGCCACATGGACCTGGTGAAGTACATTGTGGGCGAGTTGGCCAAGCGGAACATGCGGATGTGGATCCAGGATGAGAGCGACTATCCGAGCGGGTTTGCGGGGGGATATATCACAGAGCGGTATCCGCAGCTTGGGATGCAGGACATTGTGGCCGACATTACGGTGCACGTGGCGCCGGGGCAGACGCTGACCATGCCGGTGCCGCCGGACACGCTGGCGATCTGGGCGACGGAGACGGACCAGACCGGGGCGATCAAACAGGTGATCCCGATCCCTGTGCCGGCGGACATGCAGTTGAAGTACCTGACGCCGGCCGAGGGTACGACGCCGAACGAGCCGCGCTACACCTGGCAGGTGCAGTTTCTGCGGCATGTGTACCTGAGCTCGCCGACGCGGAACTTCAACCGCGCGGACGGGACTCGGGCCAAGGACGCGACGTACACGATCATCGATTATCTGGACCCGAAGGCGACCGACGCCTTCCTGCATACGGTGCATGAGACGTACTACAACGCGGTGGGCGACCAGTTCGGCAAGATTGTGATGGGCACCTTCGGCGACGAGCCGGACTACAGCAGCGGGATTCCGTGGACGCCGAAGCTGTTGGAGGAGTTCAAGGCGAAGAAGGGCTACGACCTGGCTCCGTATCTTCCCTCGTGGTTCGACCGCAAGCCGATACCTGGCGCGGACCTGGCACGGGCGGACTACTACGACGTGTGGAGCGGAATCTTCCAGAACTCGTTCTTCGGCGAGCAGGCGAATTGGGCCAAGGCGCACAACGTGGAGTACCTGGTGCACCTGAACCACGAAGAGACGATGCAGGCGCTGGAACGCAGCGAGGGCGACTTCTTCCGCGACGAGCGGTATGTGGAGGTGCCGGGGATCGACAACCTGAACCAGCTGATTCCGAGCGCGGTGCATACGCCGGATGGGACATGGAACATCAACAACAACTTCCCCAAGCTGGCCAGCTCGACGGCGCACCTGTTCGGCAAGCCAAAGGTGTGGGCGGAAGAGGGCGGCGGAACGGGGATTGACGGCAAGTACCAGATGGACTTCCAACTGGTGCGCGGCGTTACCACGCTGGCGCTTCGCGTGCCGTGGACGCACGCCACCGCCGGAGAGCCTCTGCCGGCGAACCCTGTGGTGCAGCCGCAGGCCAGGATGATAGCGATGTACGGCAACCGCGGCGGCTATCTGATGTCGATCGGCCGACCGGCGGCGCAGGTTGGGCTGTACCATCCGGGCAACACGATATGGATGGGAGGCGACGCGGCCACCGAGGCCGACCGCAGCACGACCAAGCTGGGCTGGCAGTTGTTCGAGCACCAGATCGACTGGGACTACTTCGACGAGCAGTCGCTGAGTTCTGTGGCGACGCTGGCGAATGGCGGCTTCACCAACCTGAGCGGGCAGACCTATAAGGCGATCGTGCTCCCCTCGATGACGGTGATTACGCGGACTGGCCTCGCGCGCTTGCAGGAATTCGCGAAACAGGGCGGCAAGGTGATCTTCGTGGGCAAGACGCCGAGCCTGATCCTGGACAAGACGTTCATGGATGCGAAGGAGAAGCCGGACCTGAGCTTCGCCACGCTGATTGAGCCCGTGGGCGACATTACGCCGGCGGTTCTGGCTGCGCTGCCCAAGCCGGACGTGAAGCTGGACGCGGAGTTCCCGCGGCTGACCTACACGCACCGCGCATGGATCGACGGGGACATGTACTTCTTCTTCAACGAGAGCAACAAGGTGGAGTCGCGCGTGGCGACCCTTGCAGGACACGGCAAGGCGCAGGATTGGGACCTGGCTACGGGCGAGATCCATCCTCTGAGCGGTGCCGTGGCCGATGGGCCGGATGCGGTGAAGGTTCCGCTGGTTCTGGGGCCGTATGAGGCGAAGGTGATAGTGGTGGGGCCGCTGCCCAAGAAGGGGGTTGCCGCCGCACCGGAGCCGTCGTTTGCGGCGGGCGACACGTTTGCGACGCTGGATGGCGACTGGAAGCTGGACCTGAACGGAAAGCAGATGACGACGGCACTGAAGCCGTGGGAGGAACTGGGCACAACCGGGTTCTCCGGGCCGGCGACGTATAGCAGGCAGTTCACTGCAGCCAAGGCGCCCAAGGGGAAGCGTGTGTTCCTGGAGATCGCCGATGTGCACGACTACGCGAAGGTGACGCTCAACGGAAAGGACGTGGGCGCGTGTTCGTGGCAGCCGTATCGCTGGGACGTGACCGGCGCTCTGAAGAAGGGGGCGAATAATCTGGTGATCGAGGTGGATGCGCTGTCTGCTCAGGGCCGCGGAGGCTTTGGCGGGCCGCCGCCGGGTGCTCCGGCTGCGGCAGCTCCGGCTGGTGCGGCTAGTGCTGGTCCGGCGGGAGCTGCAGGTGCAGGCGCGCGGCGCAGACCGACTGGCGCTGCTGGGGCTGGAGCTGCGGGAGCGCCCGCTGGAACGCCCGCTGGAACTCCACCTGCCGGCTACGGCGCGGCCGGAGGAGGAGCAGGACGCGGAGCACCCGCACCGCCGCCAACATCGGGCCTGCTGGGTTCCGTCAAGCTGGTGGTGTACTAACCGCTAACGGGCGGCAGACGATTCCACGTCACTCCATTCGAGTGGAGAGAGGAATTGTGTGTCGCCCGCCATCCGAATCCTGAACGAACTCCATCGACATCAAATGCAAATAGGATTGGAGTGGCTACTGCACAGGGGGGATGCGGCGGGCGAGGAGGGTGCGGCTTATGCGGAGTGAGGTGCTGGCGGTACAGGTGGAGGCGGCGGCGCGGGCGGCGGGGCTGGCGGTGGTGTCGAGCGAGGCGGACGCAAGCAGGGGGACGGCGAAGTATCTGCTGGCGCCGGCCGGAGATGCGGCAACGGCGGCGGGCAAGACGATGTTGCTGGAGTTGAGCGAGCGCTTCGAGTTTGGCCGGCCCGACCTGAAGGATGGTGTGAGAGCGTATTTGGCGGAGTCGGCCAAGCGGCTGAGGAATCCGAGGCCGGAGTGCGCGCTGACGCTGCATGGGATTCCGTTGAGCTTTGGGCGGTTTGAGTGGCCGTTCCACGCGTCGAGCTCGGGGGCGGACACCTCGCTGGTGCACGGCGAAGTACGGCTGGAAGACGGCGGCCAGAGCGTGCTGCACGCAAAGATCGCCGCGTCGATGACGGTAACGTTTCGCGATGTGGTTGCGGCGCCGGAGCAGCCGTTCGCCGAGGGGTTTGTGTACAACGCGGTGCGCAAGACGATGGACCAGGGGCAGTTGGAGCTGGTGAAGAGCGGCAACCGGCAGCCAGTGCCGTTGACCACGCGCTTCTACAGCCCGAAGTACAAGACGTTCAGCTTCAACGATACGAGCGAGGAGCAGAGGATTGGATTTGTGGCAGGGAAGGTCTACTGGCTCTCCGGCGTGCTGGGCGGGGGCGGGCCGGTGTGGCTGCTAGACCCGAGGGACGCGCAGTATCTGAATACGACGGTGGAGGAGCTGCGCAAGGCGGTGGGCTCGCTGGCGGTGGAGGGGATATTGCGGGCGACGGACGCGGAGTGCGGGGCCGCGACGGCGAAGCTGATGGAGCGGCGGGAGGAGTATGTTGCGCAGTTGGAGCGGATGCTGGCGTTCATCCGGCCATCGTTCAACGAGGAGATGCGGCATGGGTTGACGAATATGTGAGCGGCGAGGGGGTGGATGTCCGTCTTCGGAACTAATACACAAACGGAATCAGCCGCCAGGTTCGCCGCATGTAGTTGCTGTAGTCAGAGCCGAGGCCGCGCACGAGAGCTTGTTCCTCGATCGGGATGCGATAGGCATAAGCAGTTGCGAGGCAGCATACGGGCAAGAGCATCGCCAGCCAGTTTGTCAATGTCATTCCAAACCCGATCATGGCCAGCAGCGAACCGAGATACGAGGGGTGCCGAAGCCAGCGATAGGGACCCCGTTCCACAATCTGCTGGTCCTTGGAAGTCGCTACGTCATAGGTGAACGAGTGTCCAAGGATGCGAATCGAAGCCAGGCGAAACAGTATTCCACCGAGCCAGACGGCAATTCCAAGGGCAAACACAGCCTTCCAGTGCGCTTCCAGGGAGAAGCTGGGGACTTCGAAGGCGGCAAGGAACCCGAGGCAGATGCCGAAATTAACCGCCGCGATCACAAGGGACTTCGATCCGCGATCGGCTTTCTGCGCGTCTTTTGCGGAACGCAGCCGTATCGAAAGGATGGTCTCGGGAACGATCCAGAGCACATCGGTTGCGATCCAGACGCCTGCCATGATCGGATGATAAAAACAAGGTGGCACATGCATAACGTTCCTTTCAACCGGAGTGTCGGCTGTTGATGATGAGTCGCATCATTCTACTGGATATAAGTACGAGGGTTCATCTGAAGAAGTTCGGCTCTCGGGAATCATTGGCGATCAGATTCAATTGACCCGCCGCCGGTATCTCGGTCGAGCGGCTTGAGCTGAGGGTTTCAGCTATTGTGGAACTTGCCGGAATTGCGGGTTCGGAAGCGGAGGGCGTGGATGGCGGGCAGGGGCTTGGCGGTAATCGCGCTGGCGTTGGCGCTGGGGGCGGGGCGCGCGGCGGCGCAGGATGTGGGGGCAGGGGCGCAGAGCGGAAGCGCGGAGGAGCTGCCGGGAGCGACGCGCGTGGTCCGCGCGCCGGAGGCTCCGGTGGATGGGCTGGTGCGGCGGGACGCGGAGACGGTGGCGCTGACACTGCCGGGAAAGGCGGGGGCGGCGGGAAAGACGGATACAGCAAGTGGTGCGGCGGCGGGTGCTGTTGTGAGCGGCGCGGAGTTGTTGGTGCATGACTTCGACTTCAACGGCGCGCCGGTGGCGACCGACAAGGTGCACCTGAAGCAGGTGGCGCCGGGGGTGGTGGAGATCACGAGCGTGGCGTGGGAGGTTGGGTACTGGCGCTTTCTGGTGCATGATGCGGCGAGCTACTACGGACTGGGCGAGAGGTTCGATGCGTTGGACCACGCGCATACGGTGGTGAAGAACCTGTCGACGGACAACAACGGGGTGAAGGGAAGTTCGAGCTACAAGCCGGTTCCGTTTTTCATGAGCACGACGGGCTATGGGCTGTGGGTGGATACCACCGGCGAGGCGACGTTCGACATGAACGCCAGCGATCGCGATGAGATTGTGGTGGATGTGACGGCGGCGAAGCTGCGGATTGTGCTGATTGCGGGGCCGGAGTTTCCTGGGATTCTGGAGCGGTTCACGGCGCTGGCGGGCCGCGCGGTGGTTCCTCCTTATTGGGCGTTTGCGCCGTGGAAGGCGCGGGACTATCACCAGAACGCGGCGCAGGTTGCGGAGGATGTGGACCGGACGCGGGAGCTGGGGCTGCCGGCGAGCGTGATCCTGATCGACTCGCCGTGGGCGGCGACATATAACGATTACAAGTTCAACCCGAAGCAGTTCGACGATGCGCCGGCGATGGTGAGGCACATTCACGAGGAGGGATTCAAGCTGGTGTTGTGGCACACGCCGTGGATCAATTCAAAGTCCGACCCGCCGAAGGAGGCGGGCTTCGAGGGGAAGATTGCGCCGCTGGCGGAGAACTATCAGGAGGCGGCGGACCAGGGGCTGTTTGTGAAGAACCGCGATAGGAGCCCTTATGTGGGGCGGTGGTGGAAGGGCGAGGGGTCGCTGATCGACTTCACCAATCCGAAGGCGAAGCAGTGGTGGCAGGACCAGGTGCGGCAGGCGATTGCGGCTGGCGCGGATGGCTTCAAGGACGACGACGCGGAGGGGAGCTTTCTGGGCGACGTGAAGTTTGCCGACGGCACCGACCAGCGGCTGATGCGAAATCGCTATGCGGTGCTGTACAACAACGCGGTGGAGGAGCTGATCCAAAAGGACCTGAAGGGAAATGGAGTGCTGTTTGCGCGCAGCGCGACGGTGGGGGCGAATGGGATTGGGTTTCTGTGGGGCGGGGACAATGAGGCGAGCTTCTCGCCGGAGAACGGACTGCCGACGGTGGTGACGGCGGGCCTGGGCGCGGGGTTGAGCGGGATGCCGCTGTGGACGGCGGACCTGGGCGGGTACGAGGCGACGGCGACGACTCCCGACGCGCGGCTGCTGGAGCGGTGGACGGAGTACGCGGCGTTCTCGCCGGTGATGGAGGTGATGTCGAGCGCAAACATCGGGCCCTGGGATTTTGACAAGAACGGGCCGCCGGGCGGGCATGAGGCGCTGGATGTCTATCGCAGGTACGCAGTGCTGCACATGAGCCTGTTTCCGTATCGCTATGCGGCGGCGCAGGAGGCGGCGCGGACGGGGATGCCGTTGATGCGCGCGCTGGCGTTGCTGTATCAGGACGACGCGCGAGCGCGAGCGGCGAAGGATGAGTATCTCTTCGGGCCGGACCTGCTAGTGGCTCCGGTGGTGGACGAGGGGACGCAGCGGACGGTGTATCTTCCGCCGGGGGAGTGGGTGGACTACTGGACGGGCGCTGCGGTTGCGGGTGGGAAGGTGGTGGTGGCGGACGCGCCGCTGGAGACGATTCCGGTGTGGGCGCGCGCGGGCGCGGTGCTTGCGAAGATTCCCGAGGACGTGATGACTCTGGTGCCAGAGAAGGAGAGCGGGAATTCGTCGGTGAAGACGCTGGACGACCGGCGAGTTTATGAGTTGATCGGCAGTGGTGGTTCGGCGGAGACGCGGATTACGGACTTCGAGGGACGAGTGGTGACGCGGGCGGCGAAGTCGCTGAAGATTTCGGGAGGCCCGGCGGCGCGGATGACGGTACGCTGGCGATTTGGGACAGTGACGAGCGCCAAGGTGAATGGGGTTGCCGTGCCGGTGCAGGCGGGAGCAGACGGGCCGTCGGTCGAGTTCGACTATTCGGCGGAGAGTTTGGTGGAGTGGGAGTAGGAACTGGGGTCTGGGTTTAGGGATAAGGGGTAAGAGGGTAGTGGGTCAGTTTGGATTTCCACAGGGCAAGAACGGAGGCGGCTCTAGTATGTCAAGAGAAAAGTTGGCAATTGTATCGTTTACAAACCCAACTTCCTTCTTCTATGGCCCAAAACCCATTTCATTTACGCTGGTACACTCGGATTAGAGGAATCCGAGCCATGTTTAAGGTTGGTGATGTTGTGACGCTGAAATCCGGCGGCCCCGGTATGACTGTTACTGAATCAGAAGAGGGAGCGGTAAAAGTGCTCTGGTTCAACATCAAAGGCGATATGAAAACAGGAGTCTTCGATCCTGCTTTATTGATGAAAGCCGAAGCCGAAGCCGATAGCAAACCCGCCTGACTGCAGCTGCTATTGGGCCTCTTTTATCAGACACATTGTCAACACGAAACAGACCAAGCCGCACACGGCCAAAATGCCAGCCACAGTAACGATTCCCAATAACCCACTTAGGATCGCGCCCGATATAGCACTGATAACCAAGACAAACCCCATCCTTGACCAAAACGTCCTGGCATCCTTCCGCTCCTGGTCGGCTTCTTCGGGAGTTTTGAATCCCGGAATCCGGGGATGAGTCAGTCGTCTATTTTCTGGATTCCTTGGGGCCTGTGGTTCATCCAAAAACACAAGAGAACCCCAATCTATATGGTTGACAGCTCCACATTCGACACCGTTTGGGTAGACGTACTCGCAAAACACGCAACTTCCACCCGTGGCTGCGGCTTGCGGGTTATTTTGCAAATCCTCGTTTTGAGCGGTACTTTCTATGTATGCGTAACCGGCTAGAACCGGCTGTTTGCAGTACCAGCACGCAAATCCAAAGGGCCGTTTCGAGAGCGTTTCGACAGACGGACGGGCTTCGCTAGACATGAGTCTTTTTACCCCCTCAGTTGGCGCTCAGTTCCACGATACTAGAGAATCTGTGAATGGCCAACACGCCTAGACCCATCTCGTTTCACCCGCTTACGCTAGAGCAAGCCATTGCCGGTCTGCTCAAAGTGAAGCCGCCGGTCCAAAAGAAACCGATGCCAAAGGCTAAGAAGAAAATCCAATAATAGAGGCTGGATGCGTGCGGGTTTCGGTCGATCCGTCTCCCGGCTTGCTCCAGATATACGTCAGGAGCCATATCAAGCCGATCACGGCGAGCAAAGCGATTACATCCCGTACGCTTACCTTTGGTTCGTTCGGTTTGTTTCCGTCGATTTGCCAGTTTTCGTTCATCTCACCCAACCTTGCACGGCGAACGCTTTGCTACAGACGTAGCTCAGTTTAGCGCGCGTTGTTCCCATCCCTTAGCCTCCACTTACGCCTAAGCGTGTCCGTGGTTTGTCACTAGGATGGGCGCGAGGTCGCCTCGTTCGCCGTGCTTTTCGACTCTACGCCTAAAAGTTATGTCTAGAGAACTACGCTTATTTGAAATGCGGCGCTGCCCATCACAGACCCCACGAAAGCGATGAATGCGCGCATGTTTGTAATGCTCTCATTGCGTCCCCCTCAATGTCGATGTGATTATTGACGAGGGCGAAAGAACAGAGAATTGCCGTCAACGCAGATTTCAGACACTAACCGCGGATGGGGCCGCTTGCAATGTGGAGCGGGCGCGGGTAGCATCCAAGCTAGAAACCGGCCTGCAAAGCAGGTGCGGGAGACAACGCTGGTTGAACCAACATTGAATAAACAGGGGTCCTGCTCGTATATATGGCTCGGTGTGCTGTCCGCCAGTTCGGAATGCCTGAAGAGCCACGGTAGGGTTCCGCCGTCTTAGGACGGGTTC